>Ga0335073_10010842_pt1 | contig 12818 bp, 9 predicted proteins | sample Lox_Sample_22_FD_207093 | JGI IMG/M metagenome (GOLD analysis project Ga0335073, IMG submission 207093) | Soil microbial communities from Loxahatchee National Wildlife Refuge, Florida, United States - Lox_Sample_2.2 | ecosystem: Environmental > Terrestrial > Soil > Wetlands | place: USA: Florida...
CGATCTCGAGCAGCGACGGCTCGCGGCTGAACGTTCCGCCCGCTTCGCGCTAACGCACGATCTGCTAGAAGAAGAATGGATCGTGCGTCCGCTCGACGCCGACCGTCGAAGGCGGGCCGTGCCCGGGCATGATCGCCGTCGCGTCGGGCAGCGTGAAAATCTTCGTACTGACGCTGCGCAGGATATCGGCGTAGGTGCTCTTGTCGCCGTACGCCCCGCCGACGCTTCCCGAAAAGAGAATGTCGCCGGTGAAGATGATCGGATCGACGAGATAACAGACCGAACCGTCGGTGTGGCCCGGGGTGTGCAGCACGCGAATCTGCGCGCCCTCGCCGAAGGGAAACGTCGCGCCGTCGTTCGCCGGTAGCGCCGTCGCCGCGAGCCCGCCGATCGCATGTGCGTCCAGCGGATGCATCACGATTTTCGCGCGGGGGTATTCTTTGGCGACCGCCGCGATCGCGCCGCAGTGATCGGTGTGTTTGTGCGTGACGAGGATGTAGTCGAGGTCGAAGCCGCCGTCGCGGAGCATCTGCAGCAGGCGCTGCGGCGTGCCGGCCGGGTCGATCAGCGCGGCGCGTCCGCGGTCGCCGCGGAAAATCACGTAGCCGTTGCTGTTGGGCTGCGAGTCTTGCGTGTGCTGCTGCACGGCGTCCATCGCGACCTCGGGCGGCGCGAACGCATTCGCGGCGCGTTCCGCAAAGCGGTCCGGGTTGAGCTTCAGCACGCGGGCGAGCGCGCGCGCCTGTTCGGCGCCTGCGGTTCCGTTATCGGCGAGCCATGCGTCGATGTCTTCTGCTGTAATACCGGCTTGTCGTGCGAGCGTGCGTGCGTCGACTTGGTTCCCGCGCATTGCCTTGCGGAGGCAGTCGCCAAACGTATCCTCGAGCGGGATATCAGGCCATGCGTTCATGCTATGATGATACCAATGGGTGTGAGCGATGCGAAACCTAGGCCGAAAGTCCCAATTCCTTTGTGAAGTTCTCATAGCAATCCTTGCGTCGAGCGCCGCAGCGCGCTCGCAAGTGGTCGCGAACGGCACCACGCAGACGGCGTCGGGCAGTATTTACACCAACGGCTCGGGGACGTCGGGATATGCGCTCTGGGCGCTCAACGGCGGCACGATCGTTACGACGGGCCCCATGTCGATCGGCACGAACGGGTCGAACACCGCTGCCGTCGTCGCGCAGTCCGGCGGCACGATCAGCCTTCTCACCGGCACGACGATATACCCGAATGGTTCGAACAGCTATTCCCTGTATGCATCGGGAGCGGGCTCGACGATCAACGCGACCGGGATCACGACCTCGACGACGGGCGTCGGTTCGAACGCCGTCGTCGTCGACGGCGGAGGGCTCGTCAATTTGCTTGGCGCTTCGACGATCTATACGAACGCGAGCAGCGCGGCGGCGCTCTACGCAACGGGCACGGGATCGACGATCAACGTGACCGGCGGAAGTATCTTTACGAGCGGCGCCATGTCGTACGGAGCGGATGCCGAAAGCGGCGCGGCCATCAATCTTTTCGGCGGCGTACAGGTGACGACGAATCAGTCGAACGCGTCCGCGCTCTTTGCCAGTGGATCGGGCAGTACGATCGTGTCGGCGGGGTCGATCATTCGCACCAACGGCCAGAATTCGGAAGGCGCGCAGGCTGTCGGCGGAGCGCTCGTGCAGCTGAGCGGCGGCAGCATTGCGACCAACGGAATGGGAGCCAATGGTATGGGGGCGTTCAACGGGAGCGTTCTGAGCGCCACCAACGTAACGACCACGACGACCGGTTACGGCGCGTTCGGCGCTACGTCGCAATTTGGTTCGACGCTCACCCTGAGCGGCGGCTCGATCGCGACCGGCGGAACGGCCGCTGCGGGCCTTTTGTCGGGAAACACTCCCGGTACGGCGGCCGCATCGATCGTTGCAACCGGGTTGGCGATCGGCACCAGCGGCGCTGACGCATATGGCGCCCTCGTTACGGCCGGCAGCAGCATCACCCTGAACCAAAGTTCGGTGCAGACGACGGGCAGCGGCGCGGCAGCATTGTACGGATTGGGCTACGGAGACGGCGAGACCGCAAGCATCGACGCGACGGGAAGCACGATCAACTCGGCGAGCAGCTACGGGATATATACGAATAACGATCTCCTGAACGTGACGCTGAGCGGTTCGACGCTGAAAGGCGTCAATTTGCTCGGCACCGTGAACGGCGGTGTATTGAATCTCGTCGCGCAGAGCAACTCGCATCTCGTTGGAGCGGCGCTCACCGAAATCGGCAGCACGTCGAACGTGTCGCTGCTCGGCGGGTCGGCGTGGACGATGCAGGGCGCATCGAACCTCACGAATCTCACCCTTGATGCCGGCACGCTGCAATTTGGTACGAATAACACGACGCTCGCGGTCGCAAATGCGATCCTGCTTGGAGCCGGCGGCGGCACGATCGACAGTAACAGTCTAAACGGCACGATCTATGCGCCGTTCAGCGGAACCGGGTTCTTGATCAAGGCAAGCCCGGGAACCGCGACGCTGTTTGGAAACAGCAACTATACGGGCGCTACATATATCGAGGGCGGCACCCTACTGGCAGGTCAGGCGAATGTCTTCAGCCCGTACTCGACCATGTGGGTTGGTTCGAACGGCACGATGGATCTGGGCGGATTCAATCAAACCGTTGCTGCGATCAACAACGCCGGCGTCATAAACTTCGGCCCTGCTTCCACCGCGGGAACGATTTTGACCGTGTCGGGTAACTACAAAGGCTACGGCGGCACGATCGTCTTCAACACGATCCTCGGGTCCGACGATTCGACCACCGATCGAATGATCGTTCAAGGAAGCACGTCCGGCAGTTCGTACGTCACGGTGAATAACGCCGGCGGAAGCGGCGCAGCGACGATTGGTGACGGTATTCTGCTCATCGAGGTCGACGGCAGCTCGATCGGCGTTTTTACGCTCTCGGGCCGGGTTGCCGCGGGCGCGTATGAATACGATCTCTTCCAAGGCGGGATCGGCACCGATGCGAGTAACGGCAACTGGTATCTGCGCACCGATATCGAGGTCACGCCGCCGCCGGCAACCCCGGCTCCTCCGACGATCCCGCCCGAAGTGACCCCGGAGCCGATTCCGACCATTCCGGTGGAACCGACAACCCCGCCGGTTCCGACGCCGGAGCCCTCGGTCACGCTGCCGCCGATCTCCCCGCCGCCGCCGACGCCGACGCCGGCACCGGTGCCGAGCGAGGTTCCAACAGATACGCCGATGCCGGTCGAACCGACGCCGAGCCCCGGTGTTCCGACACCAAAGCCGACGCCTTCGACGAGCCCGTCGTCCTCGCCGAGCGCCTCGCCGAGTCCGGCTCCGACGCATCGTCCGGTGGTGCCTGAAGAGGAGGTTCCCGACTATCGCGTCGAGGTGCCGGTGGACGAGGCCGCGCAAGCGCTCGCGAGTAGTTTCGGCCTCGACGAACTCGGCACGTATCACGACCGCGTCGGGAACGGCTACGTTGGCCGCGCTTGGGGGCGCGTCTTCGGCGTCAGCGACTCGGTCGGCTATGCCGGCGGCGATCTTCTCAGCCGCTACGACAGCTTCACGCAGTTCGGTCCGCAGTACACGAGCACCGTCGGCGGTTTGCAGCTCGGTGCCGATCTCTTACGGCGAAGCGGAGCAAATGGCAATCGTGACACGGCGGGTTGGTATCTCGGGCTCGGACATGCGCAGGCGCAGGTTCAAGGGGCGTACGGCGGCGATGCCGGCACCACCACGCTAGATGGATATTCGCTCGGCATCTACTGGACGCACGCGATGCGTGACGGCGCATATCTCGATGCGGTGGGTCAGTACACGCTGCAAGATGTAGCCGCCGCGTCGTCAATGGGGCAGACGCTGCACACCTGCGGAAATAGCTACATACTCTCGATCGAAGGCGGTGCTCCGCCGATCGCACTGGGCGGCGGATTCTCGCTCGAACCGCAAGCACAAGCCGTCTACCAGCACGTCGCGCTGCGCAGTGGAAACGATGATTTCGGTTTGATCGAATACGCACCGAGCCAGGCAGTCTACGGTCGAATCGGCGCGCGGCTCGTGAAGTCGTGGAGCGTCGAGCAGCGTCCGCAGTCGGCGTGGTTGCGTTTGAATGTGTGGGACAGCTTCCACGCGCAGGCACAGACGACGTTTGCAGATCTCAACGGTTCGAATCCGACGACGCTGCCGACCGCGCTTGGAGGAAGCTGGCTGCAAGCGGGCGGCGGTATTTCGAGTCAGGTGTCATCGCACATCGGCGTCTTTGCAAGCGTCGATTATCGCCGCGCGTTCGGTGCGTCGGCGACCGGCCACGGACTCGAAGGGCGCGGCGGCTTGACGCTGACCTGGTAGCGCAACCGGGAGCGCCTGCCGGGGGGTCGAAAGTCGAGTAACGATGGAACGAGTTCTCATTATCGGGTCGGGCCCCGCCGGCTTGACCGCCGCGATCTATGCGGCGCGCGCGAATCTGCAGCCCCTGGTTCTCGCAGGCGGCCTCTACGGCGGACAATTGATGCTCACGACCGAGGTCGAGAATTATCCAGGCTTTCCCGAGGGCATCATGGGACCCGATCTCATGATCAAGTTCCGCGAACAGGCCGAGCGCTTCGGCGCTCGCATCGAAAACGTCGACGCGCTTGCGGTCGATTTTTCGAAGCGCCCGTTCGTCGTCCGTACCGCCGACGAGGAGTATCACGCGAAGACCGTGATCGTTGCGACCGGTGCAAGCGCGCGTTGGCTCGATATTCCCGGTGAGGAGAAGCTGCGCGGGCGCGGTGTGTCGACGTGCGCCACCTGCGACGGCGCCTTTTTCCGCGAAAAGCATATCGTCGTCGCCGGCGGCGGCGATTCCGCGATGGAGGAGGCACTCTTCCTGACGCGCTTCGGCCGCAAAGTGACGGTGATTCACCGCCGTGATAACCTGCGCGCGAGCAAGATCATGGCCGAGCGCGCGCGTTCGCATCCGAAAATCGACTTCATCTGGAACACCGTCATCGACGAAGTAATCGGCGAGACGCACATGGCCGGCCTGCGGCTACGCAACGTACACGACGACAGCGTGATGGAATACGAGGCCGATGCACTCTTCATCGCGATCGGCCACACGCCGAACACCGCGATCTTCGAGGGTCAGCTGGATCTCGATCGAGCCGGCTACATCATTTCGCCGGACGGTACGCAGACCAACATCGATGGCGTATTCGTCGCGGGCGACGTGAACGACATCCGCTATAAGCAGGCGATTACCGCGGCGGGAAGCGGCTGCAAGGCCGCGATGGATGCCGAGAAATATCTCGAAGCGATGGAGTTCGAAATCAAAGAGTCCGTGGCGAGCTAGTTGCGCGCGCACGACGAACGCTACAAGTGGGTCGCATTATCAAATACGACCCTTGCGGTGTTTATGTCGGTCCTCGACGGCTCGATCGTCATCATCTCGCTACCCGCGATCTTCCGCGGTATCAAGCTCGACCCGCTCGCTCCGCAGAACGTCGATTACCTCCTGTGGATGATCATCGGCTACTTGCTCGTGCAGGCGGTGCTGGTGGTGACGCTCGGACGGCTCGGCGATATGTTCGGGCGCGTGCGCATCTACAACGCGGGCTTTGCGATATTCACGGGCGCGTCGGTGATGCTCTCGTTCGACCCGTACGTGGGCGGAGCGGGCGCGATGTGGCTGATCGGATGGCGCCTGCTCCAGGCGCTCGGCGGTGCGATGCTCACTGCAAATTCGGCGGCGATTCTCACCGACGCGTTCCCTTCGACGCAGCGCGGCTTGGCGCTCGGGATCAACCAGATCGCCGCACTCGCGGGACAGTTCATCGGCCTGGTCGCGGGCGGCGTGCTCGCGATCATCGACTGGCGCGCGGTCTTCTGGGTCAACGTGCCCGTCGGAATCTTCGGCACGATCTGGGCCTACCGCAACTTGCGCGAAGTCGGCAGTCATCACCGCGGCGAGATCGATTGGTGGGGCAACATAACCTTCGCGGTCGGTTTGAGCGCCATTTTGATCGCGATTACCTCGGCAATTCGCCCATACGGGACGCAGCCGATGGGCTGGACGAGCCCAATGGTGATCGGTTTGCTCGGGGGCGGCACGGCGCTGCTCGTCGCCTTCGCGATCATCGAGAGCAAAGCCGCCGATCCGATGTTTCGCCTGGGACTCTTTCGCATTCGTTCGTTTACGGCGGGCGTCGTTGCGACGCTGGCTGCCTCGGTCGCGCGCGGCGGCCTGCAATTCATGCTCGTGATTTGGCTGCAAGGCATTTGGCTTCCACTGCACGGCTACGATTTTGAGATCACGCCGCTCTGGGCCGGTATTTTGATGCTGCCGCTCTCGGCCGGCTTTCTGGTCTCGGGACCCATCTCCGGATTTCTCTCCGACCGCTTCGGTGCACGCTTTTTCTCGACCACCGGAATGCTCGTCTTCGGCGCGAGTTTCATCGGCTTGATGCTGCTACCGGTCGATTTTCCTTATCCGGCGTTCGCCGCTTTGATCGCACTCAACGGTATCGGCGTCGGCATGTTTGGCGCGCCGAATACCTCGGAGATCATGGGCAGCGTACCGCCGGAGCAGCGCGGCGTAGCTTCGGGTATGCGCTCGACCTTTCAGAACGCAGGCAATCTACTCTCGATCGGCACGTTCTTCTCGCTGATGATCGCCGGACTCGCCAGCCGCTTACCCGCAACGCTGCAAGCAGGACTGGAGTCGCAGGGCGTCCCGGCTGGAATCGCGCACCAGGTCGCGACACTGCCGCCGGCCTCATCGCTTTTCGCAGCCTTTCTCGGCGTGAATCCCGTCGAGAATCTGCTCGGACCGACCGGCGAACTCGCAAAACTCCCGGCAGCGAATCGAGCGCTGCTCACCGGGAAGGAATTTTTCCCGCATCTGATCTCAGCACCGTTCCACGACGGACTGCTGGTCGTCTTCAGCGCCGCGATCGCGCTCTCGCTCGTTGCAGCCGCGGCGTCCATGCTGCGCGGATCGCGCTAATACAATCGCGAGCCGTTGGGCACGGGATACTGCGGTCGCACGAGCACGACGTTGCCGTCGAGATCGTTCATGCCGAGCACGAGCACTTCGCTCGCGAAGCCGGCAATGCGTTTGGGTTCGAAGTTGACGACCGCGCAGACTTGCGTGCCGATGAGTTCCTCGGCGCGGTAGACTTCCGTGATTTGCGCCGACGATTGCCGCTGACCGGTTTCGGAGCCGAAATCGATCAGCAGCTTGTAGGCCGGCTTTCGTGCATCCTCGAGCGGGTCCGCGCTGAGAATCGTCCCGGCGCGAATATCCACGCGCGCGAAGTCGTCATACGGAATGGTCATCGCAAAAGATCTCCCAGTGCGTCTTCGAGATTGGTGAAGCGAAAAACATATCCCGCATCGAGCCCCTGTTGCGGAAGCACGCGCTCGCCGGTCGTCAGGACGCGCGCACCCTCACCGAACAGAAGCCGAAGTGCGAAACCCGGCACGGTGAAAAACGCCGGACGATGCAAAGCGGCGCCGAGCGCGCGCGTGAACTCTGCGTTCGTGACCGGTGCCGGCGCGGTCGCGTCGAAGACGCCGCGCGCTCCGTCGAGCGCCATTTGCAAAATTCCGATGGCGTCGGCTATGTGGACCCACGACATCCACTGGCGGCCGCTCCCGATGGGGCCGCCCAGGCCCAAGCGAAAGGCCGGGAGCATCGTCGCAAGCGCGCCGCCGTCGCGGGCGAGCACGATACCAAAGCGCACGATGGCGACGCGCATCCCGCATTCCGACGCACTTTCTGCGGCGCGCTCCCACGCGACGCAGAGCTCGCTCAAAAAGTCGTCACCGTACACGCCGATCGCGGATGCGTTCACGAGCGTCGGCGGACGGCGCGGCTGGAGCGCAAGTGCGTCGTTGAGCGCGGCGGTGCCCTCGACACGGCTGCTCCACATGCGCCGTTTTGCCTTCGCCGTCCAGCGCTGAAGAATCGGTTCGCCCGCGAGGTTTACCACCGCGTCGCAGTCGCGCACGGCGAGCGCTGCCTGATACGGGTCGCGCAGCGAAGCGGGGACGACGCGGTCACCGCGCGCGCAGAGCGATGCGACGAGATAGCGCCCGATCAGGCCCGACGCGCCGATCACGCCGATGCGCATGCTAGCGGAGTGTTGCTGCCGCGATCATCTTCGTGATGTCGTCGAGATCGTGCACGGTCCGTCCCACCGCGGCCGAAATCGCGGCCTCGTCGCCGCGCGCGAGCGCGTCGTTCACCAGCGGAAGCGGAACGGCCGCGTAGCCGTTACGGGCGTAAACGAGTTTGTCGAGCCGCCGCACGGCCTCGATTTCGGCGTTGCCGTCCATGCCGCGACGATCTGCGAGAAACGCGCGGGACTCGAAACGATCGACCGCGCGGTAGAGCGGTCCCAGCTCGCCGTTGTGCTGCTTGCCCGCGAGCGCGTGCGCGTCGTCGCGCATCGTGCGCGCGTAGGGCAGGAGGCGGTAGGGAAGTGCGCCGCTGGACATGCGCAGCACCAGTAGCGCGACGAGCTGCGAGATCATGCGGTGATTCGCGAAGCCCGGGTCCGCCTGCGTCATCGCGTAGTTCAAATCGTCGAAGCCCGAGTGGTAGGTTCCGAAGATGCCGTACGTGCCGACTTCGAGGACCGGGATCCCGAGATCGTAGAGGAAGGGCTCGAAATCCGACCCGCCGCCCGGTCCGCGTACGCGCGTGCCTCCGGGTTGCGCGCTCCAGCGCTGATAGAGTTTTTCTCCGGGCGTTCGCGGATCTTCGATCGATTCGGTCGCGGGAAGAATCATGTCGCGCAGCGCACCCGCGGCACTCGCGCCGAAAAACTGCCCGGTCGTGACCTCGTCCTCATTGATATACGCGATGCAGCCTCGCTCGAGCTCGGTTTGATGCATCTTGACGTAGGCGTTGGATCCGAGCTCGCCTTCCTCTTCGCCGTCGAATCCGACCAGCACGATCGTATATTGCGGACGCCACCCGCTGCGATAGAGATAACCGAGCGCGCGCGCCGTTTCCAGCACGACGCCGATACCCGAGCCGTTATCCGTAACGCCGTAAACCCAGGCGTCGCGGTGCGCGCCGAGGACGATCGTGTGCGTGGGATCGTTGCCGGGCAGAATGCCGACGGTGTTCCAAAGCTTGGCGTGCCGGTCCAGATCCATCTTCACGACGAGGCGATACGGCCGGTTGCTGATTCCGTCGCCGATGGTCGCCAATATGCGGGCCGCAACGTTGGCATTGACGGGCAGCACCGGTATCTTGATCGCGCCTTCGATCAGCGCGCCGCGTTGGACCGAACCCAGCGGCCGATACGGACCATCCGGGTAGGCCGGTCCGTGCAGCGATCCGTCGGCATCGGCGGGGTCGGAGAAGAAAATGACGCCGCTCGCGCCGTGATCTTGCGCTCGCTTCGCGAGATTGCCGCGAAATTCGCGTCCGTAGCGGATGAGCATGATGCGCGTGCGAACGTCGATGCCTTTGGCCGCGATCGCGCGATAATCGGATTCGAGCCCGTGCCCCGCGTCGACGATGTTCGCGACCGCTTCGCCGCTGCCGCTCCAGGCGTTGAACGGCGGGCCCGCGTCGCGGCGCGTGCCGTCGGGATCGCTCGGAATCGGCTCTTCGCCGATCTTATATTTGACCCAGCGCTTGCCATTACGCTCTTCTAGCGCGACGACGCGCGAGAACGGAACGTCGTGGGTGAAGGTCTCGATCGTCGCTTGGAAGCCGGCGCTCGCGAGTTCGCCGCGCATCCATTGCGCGATGTGATGGTCGCCCGGCGTCCCCGCATAGTGCGATTCCGCATTGATGCGCGTCGCATCGGCTTCCTCGGCGGCAGCGGTGGGCACGTCGAGCAGTAACTGCTCGCTGGTTCGCTCGTCGGCGCGCGCGGTACCGGCCAAACCGAACAGGAGACTTGCGCTCAAGAGCGCGGCGATCGTGCGTTTCAGCGGCTGAGCCCTCCGTGGTGTCCGTCCCTAGATCGAGCGTTCGTGCGCAGGAGGGCCCGCGCCTCGCGCTCGAGGCCCTGCGCAGCGACCTTGGGGTGGCTCAGGTAAAAGAGCGTCATGACGTCGAGGACGAAGCGGTGTGCCCGGTCGCCGGGAAGCGCCCCGAGACGCTGCTTGGCTGCGGCGAAGAGCCGGGCGACGCGCGCACGCAGCGCGGCCGCGCCTCCGTAGACGCGGCTGAAATTGAGCTCGCCGTGTTCTCGATCCTCGGCTTGATCGATGAAGGCGTCGAGCAGTACGTGAAGCGCGCTGACGTAGGGGAAATACGCATCGTACGTTCCCGCGATTGCGTCCCGCCGATCGAGAAGTGCTTCGAAGAGCGGCCCGTAGACGTGAAATTGCGAGCCGGCCGCGCAGGCGAACTCGTGCCAGTCGATGTCGGCATAGCGTTCGCGATACCGCTCGTACCAGGCGACGCAGCGCCGTTCGCGCTCGCCCACAGGGTAATGCTTGTGCGTCTGCATTTCCCCGTAGAGCTGGGCGGCGTGCGCGAAATGCGGACGCAGCAGATCGAGATGCGGCGTCGCGGCCAGCGCCTGTTGCGTGCGCAGCACCAAATCGCGCAGGTAACCGCCGTCGTCACCGGCAGGTCCGCGCGCGTAATAGTCGCGCAGCCGAGCCGAGGGATCCAGCGCGTCGGCGATCGCGTGATGAAGAACCGGAAAGGCGTCGACGCCGACCTCGGGATGGCGATCGCAGAGATTGTCGAGGTAATCGTAGATCGTTTCGAGAGGAGCGACGATTGCAACGTATCGGCGTGCGCTCTGCACCGGGAGAAAGGTTGCGAGAATGCAGGCGCCCGCGACGTGGTAAGCTTTTCCGTTGACGCTTGCCAGCGCTTCGGCGCGAAGCTGGGGATCGGGAATCGCCTGCGCGCGCTCCCGGATCGCATCCAGATTCGCCGCCGAGAGCGGCACGATTCGGGTCATGAAGCGTACGAGGTCGATCGCGGTGCCCGGACCGCTCGCGAAGAGCGCGCGCAGGCGTTCGCGAGAACCGAGCACCGTGCGAAATGCGAAGGCAATGTCGCGGAACACTAGATATCCGCCAGGAAGCGGCCGGGATTCAAAATGCCCCGCGGATCGAAGCGGCGTTTGAGTTCGCGCATGCGTTCTATTCCGCCGGGCGGTTCGCCCCAGACGTTGAGCAATGCGCGATGAGGATGATTTCCGGCGATCACCATCGCGCGTGGCTCCGCCTCGTGCAGGGCGTCGTCGAAGGCCTCGATCTTCGCGCCGAAGGCGTGCGCGTCGAGGTCGCTCACACGGAAGATCAAATCGCCGTTCATCGCGTCGACGATCGTGTCATTACGCAACGCGAAACGCTGTGCGAGCGCCTTGCACGCGTCCGCTCGCGGTAAGACGTCGTCGGGGAACGCCGTCATGCGGTAGGTAATCGAGCGTTCGCCCAGTTCCGCGGTGTACGCATCGACGATTCGCTCGAACGACTCGCGCGCGCCGGCGTCGACGATCCGGGTCTCGGGCACGCCCGCGCGCCCCATCGCCGCGCGCACGTCGCGCGTCGCGCGTTGGATCGCGTTCTCGCTGCTCTCTACGAAAATCGCCATGCGCCCGGCGTCGCCCTCGTCTCCGTCGATAGCGCCGTGATGCCCGTCGATCCAAAAGGCGGCCGCAGGCGTGACCGCGAGGCCGGCGAGGTGCGCGACGGCGCGCTCGCGCGTGCGTTCGGGCAGACGTAAGAGGAACATGCGCGCGACGGCAGGGGCGGCGATCGTCTTCAAGTTGATCTGGACGAGAACTGCGAGCGTACCGAACGAGCCGACGTAGAGCCGGCTCATGTCATAACCCGAGACGTTCTTCACCACCATGCCGCCGGCGTGCGCGATACTTCCGTCCCCGAGCACCGCGATCGAACCGATCACGAAATCGCGCGGGCGGCCGTAGAGATGGCGTCGCGGTCCGAGCCACCCGGCGGCGAGAGTTCCGCCGACGGTTGCGTCGTTTGCGCGCGGTGCGTCCAAGGGGACATGCGTACCGTGCTTGGCGAGCTGGTTTGCCAGAGTGCGTAACCGGACGCCGCTTTGCACCGCGATCGTCAGATCCTCCGGCGCATCCTCGACGATTTGGTTCAAGTCGAGCGTGGAGAGCACGAGGCCGCTGCGCTGCGTCGGAAACCCCATGCCGCGCAGCGTCTCACCGCCGCTCACGCTCACGCTGCGCCCTTCGCGCGAGCAGGTCGCGAGAGTTTGCGCGATCGATTCGATCGTCACCCGGCCGGCGCGACTTCGGGACAACGCACACCTGCCGGGAAGATTTTTTCGGGATTCAACGCGCTGCGCGGATCGAAGACGTCGCGTACGCGTGCCATCGCGGCGAGATCGTCGGTGGTATAGATTGCGGTCATGGCCGTTCGTTTCTCGAATCCGATTCCGTGCTCGCCGGAAACGGTGCCGCCGAGATCGACCGCCATGCGCAAGATCTCGTTGCCGGTCTCGATCACGGCGGCGACCTGCTTCATGTCGCGCTTGTCGTAACAGATGAGCGGATGCAGATTGCCGTCGCCCGCGTGAAAGACGTTGGCGGTGATCAGGCGGTGTTCGCGCGCGATTCGCTCGACCGCGTGCAGCGCTTGCGGCAGCACGCTGCGGCGCACGCAGACGTCTTGCACGTAATAGTTCGGCGCGAGGCGCCCCATCGCGCCCGCCGCGCCCTTGCGCCCCGCCCAGAGCGCGTCTCGTTCGGCTTGCGATCGTGCCGCGCGCCACGAACTTGCACCATGTTCGCGGCATATTCGTGCGATCTGCGATTCGTAGAGATTCATGTCGTCTTCGAGTCCGGCGTGTTCGAT
>Ga0335073_10010844_pt1 | contig 12816 bp, 12 predicted proteins | sample Lox_Sample_22_FD_207093 | JGI IMG/M metagenome (GOLD analysis project Ga0335073, IMG submission 207093) | Soil microbial communities from Loxahatchee National Wildlife Refuge, Florida, United States - Lox_Sample_2.2 | ecosystem: Environmental > Terrestrial > Soil > Wetlands | place: USA...
CCGCGCCACCTCAGCGGCGAGCCGCTCGCCGCCGCGCGGGGTGAGCCGGTAGTACCGCCGCAGCCGGCCTTCCACCACCTCGTCCCGGTCGGCCTCGACGAGGCCCTCCGCCACGACCCGGTCCAGCGCGGCGTAGAGCGTGCCCGCCCGCAGCCTGACCCGGCCGTCGGAGATGCGCTCGACGTCGGTGATGATCCCGTAGCCGTGCTGCGGCCCCTTCGCCAGCGCCGTCAGCATGAGAAAGGTCGGTTCGTGCAGCGGACGCTCATTCATGCAGACGTTATATACCGATGGCCTGACTATGGCAAGTGCAGCGCGGCCATGTTTATCACGCGAGCGCGTCGATGCAGGCCCGCAGCGCTGCATCGAGCTGCCGGCCACGGTTGTTCATGCACCGGTCGGTGGCCCGGTGGCTGATCGGGCGGCCCAACGTGCGGGCGGTCGTGGTCCCGGCCTGACCGGACCGCTACCTGCCGGTGCGCTCGCGGTGCCTGCACCCCGGCCAGCAGCAAGGACGGCGCTGGCCTTCCTCCAGTTCCTCTTGGGTCCGGCGGATGCGGCGTGCCCGGGTCTTTTCTTGCTTGGCATCCTCGACCCAGCAGATGAACTCGTTGCGGGCCAGAGGCGTGATGTCCTCCCAGGCGTCGAGCGCCGTGGCATTGGCTACCAGCGCCTGGCGCAGGTCCGCGGGAAGCTCGTGCACCACCCCGCCGTGCACTCGGTCGCTGCTCACAGAGCCACGGTAGCCGAAAGATCGGCGGTGCCCGTTCTGTCCTTGCGCCAGGTCGGGTCTCACGCGAAAGTGTGACTTACCGCAGCTGGATTGCTCAGAAGACGAGCTGGCAGGAAAAAGACCCGGGGAGACGTAGATGCTCATCGCCAGCCTGGTGGCTCCGGCCTGCGGTCTCCCCCTTCGCCTGACGCGTCCCAGGCCGGTGCTCCGCCACGTCCGCCCAAGCGAAACTCAGGCAATCGCCGAGGGGTTTATCTCGGCACGGACCAGGGCCGACCTTCTCGTCGCCGAGGCGTACCGGCAGCTAGAGATGCAAACAGAGAAGCAGTTTGCTGCGCTCACGGATCCGCAAGGCCTCTACCGGTTTGCCGTCGTGGGCACGAGCGCGACGACCCCGTACTCCGATGCCGGGGAACTCGCCGCCTCGGTCCTGAGCTCACGAACCCTGGAGGTCACCACTTCTGCGGCGGACCGTGCGCACCCTTTGCTCGGCGGCGAGGTGGGCGGCGCCTACTGCCGCTTCCGGGCGGTGCATGATCTCGTTGGGCACGTTGCGACCGGATACGGCTTTGACCGGGACGGCGAGTACTCAGCCTGGCTTCTGCAGCGCAGCTTCTACACGGGTCTTGCCCGCTGGGCCGCGGCGACCGAGCTGCACGGCGAAATCAGTGCGTTGTGGATCACTCACACTTTCCCGGAGCACAAGGCGGTGTTGCTCGATCCTCATCTGCTCAGGCGACGCCTCTCAGCCAGCGCGCCCCGGTAAGGCAATCGAGCGAAGGCTGCGCGCCGATGATCGTGGTAGAAATCCCGCGCTGCAAGCGTCCAGCTACGATCATGAAGGCAGCCGCCCACTCGACCGTTTCGGCCACCGGCGCGGCCGTCCGGAACGCGGCTTCCATCTGTCCCTGGTCGATGGGCGGCAGGTCAGCGCGCAGAACGTGATCTCTACCCTGGACCCATGCTCAGCGTGACCACGGCCCGCGACCCGCTCCAGGAACCGCCGCACCGTTGGGGAATCAGCGATCGCCGGCTGGGAGTGGTCTATGCGGTGCTGGCGGCGGTGGCCTGGTCCGCCGCCGGCATCCTGCAGCGGCAGCTGCACGTGAACGCCGCGACCCAGGTCGCGGGGCGCGGCGTCTTCGGGTTCGTCGTCCTCGCCGGCGACGCCGCCTGCACGCAGCCCAACCCCCTGGCGTCGGTGACCCGGCGAGGCGCGCTCCTGGCCGCGGGGTCGATGGCCGTGGCCAACTCTTCGTTCATCGTCGCGCTGAACTACGCCTCGGTCGCCCACGTCCTGATCCTGCAGTCGATCGCTCCCCTTGTCGCCGCCGGCCTCGGCGTGGTTGTCCTGGGAGAGCGGCTCGGCTGGCGCACCGTGGGTGCGATGCTTGCAGCGCTCGCCGGCGTCGTCGTGATGGTGGGCGCACCGGGCGGCGGCCCGGTACTCGGCGACGGCCTGTCGCTGCTGACGGGCGTCGCGTTCGCCCTGGTCATCGTCATCGCCCGCCGGTACCGCGGCGTGTCCATAGCGCCCGCCATGGCCCTGGCGCAGCTGCTGGTCGTCATCGTCTTCGCGCCGTTCGCGCAGTTCGGCCGCCTCTCCTGGGCCGACGTCGGATGGCTCGCCCTGCTCGGGTGTGGACAGATCGGGCTCGGAGCGATCTTTTTCATCTCGGCGGCACGGTTCATTGCGTCCTCGGAGATGGCGATGATCTTTCTGCTGGAAGTTGTGCTCGGCCCGTTGTGGACCTGGATCGCGCTGTCCGAGACGCCGAACGTCGCAACGCTCGTCGGTGGCTCGGTGGTCATCCTCGCGGTCGGCGTGCAGGTTGGCGGATCCGGCGAGCGCGACGGCCCTGCGATGGCCAGCGCCCCCGAAGAGTCACCGTTATCCGTCTGCGCTGGCCAGAACTGGCAGCCCAAGGGAACGGCCGCCCGGTGCGGTCTGGAACCCGGCGGCCGTTCGTCTGGGCGGCGCAGGTTGCCGCAGGCGCCGCGAGCTGCGAGTCATCCCGTGGCCAGCTGATCACTCGCTGACGGGGCCGGGCCCGCCTGCCCGGCACCGAGCGCCGGGGCCTGCCCGTGGCGGCGGGCGGCGACCGGACGGGCCAGGCATGCGCACGCGACACCGGCCACCACCCCCGTGGCGGCGCAGCAGGCCCACAGCAGGGGCAGGCCGCCGGCGCCGATCACGGTGTCCCCTGCCACGGCCGCGGTGAGGGTGCTCAAGCCCAGGGCCGAGCCCCACGTGCCCAGGTAGGCACCGGCCCGCCCCGGGGGGGCGATGGACGCCACGATCGCGGGCGCCAGGCCGGCTGCCGCGATTTCGCCGAGGGTCCAGATGACGCTGGTCCCGGCGTACCAGGCCAGCCCGGTCCCCGCCCCGGTGACAGCGATCCCGATGCCGATCAGGGCCATCCCCGCCGCGCAGAGCGGCACCGCCGGGAGGCGGACCAGCCAGCCCTGGGCGAGCGGCTGAAGCACGGCGACCGTCAGCGGGTTCATCGCCGCGATCAGGCCGTAGCCCAGCGGCCCGATGCCAGTGCCAGCGAACCGGACCGGCAGGGCATACACCGATTGCTGCCCCGCGGTCAGGATCAGCAAGGTCAGAGCGGTGAACGCCCACAGAAGCGGGTCCCCGGCCAGGCCGCCGCGGTGCGGGGCCCTGGCACGCCGCCGCGGCCTGTCCCGCGGCAGGAGCAGCCACGCCAGCGCCGCGAATGCGGCGGCACCGGTCGCGCTCGCGACGAACAGCCATCCCCACCCGGCATACGCGGCCAGGGCGCCGCCCGCGAGAGTGGCGACGGTAAGCAGCACGTTGATGATCCAGGTGAGCAGCGTCATGCACCGCTTACGCTGGATATCGTCTTCCGCGGCGGTCGCCAGCATGGACTGGGCGGCTGGCCGCCACATCTCGAATACCAGGCCAACCGCCGCCGCCCCGGCGGCCAGCGCGGCCGCGCTGCGGGCCATCCCCGCCACGGTGTACGCGGCCCACGCCGCTACGTTCCCGGCGATGATCACCTTCCTGGGCCCGATCCGGTCGGCGGCCCATCCCGCGATCGGCGGCCCGGCTGCCCAGCCGACACCGAACGCGGCGAGCACGACCGCGACCTGACTGGCGTCCAGGTGCCGCTCGCGGGCCGCGTAATAGGCGAGGGTCAGGTACAGGCACGCCAGGCCTCGGCCCGGCACCAGCGTGATCACCAGCCGCCAGAACACGGCAGGCAGGCCGCCCCACGTGCGCGTCCGCGACGTGCGCGGGCGGCCCGGGTGCGCCTGCGCCGCGGCCCCGGCGGCCACCGGCACCAGCTCGGCGGTGGGCAGGACCAGCTCGGCGGTGGGCGGGACCAGCTCGGCGGTGGGCGGGACCAGTTCCGCGGTCGGCGGGACCAGCTCGGCGGCCAGCGGGACCAGCTCGGCCGTCGGCGGGACCAGCTCGGCCGTCGGCGGGACCAGTTCCGCGGTCGCCGTGGCCACCGGCGCCGCGAGGAGAAGCACCGGCGGGCCGGCCCGCTGGCGGGTCTGGGCAACTGGGCTCCGGCGCTGGCGCCCGCGGGCCCGGGTGATCGCACCCAGGCACGCCCTGGCCCCGGCCACGCCCAGGGTCAGGGCCGCGGTCGGCGCGGCGACGAGCGCCCCGGTCTCGGCGATCACCCAGGCGGTCATGGCGATGGGGTAATTGCCGGGGACGGCGTGCCCGTCGCGTACCCGGTCGGGGTCGGCGACGGGCTCGGGCTCGCCGTCGGGGAGGAATACCCGGTCGGGGTCGGGGTGGGAGTCGGGGTCGAGGTTGGGGTGGGGGTCGGGGTCGGGGTCGGGGTCGAGGTTGGGGTGGGGGTCGGGGTCGGGGAGGGAGACGGATATGGCGACGGGGTCGGGCTCGCTGTCCGCGACGGAGATGGGGACGGGGAGCGCGTCGGGGTGGGCGACAGGCTGGGTACCGGGGTCTGACTCGGGGACTGCGGGGACGGGTCCTGGCTCGGTGACGGCGCGCGGGACGGGTTGTGCGAGCGCAGCGGCGACGGCGGGTCCGACGCGACGGAAATTGCCGACGCGGCCGGCGACGCCGACGAGGTGAGCCGTGACCGAGGCGGGGCCGAGGTAGCGCCCGGGACGGCCACCGGGGTGGGGTGATCCCCGAAAGACTCCCCGGCCGGATGACCCTTCGAGACGGTGGTGACCAGTGCGACGATGGACGTCGCGGCCAGCGTCAGCGTGGCCGCCGTGGCCAGCACCCAGGCGACCGGCTTCACCGGGAACCCGGTAACCCATGCCCGCCACGTCACGATCGGCATCTGCCGGTGGAGCCTTATCCCGGCGTAGGTGGCAACGCCGGTCGCAAGGACAGCGCCGGCCGCCGCGCCGAGCAGCTCTCGGGTCACGGCCCGGCCCTTGTGCCGTGGATCCACACGTAGCGGCGGTCGGCCAGTTCGAGGTCGTGACGATCGCAGACCAGGCGCCGGCCGATGCCGTCGAAGTCCCACAGCGCGACGCCGAAGGAGCTGCACAGCTCGCCCATGTCCAGCGCGATCCCGGACAGCGAGATGTCCCGGCCCACGGAACACAGCCCGGTGGGCTGCAGGCAGGCGCCGCAGAAACCGATCCGGATCAGATCCGGGTCTGCGGTGATCGCTCCGCAGCCCGGGCAGCTGAAAAGCGACTTCCCTGGTTCCAGCCCCGCCCGGTGCCGCTCCCGCACAACGTGCGTGCCGCGCGATCCGGAGTGACGCACCTTCATTGCCGGCCTCCCGCTGCTGGGTGCGGTGCACCCATGCGCCTCAGGCTGGCCGGCCTGCCTTGCACTCGCCTTGATGCTTTTCTTGCATCCCTGGTCACACCCCAGACCAGGCTTGCGCTGCCGCTAGCTGGCCGGAGGGATGGCCTGGGCGAAGCGGAACACGTCGTCCGGGTCGTAGCGGCGCTTGACCTCCATCAGGCGGTGCAGGTTCTGCCCGTAGTACGCGGCCTCCCAGTCCCGGAGCGCCGGGTCGATGAAGTTCTGGTAGGCCTGGCCGTTGCCGTACTGGGCCAGCGCGGTGTACATCCCGGCGGCCCAGTCGAGGTTGGCGCTGATGACCCGCGCGCTGTCCCGGTTCAGCCAGGTGGCCTCGTTGTCCATGAGGAACGCGGCGTCCCGGTGCACGAACGCGGCCGCGGTGGGCGCCCGCTCGCTGATCTTGCCTCCCCAGGCGAACAGGGTCGCGCCGGCACCGGAGGCGTTGGAGCTGCCGGGCCAGCGCTCGACCCATGCGATGGCGGTGTCGATCCCGGCGGCGGGCAGCGGGCGGTCCAGGTACCGGGACTTCGACGTGAAGCTGCCCTTGGGCACCTCCCGGGCCAGCAGCGCAGCCGCCTGGACGAAGGTGCGGTCCTCGATGAGCTGATCCGACGGACGGGCGGCCTTGAGCACCGGCTGCAGCAACTCCGTCAGCTCGGCGGCGGACCCGAAGTACAGGCCGAGCGCCGATACGCCGCGCCGCGGGGTCCCGCCGGCCACTGGCCCGCCGCCGGTGACGTCGAGGCCGACGCGGCAGGACATCGAGTGCGGGGCCGTTGGCATCAGGTCCAGCACGGCACCGAGCACGGCGGCTGCGTGCTGCCAGTCCCACTCGAGCTTGTAGACCGACACCCCTGCGACGGGTGTTGCCCGGAGCACGAAGCGCGTGTTGATCCCGAAGTTGCCCCCGCCGCCGCCCTGGCACGCCCAGAACAGGTCAGAGTGGGACTGCGGGCTGACCCGCAGCAGCGCGCCCGACGCGGTCACGACCTCGGTTTCGAGCAGCTGATCACAGGTGAGTCCGAGGTGCCTGCTGCTGAAGCCGAATCCGCCGCCGAGCAGCAGCCCGCTGATCGCCACGGTCGGGCACCGGCCGCTCGGCGCGGCGACGCCGGTCCCGGCGAGCCCGGCGTAGATATCCCGGTTGAGGGCACCCGGCCCGAGGGTGATCGTCAGCGAATCGCGGTCCACCTGCACCGAGTTCATCCGGGCCAGCGAGATGACCAGCCCCCGGCTGGCGGAGTACCCCCCGTAGCTGTGCCCTCCGGACCTGGCCGTGAACGGCAGCCCGTAGTGGCGCGCCCAGGCCAGCGCGGTCTGCACGTCGGCGACGTCGGCGCACAGCGCGACCCCGGCGGGCCGCACGGCCGCGTAACGCCTGTTGTACGGCAGGCCGGCCGTCACAAAGCCCCGATCCCCCGGGCGCAGCAGCCGGCCGTTCAGCCGGCTGGCCAGCGCCGCCCAGTCCGGCTGGAGCCGCCGGGCGGCAGCCGTTCTAACCTGGCCGGGCCGCGTGCCCTTCCCGCCCAGACGCGTGCCAATCCCGGCCGCGATCGCCAGCTTTCCCGCGTTGCCGAGCACCTCGCGACGGCCAATATCCCCCACGTAATCCCCCCGTCCCGCCTTTCGGCGGGCATCACAAAGCCACGTGCTCTCCGCTTCCTTTGCGCGCAACCGCGCCGCCCAGCCACCACGCGGCCCGTTCTGGGTCCATAACTGCCGCGCATCCCGCAGGGCTAATACCCCGCTCACGGGTGCCATAAATTCCCGGGACCGTCGGGGCGCGCGCCGAAAGGGACGGCCGGCGGGCGGTCGCAGCTGCTCGTGACGTCGGCGGACAGACGCGAGCCGACGGCGGCGAGGAGGGTTTCCATCACGTCGAGCACGTGGTAGGCGACCTCCGCGCTGGCGCGGTGCGCGGTCCCGCTGGCCAGCGCGCTGGCCAGGTCCGAGACGCCGCAACCCCGGCTTGCCCCGCGATAACCGCCCGCCTCGGGGGCCGGCGTCCAGTCCGTGGCCCCGGCGCTGAAGACCTGGACCACCCCGCCGAACCCGTTGGGATCGGGCAGCGACAGCGACCCGGCGGTGCCGTAGACCTCGATGTAGGGCAGCCGCCCGGCCCACACGTCAAAGCTCATCACCAGCGTCGACAGCGCCCCGCTGGCGTGCTCCAGAACCCCGGTCACGTGCGTGGCCACCGCCACGTCGATCTCGGCGCCGGCCCGGCGGCCGCTGCCGATGGTGCGGGCCGTCCGCGGCGTGGCCGCCATGCCGGCCACGCGCCGCACCGGGCCCAGCAAGGTGACCAGCGCGGTGAGATAGTACGGGCCCATGTCGAACAGCGGCCCGCCGCCCGGCTGGTAGTAGAACTCCGGGGCCGGATGCCACCGCTCGTGGCCGGGCGTGACCATGAACGCGGTCGCCGCGACCGGCGTGCCGATCCGGCCGCCATCCAGGCAGGCGCGTGCCGTCTGCACGCCGGTGCCGAGCACCGTGTCGGGGGCGCAGCCCAGCCGCACCCCGGCGCGCGCGGCCGCGGCCAGCACCTCGCGCCCCTGCGCGGTGGTGACCGCGAGGGGTTTCTCGCCGTAGACGTGCTTGCCCGCCGCGATCGCCGCGCGCGCGACCTCGTCGTGCGCCGCCGGGATCGTCAGGTTGAGGACGAGGTCGACGTCGGCGGCCGCGAGGAGCTCGGCGACGGCGAGCGGCCGCGCGCCCGGCACCGTGGCCGCCGCGGCCTCGGCGCACGCCTCGTCCAGGTCGGCGACCGCCACCACCGCAACGTTCGACAGCCGGCGCAGCGTGGCGAGGTAGGCGCCGCTGATCTGCCCGGCCCCCACGACGCCGATCCGCAGCGCAGTCACCGGACCTGGTCCGTCATTTGCTCAGGCTGTCATGGCAGGGAGGTCACGTCTCGCGCGCCCTCAGATCAGCGGCGTTGCAAAGCTGGCATATCGGTAAGACACTCCCTTCATGGCGCGATGCCGCGCAGATTGGCTCCCATACCCGCGTCTCACCGAACACGCCGGAGGAAGAAGGGACCAAGGTGGCCACGACAGGAGAACGCACGGGAGCGCAGCCGCCTGGCGGCGGCCGCACGCTCTTCGTGCGGAACGCAACTGGCTTAGTTCGTGAGTTAGGCGCCTTCGACGCTTTCAATCTCGTCTTCTCGGCGGTGCTGATACCCGTCGGCATAACCGAGGTCATGGCGTTCACGCCGATGTTCTGGCCACACGCCAACATGCTGCTGTCATTCCTGTTCGCGACGCCGCTGGTCCTGACGTGCGGACTGGTCTACCTGTACTTCACGGTGATCATGCCCAGATCGGGCGGTGACTACGTCTGGGTATCCAGGACGCTGAACCCGTTCCTCGGCTTCTTCGTCAACTTCTCGCTCACCTTTGTGTTCCTGACCTGGATCGCGTTCAACTTCACCTACATGCTTTCGGTGATGGGCCCGTCGCTGGCTTACGTGGCTGGCTGGCACGCCCCGGCACTGACCAGCCCGTCGAACGGCGAGATGATGGTCATCGCCACGGTCCTCACCGCGGCATTCACGCTGCTGATGATCTTCGGCGTGCGAGCGGTCGCGCGGTACATGGTCGTGACCTTCGCGATCGTCTGGCTTGGCATGATCATCTGGCTGATCCTGATGGCCGCCGGCAGCCATGGCCACTTCGTCGCGAGCTGGAACGCGCACTCGGGCACGACCTACAACGCGATCATCGGCAGGGCACGCGGCCTCGGCTTCAGCGCAGCGGGAGGGATCGGCTGGACCGCAACGCTGTTCGGGATGATCTATTCATTCCAGGTGTACACCGGCTTCCAGTGGACCGGCTACTTTGCCGGCGAGATCAGGAACGTTCGCCGCACCGCGACCACGTCCATCCTGGGAGCGCTGGTGGTGTCGGCGATCGGCTATATCGCCGGCGTCGGACTGATCTACAAGTACTTCGGCTTCAGGTTCTTTGGCGCGTCGATCTTCATGGGGCTCGGCGGTGGCTCCTCGCACTGGAACCTGAAGTTCCTGCCCTACCTGCCCGCGCTGGTGAACTTCCTGCCGGGGCCGCAGTGGCTGCTGGTGTTCGTCGCGCTGTGCTTCGTGATCTCGATCCTGTGGTGGACGCCGACCGGCTTCCTGCTGGGGACGCGCAACATGTTCGCGTGGTCCTTCGACCGGCTCGCGCCCGAGAAGCTGACCGCCGTGTCCGACCGGTTCCACACCCCGGTGATCGCCACCGTGACCGTCGGGTGCGTGGTCGAGCTGCTCAACTACCTCAACATCTACCAGGGCCTGGGCGCGTACCTGCTCAACATCATCGCGGTGATGGGCGTCGCGTTCATCATCGTGTCGCTGGCCGCGGCGGCCATGCCGTGGCGGCGCCCGCAGATGCACGGGCAGGGACCCGGCTGGGCCAGGGCCCGCATCGGGACGGTCCCGGTCATCACGATCGTGGCGGCGATCTCGGCGATCTCCTGGGGATTCGTCATCTACGTCGCCTTTCACACCGGATTCGGCGGCACCTTTGGGCTGAAGCCCATGGTGGAAGCGTTCACCGCTCCCGTCATCGGCGTCGTCTACTACATCGGCGCGCGGCTGTACCGCAGGCACCAGGGCATGCGGTTCACCCAGACGTTCGCCGAGATACCGCCCGAGTGAGCGCGTCCGCTGCCCCCGCCGGCGACCCCGCGATGGTGATCGCCGGCCGGGGTGTGGTCGAGGCGGCGGCCGGCGGCGGGATCCCGGTCCGGCTGATGGGCGGGGTGGCGATCTGGATGCGCGCGTCCGCCCCGGCCAGGACGGCGCTGGGGCGGGACTATCCCGACATTGACCTGGTGGCTCACAAGCGGCAGTCGCGTGCGCTGCGCGGTCTGCTCGAGGATCTGGGCTACGACCCCGAGCGGGTGTTCAACGCAACACACGGCGCCAAGCGCCTGCTTTACCACTCGCCGGACCGCAGCTGGCACGTTGACGTGTTCCTGGACGTATTCGAGATGTCGCACACCCTGGACCTCGGTGCCCGGCTGGAAGCCGAGCCGCTGACCCTGGCGGCGGCGGAACTCCTGCTGACCAAGCTGCAGATCGCCCAGGTCAACGACAAGGACTTGTCCGACGCGGCGATGCTGCTGTGGGATCACGAGCCGCTGAGCGCCGCCGACGGCCCAGGCTTACTGAACCTCACCCGGCTCGCCCGGGTGTGCGGTGACGACTGGGGGCTCTTCACGACCGTGACCGACAATCTTGCCGCGTGCGCCGGCCATCTGGCCGAGCTCACCATCGGCGCGACCGACGCGGTGCGAATCTCGGAGCGGATCGGCCTGATCCGCCAGGCGCTCGACGACGCGCCCAAGAGCCTGCCCTGGCGCGTGCGGGCCAAGGCGGGCAGGCGCGTCCGGTGGTACGAGGTTCCCGAGGAAGTCACCAGGTGACGCGCACCATTTATTTCGCATCGGACATCCACGGCTCCGACGTCTGCTGGCGGAAGTTCCTGAACGCGGCCAGGTTCTACGGGGCGGACACCCTGGTCATGGGCGGTGACGTCTCCGGCAAGGCGGTGGTCCCCATCGTGGCCCGCGGCGGCGGCCACGTGGCCAGCGAGATCACCGGCGACAGGGTGCTCAGCGCCGCCGAACTCGACCAGGTGGAGGCGAAGATCCGGGACACGGGCTTCTACCCGTTCCGGACCACCGACGAAGAGCTCGACCGGACCTGGCAGGACCGCGACGCGGTGCAGCGGGTGTTCCTGCGGCTCATGCTCGAGAGCCTGGACCGGTGGATGATGTGGGCCGAGCAGAAGATGGCCGGGAGCGGGGTCTCGCTGTACGTGATGACGGGCAACGACGACCCTCCGGAGCTGCGCGAGTACCTGGGCCAGTCCGCCGTCCTGACCGACCCCGAGGACCAGCTGATCGACCTCGGCGACGGGTTCACGATGATCTCCTGCGGGTGGTCGAACCGGACCCCGTGGGACTCGCCTAGGGAGATGGACGAGGACGACCTGGACCAGCACATCGAGAAGCTGGCCAGTCAGGTGCCCGATCCGGCCAGGGCGGTCTTCAACCTGCACGTGCCGCCCGCCGGGACCGCGATCGACCAGGCGCCGGTGCTCGACAGCTCGCTCAAGCCCGTGGTCAAGGGCGGGGCGGTGCTGATGGAGTCGGTCGGATCGGTCGCGGTCCGCCGCGTGATCGAGCGGCACCAGCCGATGCTCTCGCTGCACGGGCACATCCACGAATCACGCGGCGCGGTCAAGATCGGCAAGACGCTGTGCATCAATCCTGGCAGCGAGTACGCGGACGGCATCTTGCAGGGCGCGCTGATCGAGCTGAACCCGCGCAAGGGCATCAAGAGCTACCAGCTGCCGGCCGGCTAGGGCGGCTGTCAGCTGTTGTCCGCCTCGACCAGCCGCTCGATGAGCTCGTCGACATTGCCCGACTTGGGCAGGCCCCGCTTTGCCAGCAGGTCACTGAGTTCGGCCTTGGTCAGGCCCTCGTAGCGCTCGCGCGCCATCGCCTGGGCCTTCCTGGCCTGCTCGCGCTCGACCTTGCGGGCCTCACGGGCCAGTTCGTGCGACGCCCTCTCGGCGTGCTCGTGAGCGGACTGCTCGGCCGTGGCCGCCTTGTCCCGCACGGCCTCGCCGGCCGACTCGGCGCGCTCGCGAACCGCACCGGGCACGCCGCTCGCCGTCTCCGCCCACTTCACCGCGAGCTTGCGGTTCAGGTCTACCGTCCGCTGCACCAGGTCGAAGTAACGCTCGACCGCCTGGACGAGATCTATCTGCGGCAGGGAGTCCGTCAGCGTCCGCGTGCCCTGGCTCCAGAGGTCCGCGGTCTTCTCGGCCGCGGATCGGGCCTGCTGCGCCGCCGTGCTGTACTGCCTGGTCAGGGTGTTCATATTCACTCCTCGAGTTCCGGTTAACGTTGCTAACTTTAGCAAGCATTGCGTACTAAAGCAAGCGAGGGGGCCCGGAGAGGTGTGGTTACCCGCACATGGCCAGATCACACATGTTGCGCTGCGCCCTGGCTACCAGATACGGACCCGGGCCGCGGGGTCCAGCCACAGCTCGTCGGTGGCGCCGACATCAAACGCGGCGTAGAACTCGTCGAGATTACGCACGATCTGGTTGCAGCGGAACTCGCCGGGGGAATGCGGGTCGATGGCGAGCAGCCGGATGACTTCCTCATCCCGGGCCTTTTCCTGCCAGATACGTGCCCACGACAGGAAGAAGCGCTGCGCGCCCGTCAGGCCGTCGATCACCGGTGCCTCCTGGCCGCGCAGCGAAACCACATAGGCCTGCCA
>Ga0335073_10010845_pt1 | contig 12814 bp, 11 predicted proteins | sample Lox_Sample_22_FD_207093 | JGI IMG/M metagenome (GOLD analysis project Ga0335073, IMG submission 207093) | Soil microbial communities from Loxahatchee National Wildlife Refuge, Florida, United States - Lox_Sample_2.2 | ecosystem: Environmental > Terrestrial > Soil > Wetlands | place: USA...
CGGACCGAGGAGCAGAAGCTGGCGCGGACAGCCGATGCGCTCGATCTCGCGCGTGTCTCCAATCATGGCGAGATCGTGATCGAACGCCGGCCGCCTCGCGTCGCCTTCGGCGAGGCGGTGGCAAGGCTGCCGCCTGGCGCCTTCCTGCAGGCGACTGAAGCTGGAGAAACGCGGCTCGCCGAGTTCGCCAGCCAAGCGCTCGCGGACACGAAAAAGGTCGCGGATTTGTTCTGCGGCGCGGGCGCGTTCGCGCTGAGGCTCGTCCGCGGCCGTGAGGTCTTTGCCGCAGACGCAGACCCCGCGGCCATCGCCTCGCTTACCCGCGCCGCAGCCACAACGCCGGGCCTGCGCAAGCTCACAGCCGAGACGCGCGACCTGTTCCGTCGGCCGCTACGAGCCGACGAACTCGCCGCCTTCGACGCGGCGCTCATCGATCCGCCGCGCGCCGGCGCGCTCGAGCAGGCGCGCGCGCTCGCCGCTTCCGCGCTGCCGCTCGTTGTCTCCATCTCATGCAATGCGGCGACCTTCGCCCGCGACGCGCGCATTCTCGTCGACGGCGGCTTTCACGTCGAGTCGGTGACGCCGCTTGACCAGTTCCGCTTCTCGGCTCATGTCGAAATCGCCGCCGTCTTTCGCCGGCCGAAACCGAAAGCGCGCGCGCGGAGGCTTCTCTAGGTGGATGCGACGAAACGCGAGGCCTTTCTCGCCAGCCTGCAAAATATCGTTGGGCCCCGCCATGTGCTGACTGACCCCGCGCTCTTCGCCGGCGCGCTCGTCGAACCGCGCGGGCTGTATCACGGCAAGGCGTTCGCTCTGGTGCGGCCGGGTTCGACCAAGGAAGTCGCAAGCGTCGCCGCCCTTTGCAACGAGGCGCGGATCGGCATGGTTCCGCAGGGCGGCGACACCGGGCTGGTCGGTGGGCAGATTCCGGATATGAGCGGCAAGGAGATCATCGTCTCGACCCAGCGCCTGCGCAGGGTCCGCGAGGTCGACCTTAACGCCGAGGTGATGATCTGCGAAGCGGGCGTCACGCTCGCCGAGGCGCAGGCCGCGGCGCTCGCCGCCGATCGGCTGTTTCCGCTGTCGCTGGCCTCCGAAGGCACCTGCACGATCGGCGGCAATGTCTCGACTAACGCCGGCGGCGTCACCGTGATCGCCTATGGCAATACGCGCGATCTCGTCACCGGGATCGAGGCGGTTCTCGCCGACGGGCGCATCGTCAACGCCTTGAGCAAGCTGCGCAAGGACAACACCGGCTACGACGTGAAGAGCCTGTTCGTCGGCGCCGAAGGGACGCTCGGCATCGTCACCGCCGCTTCGCTCCGCCTCTTTCCCAATCCGCGCGCGCGGGCGACGGCTTTCGTCGGCCTCAAGAGCCCCGAGGACGCGCTGAAGCTCTTGAGACTGATGCGCGAGCGCCTCGGCGCCGCGATCACGAGCTTTGAGCTGATCGGGCGCAACGCCTACGACATTGCGCTGCGCCACGGAGGGGCGCGCGCGCCGCTCAGTAGCGCCCACAACTGGTGCATTCTTGTCGAGGCGTCCTCCCAGTCGCCGACCGGACTCGACGAAGCCTTCGCTGACGCGCTCGAGGATGCGCTGGCGAAGAGCGTCATCGAGGACGCGTCGATCGCCGTCTCACTCGAGCAGCGCGCCGCCTTCTGGCAATTGCGCGAGCGCCTGTCCGAGGCGCAGGGCAAGGAAGGGGCCTCGATCAAGCACGACGTCTCGGTCGAGGTTGGTCTCGTGCCGGCTTTGATTCGGGAGGCGACGCCCGCCGTCGAGGCGTTCGCGCCCGGCGCCCGCGTGGTCGCCTTCGGTCACCTCGGCGACGGCAACATCCACTTCAATGTGTCGCAGCCGGTCGGGGCCGACAGCCTAGCCTTTCTTGATCGCTGGGACGCGCTGAACGAGATCGTGCACGGAATTGTCGCCCGCCTCGGCGGCTCCTATTCCGCCGAGCACGGGATTGGTCAGCTCAAGCGCGGTCTGCTCGCACGCTGGAAGGACCCGGCCTCCCTCGCCGTGATGCGCCAGATCAAGGCGGCGCTCGACCCGAACGGGGTGATGAACCCAGGCAAGATGTTGTGAGCTCCACACGGACGCCGCCGCGTCACTCCTTGCCCATGACCGCCAGCGCCTGCTCCAATGGCGCGGGCGAGGCGACAAATATTCCCGAATAGGGAGTCGAGAGCTCCAAAATCAGGAGGACGGCGCTCGCGACCGCAACCGCGCCTACCGCCATCGCGAGCACCGAGGTCAGGGTCGCGCGCGCCGTCAGCCCGAAGCCGCAGAAAAGGCAGACGACCCACCCCACGACAGTCAGCACGAGCGGATAGGAAACGGGAGCGGTGAGGGCGAAAGCCATCTGCATGCGCGCCTGAGCGAGCCCGTCCGACGCCGCTTTCGCGGCGCCCAGCACGCGCTTTTGCTCGTCGGTGACGGGGCGAAGGGCGTCCAAGGCCCTTTCCCGGGCCCGAACGTTGTGAAGCGAGGCGGCGAAATTGTCGGCCGCGAAGTTGAGGTTGCTTTGGTCCGCGCGCCAAACCTCGTCTATCGTTTTCCCAAGCCCATCACGAAGCTGCAAACGAATCGGGTTGGCCTCCGGCCCATAGTCGGCCAGCGCAAGGTCGAGTTGCATGACTTTCGACGCCAAGGTCTGAATTTGCGTATTCTGACCGGCGTAGACGCCATAGGCCGTCCAAACCAGAAGGCCGGTGACGAGGGCGCACAAAAGCGTCAAAAGGCCGAGGACCGCCGCGATCATGTCGCGGGATCCCCCGCTCGTATGATGCTCGGGAAGCAGCCTCTGCAGAAAAAGCCCTAGCAAGCCGGCGGCGAAGACAGCGGCCGCGACGGCGATCCCGAACAGATCCGGATTCATGTCTGTCCCCCAAGCACGGGCCGCGACGTTTGGCGCCTTCAGCGGAAGCGCAACCCTCGCGGCCGGACCTTCGAAGCGTTGCGTCGCCGGCGCTTCGATGGCGCGAATCACGTCCAGACGGTAGTGTCGCCGCGCATGAATTGTTCAGCAACAGCAAGATCCTCCGGATGGCTGCCAAACGCTGCTCGCCGGCGCGCCGCGGCCGTCGGCGGGCTTGTCGTTGGGTTCCTTGTCTCGACGGGGTCCGCTTCTGCGGCGTGCGCGCCGAAGGATTTCAACGGCGCCAAATTCACTGTCTGCGCGTTCGATCCGGGCCATGACGACATTCGCCTCTTCCTCGGCGGGCCGGACGGCAAGCCCTATGGATCGCTGGCCGCGCTCGCCGCGGCGCTGAAGGCGAAGGGCGAGAGGCTCGCGTTCGCGATGAACGCCGGCATGTTCGGGCAGGACCAATTCCCGGTCGGCCTTTATGTCGAGGACCGGCGCAAATTGCGTGACGCTGACACCCGCGGCGGCGCAACGAATTTTCACATGAAGCCGAACGGCGTGTTCTGGATAGGCGACGGCGTCGCGGGAGTCATGGAGACCAGCCGCTATCTCGCCAACACGCCGCCTGCCCGCTACGCGACGCAATCAGGGCCGATGCTGATTGTCGACGGGAAGATTCATCCGAAAATCAAGCCGAACGGGACCTCACAGAAGATCCGCAATGGCGTTGGTGCATGCAATGGGGGTTCGGTCGTCTTCGCCATCGCCGAGGAGCCGGTGACCTTCGACGCCTTCGCGCGGCTCTTCCGCGACGGCCTCGGATGTCAGAACGCGCTGTTTCTCGACGGCTCCGTCTCGTCGCTCTATGCGCCGGAACTCAATCGCGATGATGAACTGGGGCCGATCGGACCGATGGTCGGCGTCGTGCGGCCCGAGGCGGCGGACAAGCAGTAGCTGCGCCTATTGGGCGGCCGTCCGCAGCGCCCGCTGCAGGATTGGCGTGTCGACCCAGCGCCCAAACTTGAAGCCGACCGATCGCAGCGTCCCCACGAGCGCGAAACCGAAACGCTCGTGCAGCGCGATCGACCCCGAATTGCCGCTGTCGCCGACGACGGCGACCATCTCCCGCCAGGGCCCGCCCTCGCAAGCCGCAATCAATTGGCCGAGCAGCGCGGAGCCCGTGCCGCGGCCGCGGAAGCCGGCGGCGACGTAGACCGAATCCTCGATGGTGAAGCGATAAGCCGGGCGCGTGCGGTAGAGAGCGGCGTAGGCGAAACCCAAGATTTCCCCTCGCGCTTCGGCGACCAGATAAGGCAGGTTCAGATCGACCGACGCGCGGCGGCGCATGAGCATCTCCTCGAGCGTCGGCGGCGTCTCCTCGAAGGTGGCGAGCGAATGAAGGACATAGTGGGCGTAAATGTCGCGAACCGCCGCCATATCGGCCTCGCTCGCGGCGCGGACGACGATCATGTGGCGCACGGGGTCGCCATCGGGGTCTGGAGGCGCGGACATTGGTCCCTCGGCGGCAAGCGAAGGCGCTACGGGAACAGCCCGCGCATCTGCTTGGTCTTCACAACCCGCTCGACTCCGATCGCCATCGCCGCCGTGCGATTGGAGACCCCGTCCCGCTTGGCCCTGGCGACGACCAGGCCCCATGAGCGGTCGAGCGCCCGTTCGAGCCGGTCCATCACCTCGTCGCGCGACCAGAAATATTGCTGCAGATCCTGCACCCACTCGAAATAGCTGACGATCACGCCGCCTGCGTTGCACAGGATGTCGGGGATGACGAAGATGCCGTCGTTGCGCTCGGCGAGCACCCGGTCGGCCTCGGGCGTGGTCGGGCCGTTCGCGCCTTCGGCGATGACGCGGCAGCGCAGGCGCCGCGCGAGGTCGGCGTCGATCACCCGCTCGATCGCGCATGGCGCGAGCACGTCGCAAGGCTGCTCGAGCAGCGCGCGGGGGTCGATCACGGCCTCGCTCGAATAGCCGGCAAGCTCGTGGTTGCTCGCGGCGTGAGCGACGAGCGACTTCACGTCGAAACCCTTGGGGTCGTAGTAGGCGGCGGTGTGATCGCTGACGCCGATCACTTTGACGCCCCGCGCCGCCAAGCCCATCGCCGTGTGCGAGCCGACGTTGCCGAAGCCTTGGACGATCGCTGTCGCCGTGGTCGGCGCGATGTCCAGAACGTCGAGTGCGCGAAAGGCGAGGAAGGCGACGCCGTGACCGGTCGCCTCGCGCCGGCCCAGCGTGCCGCCGGAGCCGACCGGTTTGCCGGTGACGATCTCCGGCACGGTGATCCCCTGATACATCGAATAGGTGTCCATGAACCAGGCCATCACCTGTTCGTTGGTGCCCATGTCCGGGGCCATCACGTCGGTCCGGGGGCCAACGAAGGGAATCATCTCCTGCATGTAGCGGCGGCTGAGGTTCTCGAGCTCCTTGGCCGTGAGCGCGCGCGGGTCGACCGCGACCCCACCCTTGCCGCCGCCGAAGGGAAGATCGGCGAGCGCGCATTTCCAGCTCATCCAGACAGCGAGCGCCGCGATTTCGCCGATGTCGACATTCGGGGCGAAGCGCGTGCCGCCCTTGGCGGGACCGAGCGCCAGGTGATGCTGGACCCGGTATCCGACGAAGAGTTCCGTCCGATGGTCTTCCATGCGGACCGGACAGGTGACGACGATCGCGCGCTTCGGATAAAGCAGCCAGTCGAATTCGTCCTCGGGGATGCTCAGATGCTCGGCGATGACTTTGAGCTGATCGCGGGCCATTTCGAACACCGGGCCGGCAAAGAGGTTGCTGTTCACATCTTTTCTCCCGCCCGCCCTCGCCGCGGACGGTCCGATGATAACGGCGGACTGCGCTGAGAAAACTGAAATTCGCCATGAGGAACCCAGCCGACCCAACGGCGCGCGCCGATCAGCCTGCGGCTTGACTTCGCGCCGCGCCTCACTATTTTGCCGGGAAACATCGAGCCTGCGAGCCTTCGCAGGCTTTTTTGGCGCGTCCAGCGCGCCGCCGCGCTGAAGGACGCACCCCATGGCCAAGGCCGCCTCGCTCAAGATCAAGCTGCTTTCGACCGCCGACACCGGCTATTTCTACGTCACCAAGAAGAACGCCCGCACCAAGACGGAGAAGTTCGCGTTCAAGAAATACGATCCGGTCGCGCGCAAGCACGTCGAGTTCAAGGAAACGAAGATCAAGTAAGACCGAGCAAGTCGGCAACCCTTAAAGAGGGGGCCCGTTGCGGGCCTTTTTTGCTGCGCGCCGTCAGTGGGCGCCCCGCGCCGCCGCGCCCCCAAGCTTCACCTTGCGCAGGCTCAGCGCAAGCGGCACTGCCGCGAGCGAGAGCAGCGTCAGCACCCAAAAGATGTCCATATAGGCGAGGTAGGACGCCTGCGCCTGCACCTGCTGGCCGATCCAGGCCACGGCCTGTTGCTGCGCCTCGGGCGGCAAACTGCCCTGCGCGAGAAAGTAATGGACCGCCTGTTGCAGCGTGTCCTGATACTGCGGGCTCGAGGGAATCGCATGCTCGACGAGCCGGCTCTGATGGAACTGCTCGCGGTGCTGGAGAATGTTGGAGGCGAGCGAGACGCCGATCGAGCCGCCGGTGTTGCGCGCCGCATTGATGAGCGCCGAGGCCATGTCCACCCGGTTCGGCGGAATCCCATCGTAAGACGCGGTGATGATCGGGATGAAGATGAGCGGCAGGCCGAGGCCAAGCACCATGCGCGTGCGGGCGAAGAACCAGAAGCCGAGGTCGCCGTACACATTGGTCATCTGATACATCGAGATCGCCACGAAGATCGCGCCGGCCATGATGAGGTATTTTGGCTGGATCCGGCTCGACAAATTGCCGACCGCGAACATCATCGCCATGGTGACGAGGCCGCCGGGCGAGAGGACGAGACCGGCCCAGGTCGCGGTGTAGCCGTAGTCGGTCTGCAACAGGAGCGGCAGGAACTGGGTGGTCGCGTACAGGATCGCGCCGGTCGCCGCCATCACCACGAAACAGGCGCCAAACTGGCGCGACGCCACCATCCTCACGTCGATCATCGGATCACGCCTGGACATCTCCCAGGGAACCATAAGCACGAAGGCGATGGCGCAAATGGCCGTGAACGCGATGATGAAGCTTGAGCCGAACCAGTCATCCTCGAGGCCGCGATCGAGCACGATCTCGAGCGCGCCGAGAAAGGTCGCGACCAAAAGGAAGCCGATGACATCGAACCGGACGGACTGGGCCTGATTGGGCTTGTCGGCCGGCAGGAGGATGGCGATGAGCGCGATCGTGGCCAGGCCAACCGGCCCGTTGATGAGAAAGCACCAGCGCCAGGACCAATTGTCGGCGAGCCAGCCGCCAAGCGTCGGGCCGACCACCGGCGCCACGACCACCGCGACGCCGAACAGCGCGAAGGCCTGCCCGCGTTTGGCGGGCGGAAACGACGCGGCCAGAATGGACTGCGAGACCGGCACCATGCCGCCTCCGGCCAGGCCTTGCAGGAGGCGAAACAAGAGGAGCGAGTCGAGACTCCACGCCTGCGCGCAAAGCACCGAGCTTATGCTGAAGAGCCCGAGGCAGATGAGGAAGAAGGCCTTGCGGCCGAGGGCGCGGGCCAGGAACGGGCTCGCCGTCAGGCTCACGGCGTTGGCGACCAGATAAGTCGTCACCACCCACGAGGCTTCGTCGTCGCTGACCCCCATCCCGCCGGCGATATATGGCAGGACCACGTTGGCGATCGTGGTGTCGAGCACCTCCATGAACGTCGCCAGCGCGACCAGGACGGCGATCAGCCACGGGTTGGCCGAGGCGGCGCCGCGGGCCGACGGAGCGCCGGCCCGGACGGCTGCGGCGTCGCTCACACCCGCCTCCACCATTGCTCGACGAATGCCTTGAGCCGCTCGTAGAGCGAGGGCGACGGATCGACGCGCACGGTCGGGACGACCGACATGCCCGGCCCCAGCGCGACATCGGCCGGCGGGTTGTCCACGATGATCTTGACCGGCACGCGCTGGACGATCTTGACGTAGTTCCCGGTCGCGTTCTCCGCCGGCAGGAGCGAGAAGGCCGTGCCCGATCCGGGCTGGACGCTGGCGACATGGCCGTGGAAATCGCGCTCCGGGTAGGCGTCGATCTCGATGTCGACGGGCTGCCCGGGCCGCATGCGGTCGAGCTGCGTCTCCTTGTAGTTCGCGACCACCCAGATCTCGTCGGGGACGAACATCGAAAGGTCCGTGCCCGGCTGCGCATATTGTCCAACGGCGCCGGTCAGGTTGACGACCGTGCCCGGCTGGTCGGCGGTGACCGTCGTATAGCCGAGGTTGAGTTGCGCCTGGTCGCGCTGGGCCTGGGCTTGCGCGAAAGTCGCTTCCGCTGACGCTCGCTGCGCCCTCAGGGTCTCGACTTGCCGTTGCGCCACTTTCAGCGTCGCTTGCGCGCTGTCGACGGCGGCTTGTTGGGCCTTGAGATTCTGGACGTCTATGGTGCCCTGCTGAGCCGTCGCCCAGCCCTGATTGACGAGCGGCTTGTCGCGTCCCCAGGTGACCTTCGAGAGTTCGAGGTTCGCCTGCGCCTGGGCGACCTGCGCCTCGGCCGACGCGATCTGCGCATCTTGCGTTGCGATCTCGGCGTCGATCGTATGGATGCCGGCTTGCGCCCCCTCCACCTGCGCTTGGGCCTGCGCCAGCGCCGCGCGATAGTCGCGCTGGTCGATCCGGGCAATCACGCCGCCCTTCTCGACGTGCTGGTTGTCGGTAACTGGGACCGCCGTGACATAGCCCGCGACCTGGGGCGCGATCGCGAATTGGCGCGCCGCGATGAAGGCGTCGTCCGTCGACTCGAAATGCGAGGACTGATCCCAGTAGAGGTATCCGGCAGCCCCGGCCAGGACGAGAAAAAGGAGCGCAAGCGCGGCGCCAAGCGGATGGCGACGAATCCAGCCCCTGCGGGCTTCCTCGCCCGCTTGATCCCCGCCGCCGGGCCCTGCTTCGGCCTCGGACTGCGGACCCTTGGGCTCAGACGCGGGTCGGTCCCTGGGCTCGGCGGCGGGCTGCTCGCCGCGCTCCAAATCGAGCGGTCGGGAGGGCGCGCTGGCCCGGCTCCGGGGACGCTGTCGGCCGCCTTCGCCACCTTCAACGCGGGAAGCGGGGCGCTCGGCCTCCAGCAGCGTTTGATCACTCAACTCGCCGTCACGTCGCTCAGACATCGTCGGAACTCCGATCCGCCGAAAAACGGTCCCTGGGGAAAAACGATCCTCAACAAAAAGTGGCGAAATAATGAAACGGCACCGTTTCGTTCTTTACATGAGCGGCCCTCGGCACTATTTCAAGGGCGGTACAGGCGCCGACCCGATCACGGCGATGTGAAGAAGCAGATCATGGACGCGAGTTGGACGCGAAAAGCGCTTCCCACAGGCTTAGGCGCGATCCGGTGCGGCCGTCCGCGCCGCGAACTTGCCGGAGAGGTCGAGGAACGCATCCTCGACGCGGCCGGACAGGTGTTTCTCGAGCGCGGCTTCGAGGGCGCGAGCGTCGAGGAGATCGCGGAGGTCGCGCGCGCGGGGAAACCGACGATCTACGCGCGCTTCGGCAGCAAGGAGGCGCTGTTTGCCGCCGTGGTGGCGCGCAAGGTGCGCGCCAACACCAGCGTCGAATGTGTGGCCGCGATGGGCTCGACGATCGAGCAGCGCCTGGAGGCCATCGCCTCCGTCCTCCTCGGCAGGCTTCTCTCGCCCGAGAGCATCGGGTTGATGCGCGCAGTCGTGGCGGAGGCGCGCCGCTTCCCGGATCTGGCGATCAGCGTCAAACGACAGGCGCGCGATCTCGGGATCGAGTCGGTGGCGCGCCTTCTGGGCGAAGTCGCCCAGTCCGGCGAAATGGGCGCTTCCCCGGCCTTCGCGCCAGACCACTTGTCTGCGACCGCGCGCCGCTTCATGGATGTCATCGTCTTCCCCCTGGCGATGCGGGCTTTGTTCGGGGAAGAGCTCAACGGACTGCGGGCGGAAATCGGACCGCATGTGCGCCAGGCGGTGGCGTTCTTTCTTGCGGCGTGCCGGCATGGCTCTCCGGCTTCCGATCGCAATGACGCGTTGGCTGCGGGCGAACGCGCCGACCGCTGAGGTTTCGGAGCAGGTTAGAAATTGTGAACGACTTCCGAAATAAGCGAGCCATGCTGCCTGCTGAAGTATTCTTACTTCCTGATGGTCAGAAGGAATTTCCCCAACCTAAGAATATGGTGGCCAAGAAAACCTGGGATGGGATTATGCACTTACCAGATCACGTCGCTCTCTACGCGTCTGGCCACCATGGTGATGATCTGGCGTGTCTTTATGGACTACGGGGGGATTGGTTTGAGGCGATCGGAAGCAATAAGGACGAGCTATCCTCCGCTATGCTCGATGCGGCAGATTGCTTCCAGGCGAGCATCTTCGACTCTCTACATGGATTCTATCGATCTGCGCTTTCAAATCTACGCGCTATCTTTGACATTATGACAGCTGGGGCGCTCGGCAACATAAGTCCAGGCGATGAAGTCTACCTCCGGTGGAAGAGGGGTCATCCGGGTGCCAGCTTGAATTTCCAAAATTGTAGGAAGAGGCTATCGAAGGCCTGCGACAATCCGAAATACAAGAAACTCTTCAGACAAAGTCAATGGATGGATGCCTTTTACGAGGAACTATGCTCGTTTGTACATGCTCGTCCCGATAGCACAGACCTCTTCTTTTGGGAGAGTAACGGGCCAATCTATGTGGAGCGGGGCTTCGAATGCGCCCGCGTCTTTCAGCTAACGACATATGCCGCGAGCTATCTCATCGCGAAGGCGGCACGCCCAAAATTGTCAATTCCCAGTGGCTCAGAGTTTCTTTTCGAGGGTGCGGATCTCTACGATAGGAACGCGATTGTAAGCGACTACCGCGCCCTCTTTGAATGATCCCCTACCGAGGGAATGGCAAGGCTCATAAAACGGCTCATGCCTTGAGCTGCGCCATGACCCCCGCAATGTCGCCCATTCCCCAATGCTCGGCAATCTTGCCGTCGGTCACGCGAAAGATGTCGCACGAAGTGAAGCCGAGGCGCTTTCCGGTCGGCGGGACGCCATAGAGCGGGCCTTGTTGCGTTCCCTCGTAGAGGAAGCTCGCGGCGGCCTTGTCGGCCTCGGCGAGGCTCGCCTGGATCGTGACCTTGAGGTCCGGCAGGCCTTTGAGACGCGCCGCGAAGAAGTTGACCGTCGCCGTCTTCGGCAGCGCGCCTGCGGGAGGAGGAGGCGCGGCGGCGCTCCGCTGGTGATTGACGTAATCGTCGGCGAACAGCGCCGCGAACGCGTCGAGATCGTGGGCGTTGAGCGTCGCGGCAAAGCGGTCAACGATGGAAGCGCTGGCGGCTTTGGCTGTTCGGAGGATAAACGGAGCCGTCGCGACGAGCGCCGCCCCCGAGATCAAAGTCCTGCGACGCACGATCCGCCTCCATCGCCTGCTGTCCCTCTGGACACGGGTTAGGCAAGCCTTTCACAATGAACGCGCCGCGGCGAGCGCGTTTTCGTCACGCCTACCTCCCCTCCCCCGGCTCGTCCGCGGCATCGGCCGGGTCGGCGCCGTGCGACAGCCCATGGCCAGGACGCACGATCCGGTCATCGCGCGCCGGCTCGGGCGCGGGCGACCACGGACGATTCTCGAGCGGGCTGCGGTCGCTCGCGAGGGTAAAGCCGGTGTCGCCCCAAGTCAGGCCCACGGCGCCCAGGCGGGCGAGCGCCTGCTCGTCGAGCAGGAATTTCGCTTTGCAGTCCGAGGGCGCAGTGAGCGCGCTCACGACAACCTCCGCTCGCGCGCAATCTTCGTCGAAGGCGAGCCGGTCGAGCACGATCGAGAGTGATTCGCCCTCCGGCAGCGCGGCGACGCAGCCGAGGCGGTCGCAGGGCGCGTCGAAGGCGCGCGCCTGAGCAGGGTCGCCTCCGTCGCCGTCCGCCGTCAGCCATTGCTCGGCGGCGAAGGCGTTGAAGCGCTTGCCGACAACCTCCAGCGCGCCGTCGGCGTCCCGCACCGCCGCCAGATCGCCGGACGGGGCAACGATGACGTCGTAGCGCGGCCCGTGCGCCGCGCCGACGATCCCGACGAGCGCAAGCGGAACGGCGCTGAGCCTGAACGTCCAGGTCCGCCAGATTGTCGCGCTCATCACCGCGAGCGCGAGGAACGGGAGCGCGTAGGGCGCGAACGCCCGCAAATGCACGGTCGAACCGGGGGCCTCGGCGATGAACCGCGCAACCCAGAGAATGAACTTGATCCCCGCCCCGACATAGATCCACACCGGCCCGTCGAGCCCGAGCGGATAGAGCGCGGCGCCGAGCAGCGCGCCCGGCACCGCGAAGACCTCGATGACGGTCAGCGTCAGCGGATTGCCAATCAGCACATAGGGGCTCAGATCGTGGAAGTGGTAGGCCATGAACGAGGCGGTGGCCGAGGTCGCGAAGGCAGTGGCGATCAGCAGCGCAAGCGGCTTCTCGAGAAGGTGAGCGGCGGCCAGTCCGGGCCTGGGCGCAGCGTCTCGCTTGGGCACGAACGGATCGGGATCGACGTCAAGGGCCGCGATCCGCGACTCCATCACCGCGACCAACGCGGCGACGGCGGCGAACGAGAGCTGGAAGCTGACACCGAGAATGGCCTCGGGCTCGATGGCCACCACGGCGAGCACGGCGAAGGCGAGATTGCGCATGGTCAGCGCCCGCCGGTCCATGATCACGGCGGCGAGCACGATCAGCGTCATGATGAGGGCCCGCTCGGTGCCGACGCGCGAGCCGGTCGCAATGTCGTAGAGGAGCGAGCCCACCATCGCGGCGGCCGCCGCCCATTTCTTGATCGGATAGCGAAGGGCGAGCGTCGGCGACAGCGCCAAGAGCCGCCGAGTGACGACAAAGAAAATCCCCGCCACCAGCGTCATCTGCACGCCGGATAT
>Ga0335073_10010846_pt1 | contig 12814 bp, 13 predicted proteins | sample Lox_Sample_22_FD_207093 | JGI IMG/M metagenome (GOLD analysis project Ga0335073, IMG submission 207093) | Soil microbial communities from Loxahatchee National Wildlife Refuge, Florida, United States - Lox_Sample_2.2 | ecosystem: Environmental > Terrestrial > Soil > Wetlands | place: USA...
GACATAGACGCAGCGCGCCCGGTCATGGCCAGGCGCCTGCGCCGCGGTGATATGGCCGTCCTTGCGGGCCCAGCCGACGCCCCAACCGTCGAGCTCGCGAATGCAGTCGGGCCCCTCCTCGCAAAGCAGCCGCGCCAGGCTCTCGTCGCACAGGCCCCGGCCGGCGGCGACGGTGTCGGCGTAATGCGCTTGCGGGTCGTCCGGCACCTCCTCGCCGAGCGCCACCGCAACCGTCATCTGCGCCATCACGGTCGCGCCGCCGCGGCCGATCAGGCTCCGGTCGGCGAGCAGGACCTGCGCGCCGCGGCGCGATGCTTCGACTGCGGCATACATGCCGGCGGCGCCGGAGCCGATAACGAGAACGTCGGTCGCGATGCTGACGGGGTCGGTGGCTGCCATCATAGGGCGAAAATAGAGTGCCGCGCGCCGCCGCGAAAGCGGCGAACGGCCGTTGCAGGGCGGCTATCGCGGGAACGCGCGGGTCGCATCACTCCGGCAAAGGCTTGCCCCTGGTCTCCGGCAGGAACGGCGCGACGACAAAGCCCAGAATGTAAATGCAGGCAATCGTCATCGCCGCCCGGCTGTAGCCGCCGAATTGCACAATCAGAACGCCGGCAAACAGCGGGCCGAGGAAGGCGATAAACCGCGGCGCATTGAAGGTGAATGCGAGCCCGGTCGCCCGCGAGCGGGTCGGGAACAATTCCGGCAGCCATACCGGCATCCAGGAATATTGGCCGAGCGTGAAGAACGCGTTCACCGCCGCGGCGACCAGCAGCAAGGTCGGGTCCGACGTCCACAGAAACAGCACCGGCGTCATCAGGAAGGCGAGCGCGAAATAGACCATCGCCACCGGCTTGCGGCCGAAATAATCGGACAGGAAGCCGAGGCTGGCATAACCGAGAATGGCGCCGAAATTGTAGGCCATGCCGGCATAGCTCGCCCATTGCGGCCCGGGCAGCCCATGCTTGGCGGCGACCGAGGCGACGTAAGGCGGCACCCACGACGAAATGCCCCACCAGGCAAGCGTCGTCGTCAGCGACATCAGGAACACGATGACGGTGCGCCTGCGCGTTTCCGGCTCGGCGAACAGATCGGCGACGGTAAAGCGGGTCAGCGCCTGCTCGCTCGGCGTCAACACCGCGCCGCTCTCCTGGCGGGCGCGCGCCGCACGGCGCTTGGCGTCGACGTCGAGCCAGACTTCGGATTCGTCGATCGAGGTCCTGATCCACAGCGTCAGCAAGGCCGGCAGAATGCCGATGACGAACATATAGCGCCATGCCTCCGGGCCGAAGCCGGACATGAACAGCCAGACGAACGAAGCCAGGAAAAACCCGATGCCGAGGCCGCACTGCATTAGGCCGGCGCCTTTGCCGCGCGCGTGGTTCGGCCACAACTCGGCGATCATCGACGAGCCCGTCGCCCATTCCGAGCCGATGGCGATGCCGACGGCGAAACGCAGAAGCGCGAAGGAAATCCAGTTGAACGACAGAGCCGTGAGCCCGGTCAGCAGCGAATAAGCGAGAATGGCGTAGATCATCGTCCGCTTGCGGCCGACATAATCGGCGATCACGCCGCCGCAGACGCCGCCGATGCCCCAGCCGAGCAGGGTGATGGAAATGACCGTGCCGGCATAGCCGGGAATCTGCGAATATTGCGACGGCTCGAGCAGGCTGTGCATGGCGGCGCCGACCGTGAGGATCAGCGCGTAGGTCTCGTAGCCGTCGAACAGCCAACCGAGATTGGCGGCGACCAGCATGCGCCATTGCGGCCTGGTGAGCGAGCGATACCACGGTGTGGCGCCGCCTGCGGCGCCGGCAATGTCGGCCATGTCGTCCTCCCGGTCTTTTGTTGTCGTAAGCCTAGCGGAAAATCTTTTTGCGGTCACGCCGGCGCCGGGGGAGCGAACGCGGCGGCCAGCCGGGCGGCGAATTGCCGCTCCATCTCCTTGGCCTTGGAGCGCAGCACCGGCTGGCCGAGACTGCCGAGCTTGCCGGTGAGGGCCGCCTCGACCTCATAGTCGATCCTGGTGCCGCCGTCCGCTTCGGCAAGCCGTGTCAACGACGTCGCGGTCAGCCGCCCGACGATGCCGAGCGGGGTGCCTTCGACCTTGGCCTCGATCTCGCTCGGCTCTTGCGCGCGAGTGACCTGCACGGTCACTTTGAACTTGAATTTCATGTAGGCGACCCGGGTCTCGAACAGTGCCGCGTAGGTATCCGGCGCGGTCTCGGCCAGTTCGCTGACGCCGTCGACGCAGGAGGCGAAGAAGCGCGCATCGCGCACCTTCTTGTACACGTCCGCGCGCGGCGCCTTGACGGTCAGTTCCCCGGAGAACTTCATCGTCTGGATAACTTCTATGCGCGCAAGGCGGTGAGCATGTCGCGGATGTACTCGTCGGCGCTCGAAATCACCAGCATCATGGCATGCGGCCGCAAGGCGCTGAGCATCTTCGACAGCGTCTCGTCGCTCGCCGACGCGCCGCCGATAATGAGCGCGGTGGTCATCACATGCTTGGCTTGACAGGCTTCGCCGATGAGCCCGGCCGCGGCCGCGCTCTCGCCCGCGGTCGCCACCATGACTACGAGATCGGCCGCCTGCACCTCGTCGACGAGATTCTTGGCGCGGCCGGCCAGATCGGCCAGAAAGCCGTCCATGGAAAAGCGGCCGGCCGGCTGCGGGCTACCCGAAAACGCCGAGGCGGTGAGGAAGCTCGCGCGCTGCCACGGCAGCGCCGAAAGCTCCTTGACGATACGCTCGCTCGGAGCGTCGAGCGCGATCACCTTCACCGCGCGCGCCCGCGAATTGGGCCGGTCGATGCGGAATTTGGCCTCCGCGGCGGAACTCATCCTGGCCGATTCGCTTTGCATCGCCTGTTCTCCTGACCGCCCATTCTACGCCGCCGCGCGGGATATTTCATTATGCGCCGCCTCTAGTATAACGGCGCTCCCGCCCTAACCGTGTCCTTCGCCGGATCAAGCCTGCCCATGTCCGAACAGCCGAAACGCCTTGAGCTCTGCAGCGCCGATGAGATCGCCCCCGGCACCGCGTTGCGGGTGGAAACCGAGGGACTGGCGCTTGCGGTGTTCAACGTCGGCGGCGAATTCTACGTCACCGACGATCAATGCACACATGGTCCGGGGCAGTTGTCGGAAGGCTATATCGAAGACGACGTCGTCGAGTGCAACTTCCATAACGGTCAGTTCAACATCCGCACCGGTGCGGTGGTTTCGCCGCCCTGCATGGTGCCGGTCAAGACCTACCCGGCAACGGTGGTCGACGGCAAAGTGACGATCGAGGTGTGATCGGTCCTGTCGCCAAGACGCGATTGGGATATGGCCCACCGGATTTTGCCGCGTCCGGATAGCAGTTCTCCCCGGCTTGTCCGTCGGCAATCTTCTTGCCAATAGTCATGCCAAGAACAGTCACGCCCGGAATTTTTGGAGGATCGCCGCAATGCCCAGAACCAAACCGCCGTTCCGCGCCGACGTGGTCGGCTCGATCTTGCGTACCGCGCCGTTGAAGGAAGCGCGGGCCAAGCGGGAAAAGGGCGAGATCGACACCGCACAACTGAAGGCGGTGGAAGACCGCGAGATCGAGAAGATCATCAAGAAGCAGGAGGACGTCGGGCTGCAGGTGGCGACCGACGGCGAATTCCGCCGTTCATGGTGGCATTTCGACTTTTACGGCATGCTCGACGGCGTCGAAATCCAGGAGCTCGATCACGGCATCCAGTTTCAGGGCGTGCAGACGCGGCCGCGCACCCCGCGCATCGTCAGCCGGCTCGGCTTCTCCAATCATCCGATGCTGGAGCATTTCAAATTCCTCAAGGCGCACACCCGCGTATTGCCGAAAATGTGCATCCCAAGCCCGGCGACGCTGCACTTCCGGCTGGAGCCGGATGCCATCCAGACCAAGGATTATGCCGACCGCGACGCCATCTTCGACGATCTGGCGAAAACCTACAGGCAGGCGATCCGCGGCTTCTACGACGCCGGCTGCCGCTATCTGCAATTCGACGACACCGCCTGGGCCTATCTATGCTCGCAGGCCGAATTGAAGAAAGCGCGCGACCGCGGGCTGAACGCCGAGCGCCTGCAGCAGGATTATGCCCGCGTGATCAATGGCGCGCTCGAGGGCAAGCCGGCCGACATGACGGTGACGACCCATGTCTGCCGCGGCAATTTCCGCTCGACCTGGATTTCCGAAGGCGGCTACGAGCCGGTCGCCGAGATCATGCTGGGCCAGTTGCACTATGACGGTTATTTCCTGGAATACGACACGACGCGCGCCGGCGGCTTCGAGCCGCTGCGGTTCTTGCCAAAGGGTAACAAGATCGTCGTGCTCGGACTGGTCACCACCAAGTCCGGCCAGTTGGAGAAGAAGGACGACGTCAAGCGCCGCATCGACGAAGCGACCCGCTATGCGAGCCTCGACCAACTCTGTCTGTCGCCGCAATGCGGCTTCGCCTCGACCGAGGAAGGCAACGTGCTGGCGGAAGAAGAGCAATGGGCGAAGCTGCGCATGATCGTCGAATTGGCCGGCGAAGTGTGGAAGTGACAGCCGCATGCCCGGGCCGCGGCCGGGCCTGATGCACTATCGCGCCGGCAGGACGGCGGTTCGGGCGAGCCGCTTGTGCACACGGACCATGAACGCCATGGCGAACAGCGGCGTCGCCAGATTGACGATGGGAATCGAGACGAAAGCGGCGATGAAAAGCCCGGCGAGGTAGACCGTGCCGGCATTGCGCCTGCGCAGAAGTTTGGCCTCGCGCGGCGGCCAAAAGCGCATGGCGGCGAGCTCGAAATATTCGCGGCCGAGAATATAGGCGGTGGCGAGAAAGAAAATCACCGCGCCGAAGCCGGCAAACAGCAGCAAAGGCGCGGCGCACAGATAGATCGCGACCGCGAGCAGTGCCGTTTTCAATCCTTCCCAGATCGCCACTCCCAGCGGCAGCGCCTTGCCCGGCGGGTCGGCGGGGTAATGGGCGCGCTCGACGGCTTCGCCGATCTGGTCGGCAAAAAAGCTCGCGACCAGGGCGGTCACCGCCGGCATCAGGAACACGCCGCCGACAAGAATGCCGAGACCGGCCGCGACCGACAGCACCCAGGCGATGGCTTCGACCGGAAAATGGGCGTGCGGCCCGAACGAGGTCTCGACCGAGGCGCCGCCGGTGCCGACAAGATAAACAATCAGCCGATCGAATGCGGCGCCGGCGGCGACGATGAGCGCCAAGGCAAGCCCGATCGATTTCCACAACACCGCCCGCAACGGCGGCGAGGCCATGTCGATCAAAGCATCGATCGCGGCGTTGAGCATCAAGTCACCATTACGATCCGGCGCAGGCCTTGGGCCGCCGCCGCGTGGCAAGCGGCAGTGCCATAGCATCAATTTCGGTTTTATGACTACGCAGGGACGCTCGTGAGGGCGCCCCTCGCGCCGGCGGACGTCTCACGGGATGTGCCGCGGGATGTGCCGCCGCGGCGGATCGTCCCGCGCCTGCGCCGGTTCCACAATTCCCGGCTATGCCGTTTGCCCCGCCAATCGCGTTCGTGCAATCTGCCGCGGCGGGAAAATCAATTGGAAACCATGCCGGGTCGATCGCCGCAATTCAGCCGCCGCGCGTTTCTTGCCGGTTCGGCCGCGCTCATGGCGCGACCGGCCGTGGGCGCGCCGGCCGCCGGCGGCGACTTCGATGTCGCGATCATCGGCGCCGGCGCCGCCGGCATTGCCGCGGCACGGCGGATCGGTGCCGCCGGCCGCCATTATGTCGTCATCGAGGCCACCGACCATATCGGCGGCCGCTGCATCACCGACACCAAGACGTTCGGTGTTCCCTTCGACCGCGGCGCGCATTGGATTTATCTGCCGGACTCCAACCCGGTCGCCAGGCTTACGCCGCGCAACGGCATCGACATCTACCCAGCGCCCGAGAGCCAGAAGGTGCGCGTCGGGCTCCGCTATGCGCGCGAGGGCGAGCTGGAGGATTTTCTGTCCGCCCAGGTCCGCACCACGCGCGCCATCGACGAAGCGGCACGCAAAGCCGACATCGCCGCCGAGCAGGCCGTGCCGAACGATCTCCGCGACTGGCGCGGCGCGGTGGAATTCGTGCTCGGTCCTTACGCCTGCGCCAAGGATCTGGCGCAAGTATCGGCGCTCGATTTCGCCCGCTCGGCCGAGCGCAACAGGGCGGCGTTCTGCAAACAGGGCTTTGGTGCGCTCGTTGCCACGTTGGGCCAGGGCCTCAACGTTCATTTCCTCACACCCGCCTCGACCCTCGACACGCGCGGTGCGGTCACGGTGCAAACGGCAAAGGGCACGATCACCGCACGGACCGCCATCGTCACCGTGCCGACCAACGTCATTGCCTCCGGCGGCCTGCGCATCGGCAACCTCAACCGCCAGGCGATGGACGCGTTCGGCCGACTCTCGCTCGGCAGCTACGACCACATCGCGCTCGAGCTCGCCGGCAATCCGCTCGGACTCGACAGCGACGACCTTGTCTTCGAAAAGTCCACGGACACGCACACCGCCGCCATCCTAGCCAATGTGTCCGGCACCGAGCTCTGTTTCATCGACGTCGCCGGCGCTTTCGGGCGCGATCTGTCGGCGCAGGGCGAAGCGGCGATGATCGACTTTGCCAGCGCCTGGCTGGGACGGCTGTACGGCTCGGAAGTGAAAAGCGCGATCGGCCGCAAGCACGCCACGCGCTGGAACAGCGAGCCGTTTGCGCTCGGCGCCTGGTCGGCGGCGGCGCCCGGCGGCGAATCGGCGCGGCGCCAACTGGTGCAGCCGATCGCCGACGACGTCTGGTATGCCGGCGAGGCCGCGCACGAAACGCTATGGGGGACCGTCGGCGGCGCCTGGGAATCCGGCGAACGCGCCGCGGACGCGGTGCTGCGCCGGCTCGGTCCGCAACGCGGCGCGGCTCCGGCGGAGCCGGAAGCCAAGGCGAGGCGCAAGGCGCCGCTCCATCCCCGCGCCCGTGCCGAACGCCATGAACGTCGCGTGCGGCGCGAAGAGCCTCAGGCGCAATATTACGGCGGAACGCCGAATATCATGGCGCCGGAGCGATAGCCGCGTTTGCTCGAGCATGTCGTGTCTGCAAAACCGGCGTCCGGTTTTGCGGCACACGCCTACGCCCGCAGCACCCCGCCGGTGCGCTTGCCGACCTCGGCGACGATCTTTCCGGCCAGCGCCTCGATCTCGGCGTCGGTCATGGTCTTGTCGCGCGGCTGGATGGTCACCGCGATCGCGATCGACTTCTTGCCCGGCGCGATGCCCGTGCCCTCGTAGAGATCGAACACGGTCACCGCGGAAATCAGCTTGCGGTCGGCTGACTGGGCCGCGCGCACCAGGTCGGCGGCCTTGACGCCGCGGTCGACGACGAACGCGAAGTCGCGCTCGACCGGCTGGAATGGCGAGAGATCGAGCGCGGGCTTGGCGCGGGTCGCTTTTGCCTTGGCCTCCGGAATACGCTCGAGAATAACTTCGAAGCCGACCAGCGGCCCCTCGGCATCGAGCGCTTCGAGCGCGCTCGGATGCAATTCGCCGAAATAGCCAAGCACGTTTTGCGGGCCGATCTGGATCGTGCCCGAGCGTCCGGGATGCAGCCAGGCCGGGCCGCCCGGCACCACCTGCAACGCCGACGCCGGCGCGCCGGCGGCTGTCAGCACGGTGAGCGCATCGGCCTTGGCGTCGAAAGCGTCCACCTCGCTGTCAAGATCGCGCTTGCTCCAGTGGCGGCCGAGGCCGGAAGGCTTTGCCAGTGCGCGGCGAACGCCGGCGGCAGCGGTGAACTGATCGGCAGGCTGATCGCCGCAAAAAATCTGCCCGACTTCGAACAGGCCGGTGTCGGGAAAGCCGCGGTCGGCGTTCTTCTGCGCCGCCGCGATCAGTCCGGGAATGAGGCTCGGCCGCATGTCGGACAAATCCGCAGCGATCGGATTGGCGAGTTTCAGCTCGGGCTTGCCCCCGCCGAACCGCTCGGCCCGATCGGCGGCGATGAAAGACCAGGTTACCGCTTCCATCAGATTGCGCGCGGCGAGTGCGCGCTTGGCCTTGCGGGTGCGCTGCTGGATCGGCGTGAGCACCGGTTTGCGCGCGGTTTCGCCCCGAGGAAACGGCGTCATCGGCACACGGTCGACGCCGATGATGCGCACCACTTCCTCGACCACGTCAGCCTTGCCCTGCACGTCAGGCCGCCAGGACGGGACCGCAACTTTGACCCGCTCGCTCTGCCCGGCAACGAAAAAGCCAAGACGCTCGAGCAGGCGCCGCATCTCGGAGAGCGGCAAGTCGAGCCCGGCAAGCCGGGGAAGCTCGGCCAGCGGAAAATCGATGATCCGCTCCGGCGGCTCGACACTGCCGGCAAGCGTAATTTCCGACGGTTCGCCGCCGCACAGATCCATCACCATGTGGGTGGCGAGTTCAAGCCCGGGCAGCATGAAAGCCGGATCGACGCCGCGCTCGAAGCGATAACGCGCATCGGAATTGATGCCGAGCTTGCGGCCGGTCTGGGCGATATTGAGCGGCTCCCACAGCGCCGACTCGATCAAGACATCGACGGTCGCTTCCGAGCAGCCGGTCGCCTCCCCGCCCATGACGCCCGCGAGCGACTCGACCCCTCGCGCATCCGCGATCACGCAGACCTTGTCGTCGAGCGCGTAGGTCTTGCCGTCGAGCGCCAGCATGGACTCGCCGGCGCGTGCGCGCCGCACGGTAAGATTGCCGTGCACCTTAGCGGCATCGAAGACATGCAGCGGGCGGCCGCGGTCGAAGGTGATGAAATTGGTGATGTCGACCAGCGCATTGATCGGGCGCAGCCCGATCGCGGTCAGGCGGCGCTGCAGCCAATCCGGCGATGGCCCGTTCTTGACGCCGCGCACGAGACGCAGGCCGAAGGCCGGACACAGATCCGGCGCTTCGATCGTGACCGCGACCGGGCAGGGAAACCGGCCCTCGACCGGCTTGACCAGCGCGTCCTTGAACTTGCCCATGTCGGCGGCGGCGAGATCGCGGGCGATGCCGTGGACGCCGGTGGCGTCCGAGCGGTTCGGCGTCAGGTTGATCTCGATTACCGGATCGTCGAGCTTGGCGTAGCGCGCATAAGGCTCGCCGAGCGGCGCATCGTCGGGCAGATCGATGATGCCCTCGTGGTTGTCGGAGATTTGCAGCTCGAATTCCGACACCAGCATGCCGCGGCTCTCGACGTCGCGGATCTTGCCGACGCCCAGGGTGATATTCTTGCCGGGAATGAAGGCGCCCGGCGGCGCGAACACGCTCTTCATGCCGGTGCGCGCATTCGGCGCGCCGCACACGACCTGAACCGGCTTGCCGTCGCCGGTATCGACCATGCAGACGCGCAGCCGGTCGGCATTGGGATGCTGCTTCGCCTCGATCACGCGGGCGATGACGAACGGCGCGAAAGCTTGCGCCTTGTCCTCGATGCGCTCGACCTCGAGCCCGATCATGGTGAGCTTGTCGGCAAGCTCGGCGAGCGGCCGGTCGGTGTCGAGGTGATCCTTCAGCCAGCCGAGGGTGAATTTCATCATGGCGTCCGGCCCGGAGTCGGGACATAGAGGTAGAGGAGCGGCAGGCTCACCAGGACCAGCATGGTCAACCCGATCGCCGCGCGATTGCACAGCTTGAACAGCTCGTGGCGGAGGATCATTTCATCGCGCGCCGCGTCCCGCTGCGGGCTGTCCAGATCGTTTTGAAACATCGAAAGGCAGCGCAGGCAGCCGAGCGCCACCAGGAGATAAAGCATGATCTCGACGACAATCACGCCCTGCTCGAAATAATCGTTGGCCACCACCGGGGCGGAAACGCCGAGCGCGGCGATCATCATCGAGGTATGGGTGAGCAGGCCGCTCGCCTTGTTGTCGATGATCTGCAGGCCGCGGCCGATCACGTTCGGCACCACGGTCTCTTCGTCGGCGACCGCGAGATGCTTCACGTAACGATCGACGTGCTCGCGCGGCAGATCGCGCGTGATGAAGCGATAGAGCGTGCGATCGATCGACCGAATCAGCGACATGACCGTTCCATGTCCCACGCGTTCATCCGCTCAGTCCTCCGGCCAATGTCGGCAGATCGAGCGGGCGGAAACCGTAATGGGCGAGCCAGCGCACGTCGGCCTCGAAGAACGGCCGCAAATCCGGCATGCCGTATTTGAGCATGGCGATGCGGTCGATGCCCATGCCCCAGGCGAAGCCCTGATATTCGTCCGGATCGAGTCCGCAATTTCGCAACACGTTCGGATGCACCATGCCGCAGCCGAGGATCTCCAGCCAGTCGTTGCCCTCGCCGAAGCGAATTTCGCCCTTGTCGCGCCGGCACTGGATATCGACTTCCAGCGACGGCTCGGTGAACGGGAAGAACGACGGGCGAAAGCGCATGCCGACGCGGTCGACCTCGAAGAACGCCTTGCAGAACTCCTCCAGGATCCACTTCAGATGGCCGAGATGGGAGTGCTTGTCGATGACCAGCCCTTCGACCTGATGGAACATCGGCGTATGCGTCTGGTCGCTGTCGCAACGATAGGTGCGGCCGGGAATGATGACGCGGATCGGCGGCTTCTGCCGGAGCATGGTGCGCACCTGCACCGGCGAGGTGTGGGTGCGCAGAAGAAGGCGCGAGCCATCCGGCTTCGGATTGAAGAAGAAGGTGTCGTGCATCTCGCGCGCCGGATGGTCCGGCGGAAAATTGAGCTTGGTGAAATTGTAGTCGTCGGTCTCGATGTCGGGACCTTCGGCCACGGCAAAGCCCATGTCGGCAAAGATCGCGGTCAGTTCGTCGGTGACCTGCGTGATCGGATGAACGCGGCCGATCTCGGTCGGCGCTTCGCGCACCGGCAGGGTGACATCGACGCTCTCGGTATTGAGCCGGGCCGTCAGCGCCGCGTCCTTGAACGCCTCGCGGCGTGCCGCCAGCGCGGCATTGACGCGGTCCTTCAGCCCGTTGATGGCCGGTCCCCTAGTCTTGCGTTCCTCGGACGGCAGCGTGCCGAGCGTCTTCAAAAGTGCGGTGATCGAGCCGTTCTTGCCCAGCGCCGCAACGCGCGCGTTTTCCAGCGCCGCCTCGTCGCCGGCGGCGGCGACCGCGGCGAGGATGTCGCGCTCGAGTTGGGCGGTATCGGCTGGCGCGTCGGTCATGGCGCGTGATCCGGCATGAACGGCAGATCGGTGTCGGACGGGCGGCCGCCGGCCTGCGTCAGCATGGCGTGCACCTGGCCGCGATGATGCGTCTGATGATTGAACATATGGGTGACCAGAACCCAGCGCGGCCGCGTCCATTCGCGCTTGGTGGCGCCGGAGTAATAGGTCTGATCGGCACCGAGCCAGCGATCGTCGACGGCATCGGCCCAAGCGATGATCGCGTTATCGAAGGCGACGCGCTCCGTCTTGAGCTCTCCCCAGTCGGCAATGAGCGAGACCGACTCCGCAATGCCGCCCGGCGGCCGGGCCATGCCGGTGAAGCGGCTCATCCAGCTCTTGTCGCCCCAGAGAATATGACTGAGCGTCTTCTCGATCGAGCCGAACCACGCGCCGCGCTCGCGCCGGCGTTCCTCGGCCGGCAGCCGGTCGGCGACGCCGTACAGATTTTCATTCTGCCAGCGATTGTAATGCGCCATGCGCTGGACATAGGCTCTGTCGATCATAGCCAGTCCTCCAAGCGTCATGCCCGGCCTGGTACCGGCATCCGCGTCTTTCGTGCCGCGAAAGAACGTGGATGGCCGGGCTTCGGCGAGCGTAGCGACGCCGCTCCTCGGCGGCTACGCCCGGCCATGACGAATGCAGCTAGGCGAGCGCCGATTTCGCCTGGCCGACAATCGCCTCGAACGCGGCGGGCTCGCGGATGGCGAGATCGGACAGCACCTTGCGGTCCACGACGATGCCGGCTTTGTCCAGGCCGGCAATGAACCGGCTGTAATTCAGCCCGAACGGGCGCACCGCCGCATTGAGCCGCTGAATCCACAGCGCACGGAAGGTGCGCTTGCGCCGCTTGCGGTCGCGGAAGGCGTATTGGTTCGCCTTCTCCACCGCCTGCTTGGCGATGCGGATGGTGTTCTTGCGCCGGCCGTAATAGCCCTTGGCGGCCTTGAGCACCTTCTTGTGCTTGGCATGGGAGGTGACGCCGCGTTTGACGCGAGCCATGACGTATCTCCTTTAACGGGTTCGTTCCGCTCACTCCCGCGCCAGCGGGAATTTTGGGAAAATCTTCAAAAGCGACCCGCCGGCTCCCCGCTTCGCGGGAATGGGCGGCTTTGCCGATCAGCCGTTCGGCAGGAAGTACTTTTTGATGTTGTCGCCGTCGGTCTTGAACAGCACGTTGGTGCCGCGCAGCTGGCGAATTTGTTTCTTGGTGCGCTTGATCATGCCGTGGCGTTTGTGGGACTGGGCATAAAGGACCTTGCCGGTGCCAGTCACCTTGAAGCGCTTTTTGGCGCCCGATTTGGTCTTCATCTTGGGCATTTGGCTCTCCTTATGGCCGCGGGCGCGAGCGCGCGCAGGCCGAAAATGCTCGGAATATGAGCGTGTTGTGCGTGAAGCACGCCGCCGCCACGGCAGCCCTTGATCAGCCGGGCGGCGGAAGGGCGCGGTTATGGCAGAGGGCCGTCGGAATGGCAACCGCAGGCATATCCACAGCGAGCGGCCGCCGCGCCGCCTGACGCGGCGCGGACCGCATGATTTTGGACGCCTAGCGCGGCGCCAAAACCATGACGACTTGGCGGCCTTCGAAGCGCGGTTCCTGCTCGATCTTGGCTATTTTGGCGGTGTCGGCCTTGACCCGGTCGAGGAGCTTGTAGCCGAGCTCC
>Ga0335073_10010847_pt1 | contig 12813 bp, 14 predicted proteins | sample Lox_Sample_22_FD_207093 | JGI IMG/M metagenome (GOLD analysis project Ga0335073, IMG submission 207093) | Soil microbial communities from Loxahatchee National Wildlife Refuge, Florida, United States - Lox_Sample_2.2 | ecosystem: Environmental > Terrestrial > Soil > Wetlands | place: USA...
CCCGAGCCAACTTTCCGGCGGCCAGCAGCAACGCGTCGCGATCGCGCGAGCGCTGTGCATGAGGCCCAAGGCAATGCTGTTTGACGAGCCGACCTCTGCGCTCGACCCGGAAATGATCAAAGAGGTGCTCGACGTGATGGTGGAGCTTGCGGACGATGGCATGACCATGATCTGCGTCACGCATGAAATGGGATTTGCGCGCCGGGTCGCCAATACCATCCTGTTCATGGATCAGGGAGCGATCGTCGAGCGCGCACCGCCGGAGAAGTTCTTCGCCGGCCCCGACAGCGGCCGGGCGCAGCTCTTCCTCAGCCAAGTACTGAGCCATTGATCAACAAGGCGGATCGCCGGCTGCCAGGCCAAACATTTGGGGAAACGAGCCAAAAAATTTGCGCAAGACAGGATCGCCGGAATAACCATGGTGATCGATCTGTTCCAAGCAGCATCCGCCGAAGGACGCGGTCCTTGAGCCGGAAATGGTGATAGAGCGCCGCCATCATGTGGACGGCCGCAAGGCCCAGCACCGCCGGCTTGCCCCGGGCTGAGGCAATTCGTCGCGATTGCGGGCGGCCCATACTAAGCGATGATGTCGCCAGATCGGGGGCCTGAACCATGGCCGAACCGCGCAAGCACGATAAGTATGACGCGCTGATTTTCGCCTGCCACGCCTTGGCGCCGGTGCGGACGGCTGTCGCCCATCCGTGCGACGAGAGCTCGCTTCGTGGCGCGGTCGAGGCGGCGCAGGCGAAGATCATCAAGCCCATCCTCGTGGGGCCGGAGGTGAGGGTCCGCGCGCTCGCCGCCTCGCTCGGTCTCGATATCGCGGGATTGCGGCTGGTCGGAACGCCGCACAGCCACGCCTCGGCCGCCGCGTCGGTCGCTCTTGTTCGCGCGGGCGAAGCAGATGCCCTGATGAAAGGCAGTCTTCATACCGACGAGCTGATGAGCGAGGTCGTCCACAAGGATACCGGCATCCGCACCGAACGGCGCATCAGCCACGTATTCGTCATGGACGTGCCGACCTATCCGAAGCCGCTGTTCATCACGGATGCGGCAATCAGCATTTTGCCGACGCTCGAAGACAAGGTGGACATCGTCGCAAACGCCATTGATCTCGCGCACGCGCTTCGCATCGAACTGCCGAAGGTCGCGGTCCTGTCCGCCGTCGAAACCGTCACGTCCAAAATACCCTCGACGATCGATGCCGCGGCGCTTTGCAAGATGGTGGATCGCGGCCAGATTACCGGCGCGGTGCTCGACGGTCCGCTTGCCTTCGACAACGCGATCGACCGCGAGGCAGCGGCGATCAAGCACATCGTGTCGCCGGTGGCGGGCGACGCCGACATCCTGCTCGTGCCTGATCTCGAGGCCGGCAACATGCTGGCGAAGGAGCTGAGCTTCCTCGCCAACGCCGATGCGGCTGGCATCGTGCTGGGCGCGCGCGTGCCGATCATCCTTACCAGCCGCGCCGACACGGTGCGGACGCGGAAGGCGAGTTGCGCCGTTGCCGCGCTCTACGCGCATGCGCAGCGCCACGCCGCCGCCGGGATTGGCAAGCTGCCGGGATAGCCACATGCGCGAGCCCATCCTGGTCCTCAACGCCGGCTCTTCGAGCATCAAATTTTCGATCTATGAGACGATGGCCGACCGCTCGCTTTTGGCTGGCGCCCACGGCCAAGTGGAGGCGATCGGATTGCCATCGGCGCGGCTCGACGTCGCCGATGCCGAGGGCAAAAAGCTCGCCGGAGAGAGCGTTGCCGCCGTCGACCACAAGTCCGCGATCGCGGCGATCCACGCCTGGTTCGCGGCCCATGTCGGCGGCGAGTCTGGCTTCCGCGGCGTCGGACACCGCGTCGTTCATGGAGGCCTGCGCTTTGCCGAACCGGTGCTGATCGATGCCGATGTGATCGCCGAGCTCGAAACGCTGGTGCCGCTGGCGCCGCTTCACGAGCCGCACAATGTTGCCGTCATCCGCGCCGTCGCCGCCGTGGCGCCCAAGATTCCGCAAGTGGCATGCTTTGATACCGCGTTCCACCGCGATGCGCCGCCGTTGGCGCAGGAATTTGCGCTTCCGCGCGCGCTTACGAGAAAGGGCGTGCGCCGCTACGGATTCCACGGCCTTTCCTACGAGTATATCGTTTCGGCATTGCCCCGGATCGCGCCTGAATGTGCGCGCGGCAAGGTCGTGGTCGCCCATCTTGGCAACGGGGCCAGCATGTGCGCCATCGATGGCGGCCGCAGTGTCGCTTCGACGATGGGATTCACCGCGGTCGATGGCCTGCCGATGGGCACGCGCACCGGCGCGCTCGATCCCGGCGTCATCCTCTACCTCTTGCAGAACGAGCGGATGACTGCCCGGGAGATCGAACGTCTCATCTACGAGCAATCCGGCCTGCTCGGCGTCTCCGGCCTATCGAGCGACATGCGGGTTCTGCTTGCGAGCGAGCTTCCTGCCGCCAAGGAGGCGGTTGATCTCTTCGTCTATCGTATCGGTCGGGAACTGGGCTCGCTCGCGGCCGCGCTCCATGGGCTGGACGCCATCGTCTTCACCGCCGGCATCGGCGAGCATGCGCCCGCAATCCGCGCGCGCGTCTGTCGTGACGCCGCCTGGCTCGGCGTCACGCTCGACGAAGCCGCAAACGAGGCCGGTGGGCCGCGTGTCTCGGCGCCTGGCTCCCGCGTTTCCGCCTGGGCGATCGAGACCGACGAGAACCTGATGATCGCGCGCCATACGCGGCATGTCCTCGATGCGGGAAGATCGTGATGACCTTTCATATGCCGGAACCCAATCTGCCGTTCCTTGCGAACAAAGTCGGACTTGTGGTCGGAATCGCGAACGAGCAGTCGATCGCGTACGGCTGCGCGCGCGCGGCGCGCGATGCCGGCGCCAACCTCGCGCTGACCTATCTCAACGACAAGGCAAAACCCTACGTGGAGCCGATCGCACGTTCGCTTTCGGCCGAATTGTTCCTTCCACTCGACGTGCGCGACCAGAGCCAGATGGCGGCGACCTTCGAGGCAGTTCGCGAACGCTGGGGCCGGCTCGATTTCCTTGTGCATTCGATCGCCTTCGCACCCAAGGCGGATCTGCAAGGCCGGCTCATCGACAGCTCGGTCGCGGGGTTCCTCAACGCGATGGACATTTCCTGCCATTCGTTCGTGCGTATGGCGAAGCTGGCCGAGCCATTGATGGTTGACGGCGGCGTCATGGCGACGATGTCTTACTACGGCGCCGAGAAAGTGATCCCGAACTACAATCTCATGGGCCCGGTGAAGGCGGCGCTTGAATGTGCCGTCCGTTATCTTGCCTATGAGCTCGGTCCGAAGGGAATCAGGGTGCATGCCGTGTCGCCGGGCCCGCTCAAGACGCGCGCCGCGTCCGGCCTTGCGGAGTTCGACGAGCTGTTGGCCGAGGCCGAGCTGCGGGCGCCGGAGCATGAGGTGGTCGACGTCCTCGATGTCGGCACCGCTACCGCCTTCCTCTGCTCGCCGTTCGCGAAACTCATTACCGGCGGAACGATCTATATCGATGGTGGATACAACATCCGGGGCTGAGAGCATGGATTGCACAGGATGAAGGCCCGCGACGTAATGACCACGAACGTGGTGTCGGTGCGTTCCGAGGTGCCGGTACGCGAGATCGCCAAGCTGCTTCTCGAGAAGGGCATCAGTGCGGTTCCGGTCGTCGACGAACGTGGCGCGCCGCTCGGCATGGTGAGCGAAGGCGATCTCCTGGGCCGTGCCGCGGCGGAGCGCGAGGCGCGCCGCGATTGGTGGCTGGCGCTTCTGGCGGAGGGCGAGGCGCTCAACCCGGAATTCTTGGCATCGCTGCGGGCGCGCGAGCACAAAGCGCGGGAGATCATGTCCGGACCGGTGGTGACGGTGAGTGAGGACACGGACGTCGGCGAAATCGCACGGCTGCTCGTGGCGTATCGCGTCAAGCGTGTCCCGGTGATTCGCGATGGCCGCGTCGTCGGCATCGTGAGCCGCGCCGACCTGCTGCGCGCGCTTGCCGCGGAGGCGCCGTCTCACCTGGGAGCACCGAGCCGTGGACTTCTCGCCGGCGCGTTCGCCAGTCTCGATGAGCGTTTTCTGCGCGGGAGACCTCCGGAACCAATGCCGGCCGCGCCGCAGAGCCGTGAGCCCGAAGGCGACGGCATGATGGTTGCGGACTTTCAAAAGCTGGCGGCGGATTTCGAGCACAAGGAGATGGAGCATCGGGAGGAAGCCCGTCGAGCCGCGGCGCAGCAGCGGCGGAACAAGGTGGCGGAGCTGATCGATCACCATATCTCCGACGAAGGCTGGCGCGGCCTCTTGCATCGGGCACGCGAAGCGGCCGAGCACGGGGAGAAGGAATTCATGCTGCTTCGCTTCCCGAGCCAACTCTGCAGCGACGGCGGTCGGGCGATAAACGTTCCGGAGGATGACTGGCCGTCAACCCTCCGTGGCGAGGCCGGCGAGCTGTATTTGCGCTGGGAACGGGACTTGCGGCCTCACGGGTTTCACCTCGCCGCCCGCGTGCTCGAATTCCCGGGCGGCATGCCGGGTGATATCGGCCTATTCCTTGTCTGGGGCGTCTAATCCATCATCACCTTGCGCGGCGGATACATGGCTCAAACGAAGCGCGATCTCCACGGTGTGAACGTCCCGTTCTTCTGGCCGATGCTGGCGGCGGCGCGGGTCGCCGAGCAAGGACTCGAGCTTTACGCGAGGAACGTCGAGTTCGTCGCGGAGGAGGTGAAGCTTCAAAGCCTCCAGCCCAAGCTCGCGACGGAAAACCGCGTGATGCTCGATCTCCGCACCATGCTGTTTCGCGATTATTCGGCAGCCGGGGCAAGCGGCGTTCCGACCGTGGTCGATGCGCCTTATGCCGGCCATTCGGCGATGATCGCCGATTATCACCGGGGGCAAAGCCTGGTCGAGACGTTGCTCGGGAACGGGGTCGGCCGCGTCTTTCTCACCGACTGGAAGTCCGCGACCGAGGATATGAAGGACCTGGAGATCGACCAATATCTGGCCGAGCTCAACGTCGCGATCGACGATCTCGGCGGCAGGGTCAATCTGGTCGGCCTGTGTCAGGGCGGCTGGATGGCGGCCATGTATGCCGCGCGCTTTCCCGCGAAAGTCGCGCGGCTGGTGCTGGCGGGTTCACCAATCGACACCGATGCCGGAAATGGTCCGGTGAAACAGATGGCGCATACCTATCCCACCAGCTTCTATGAGGATCTCGTGGCCGCGGGCGGCGGGCTCATGCGCGGCAAGACGATGCTGAGCGGCTGGAAGAACATGCATCCCGAGCAGCATTACCTTTTGAGCCATATCGACCTTTATGAGCACATCGAGGACCCGGCCTATGTCGGCAAAGAGGAAACCTTCGAGAGCTGGTACGAGAACCCGATCGATCTGCCCGGCCGCTGGTACCTCCAGGCGATCGTCCAACTTTTCAAGGAGAACCGGCTGGCCAAGGGCACCTTCATCGGACTGGGCCGGCCCCTCAACCTCAGGACCATCACCTGCCCGGTCTATTTGCTTGCAGGAGAGTCCGACGACATCACCACGCACGAGCAGGTCTTCGACGCCGAGAAATATCTCGGCACGCCAAAGGATAAAATCGAGAAGAAGCTCGTCCCCGGCGGCCATATCGGCCTCTTCATGGGCGCCCGGACCTTGAAGGACGCGTGGCCCGCGATCGCGCGCTGGCTCTCGACTGCTGCCTAGGAGGCGTCAGCCCACCACCATGACGATCTTGCCGAAATGGGCGTTGGTGCGCATGCGCGCCTGCGCTTCCTCGGCCTGGTCGAGCGCGAAGACGCGGTCGATCGGCAACGCGAGCTTGCCGGCGGTGACGGCGTCCCACAGATCGTCGCGCATCACCTCCACCTCGCGGCGCAGCTCCTCCATCGAGCGCGTGCGGTGCGTGACGCCGATATAGGCGATGCGCTTTTGCGCATGCAGGTTGTAGTCGAACTCGCCGCGCCCGCCGCCGAGCCGCCCCACATTGACGATGCGCCCCAGCACCGCGGCCGCCTTCATGTTCTGATTGGCAACCGGCGCCGATACCATGTCGACGATGACATCGACCCCTTTGCCGCCGGTCGCCTTCAGGACTTCCTCGGACCATTCCGCCTGGTTGGTGTCGATTGCGATGTCGCAGCCGAATTCCTTGAGGCGCGCGCGCCGCTGTTCGTTGGTCGAGGTGCCGAAGACCAGACGCGCGCCTTTGAGCTTGGCGATCTGCAGGCCCATCAGCCCGACCCCGGAGCTCGCACCCTGGATCAGCACGGTTTCGCCGGGCCTGAGCCTGGCATTGGTCACAATCGCGTCATGCATGGTGCCGAGCGCGCTCGGCAGGGTCGCCGCTTGCTCCCAGCTCATGTTGTTTGCGGGCAGCGTCGTCGTGCGGCCCCAATCGGTCACGGCATATTCAGCATAGCCGCCTTGGCCGGTGCACATGACGCGGTCGCCCGGCCGGAAATTCTTGACCTCGGTGCCGCATTCGACCACCTCGCCCGACCATTCGAGGCCAGGGATCGTGCCGGCGGCGCGGGCATGGCCCGAGCCGTAGGAGCCCGGCAATTCCGCGCGGTTGAGGCCGATTGCGCGCACCTTGACCAGCACCTCGCTGGGCTTCGGCTTGGGGCGTGGCACGTCGCGGATTTCCAGCGCGCTTTCGCCAACGACGGCAGCCTTCATCACGTCCCTCCCGCGTACTTATGCCATCGCTAGCACAATCTCCCGGGTTCGGGTAGCGGCTGCGGCGCGCGGGTCGCGGTCCGTGAGCTGCGAGATTTTCACCGGCTATAGCGGAAGCCGATCTTGAGAGCGACCTGGAAATGCTTGATCTTGCCGCTTTCGATGTGGCCGCGGGTCTCGATGACCTCAAACCAATCGAGTTCGCGGAGCGTCTGCGACGCCGTCGAGACGGCATTCCGGATCGCCGCTTCGATCGATTCGGGTGATGTGCCGACGATTTCGGTCACCGCATAGACATTGTCGTTCATGGCTGGGCTCTCATTCGATGGGCATGAGTTTGCCGGAGCAAGAGGCGTCGGGCGCCGTCGCCGCTATTTTTTGCGCGTGACCTCGGGATCCTCGCCGTGGCTGCGTTGCTTGCCGGCCGCTTCCGCTTCTGCGAGCGAGGCGCCCTCGGCGCCATCGAGCGCCTTCTCCGCTTCTCGCGCTTTTTGTGCGACCGTGCCGGATTTGACGGTACGTTGCACGGCTTCATCGTAGCGCCGTGCCGCGGTCCGGTTGCCTTCGCCCTCGTTCGCCTGCGCGCTGTCGGTGTGGTCGCGATTCTTGACCATCGATAGTCTCCACAATGTGCCGACCAATAAACGGTATGCGGCCGACGATGTTCCCTTCACGCGTCCGTCGCCCGTCGCGCTGTCTTAGCCTGGATCGGCTGGCGTACCGGCAAGAGGGGCAAACGAGAATTGGGTCGCGGGCGCGATCTCCCGAGGCGCGGGCGTGCCGACCGAAGCCCGAATCAGTCGCCCGGTGAGCCAGACATGCGGCCGATGTGTCAACGGCCAGGGATGCAGGTCCGGCTCGGCGCCGTGGAGAAGCGTCTGTTTGACGAACGCGCGCGCAGCTTCATCGGCCTGGCGCAACGGCGGCGGCAGGCTGTCCGGTGGGGGGAGCGCGACCAGAATGGATGGAGCGCCGGTACGCGGGGCGTCCGCAAGTTCCAGCGTGTAGGTGCCATCGGGTGCGCCCTCGACCTGCATGAGCCAGCCGTTCGTTGCCACCTCGTCCGCAGCGCCGGACGCCTGCGCCGACGCAAGGAGGTCGTCGAGCGATAGCGCGGGGGTCGAACCCGCGCCGGCGACCGAGGAGGCCTCGTCGGGCGGGGGCGTCGCTGATCCGGCGTCGGCGAGATCGTGCGTTGGTGCTGCGTTCTCGGTGGCAGCGCCAAGCCCGGAAACCAGGGATACCGCCGGGTGCTGATGCGGGAGCGCCAGTGCCGGCGCCCGAGCTGCCAATGGCAATTCGTCTTGGGCTTGAGCGGCGATGCGGATTGCCGGAGGATTGTTGCTCTTCGAAAGGACCATCGAAGCGGCAATCGCACCCATCAGAGCGAAGGTTCCCGCCACCCCGATCGAGATCGTTTTCGGCGACATATGACGCAAGTGTTTCCTCCGCACGGACCGGGGAGGGGGGTCGATAGGCTCCTCGGCCGATATCTCCGATTTCTGATCGCGCTCCGATCCAGGGTTCATGCCGTGTCAACGTTTGACACGGTGTAGCGTTCCCGCGCAGCTGTGATGCTTCTGTCGCCAACGGACATGCGGTCCGGCGGCGCTTGGACCGTTCGAGACCCTCACCACATGGAAGGCCGCAAGGACCCGCCTGTTGATACGCTCGTGAAACTCTTCCAATGCGACAATTGCGGGCAGCCGCTCTATTTTGAGAACACGCGCTGCGAGCGGTGCGGCTCTGCCTTGGGATATGTCGCCTCGCGAGCCGAGCTTCTGTCGCTTGAACCAGCGGCGCCAGGGTGGCGTGCGAAAGTCACGCCGGAGTTGTGGTTCGGAAGCTGCGCGAATGCCCGGTATGAGGCGTGCAACTGGCTGGTGCCCGCCGATAGCGATGGCATGCCGTGCCCGGCGTGCCAATACAACCGCACCGTGCCCGATCTCTCTGATGCCGACAATCTGGCGCGATTTCGTTCACTGCAGCGGGCGAAGCATCGTCTCTTCTATGCGCTGTTTCGCTGGGGCTTGCGGCCGGCAAACCGCATCGAGGACCCGCAACATGGGCTCGCCTTCGATTTCCTTGCCGAGCAGGGCGACGGCATGCCCGTCATGACCGGGCACGCTGACGGCCTCATCACGATCAGCGCCGCCGAAGCCGAGAGCGCCGAGTGCGAGTTGCGCCGCTGCACCATGGGCGAGACCTATCGCACGCTTCTGGGTCATTTCCGCCACGAGTCGGGCCATTTCTTTTGGGATACGCTGGTGAGCGGAGGACCGCGCCTCGACGCGTTTCGGGCCCTTTTCGGCGACGAGCGCCGCGACTATGGCGCCGCGGTCGAGGCCCATTACAAGGATGGCCCGCCGGTCGATTGGCAGCACGACTTCGTCAGCGCCTATGCCACCACCCATCCGTGGGAGGATTTTGCCGAGACCTGGGCGCATCTTCTGCACATCGTCGACACGCTCGAGACTGCCTCGGCGTTCGGTATCGCCATCCGCCCCGCCGTAGGATCCGCCCCGCAAACCGAGATCGATCCCGCGTTCGATCCCTATTGCGCGTCAATCGACGACCTGATCGAGCGCTGGTTGCCGCTCGCCTTTGCGGTGAACAGCCTGAACCGCAGCATGGGACAGCCCGATCTCTATCCCTTCGTGCTCAGCGATAGGGTGATACGCAAACTCGTCTTCGTTCGCTCCTTGATGCCGCCGCCCGATGCTCTTTGACGATTCGTCCAGAAGCTCAATCAGCTTCGGCATTTTGGCGGGCGGAGGTTCCTCGCAGGCGGAAAAAAGGGTGACCCAAAGGCCACCCTTTTCCAAAGGGGCCGTGATTAGCTAGCGCTTGTTCTGATCGGGCTGCTGAGCTTTGCCGTGGTGACCGTCGTCGCCCTTCTGCTGGTGGCCCTTGTCGCTTTGGTCGTCGCGATTCCGTTGTCCCTGGTGATCTTGGTTCTGAGGATTCCGGTCATCCTGATCGCGCCGATGGTCCTGTCCGTGCTGTCCGGGACGATTGCTATCGTTCATTGCGTTCCTCTACTTCGTTAAGAAGCGCGTTCGACGTGAACGTGCTGGGAAAGAAAGGTTCGCCGACGCCACAAGGTTCCTGATGACGGCGCGTCAGTTGCGCAAGAAACAATCATAGCGCGGTACCTGCCTGACCGGTCTCGACACTTCCTGAGGCAGGATCAGAGTTCGCCTCTGGCGGCAAGCGCCTTGATACGGTCAGCGGTTCGGCAAGCGAGAGCCTGGATCGTCAGCGACGGATTGACGCCGCCGACGGTCGGGAACACCGAACCGTCGCAGATCCACAAATTCGGGATGTCCCAGCTTCTGCCGTCGGAATTGACGACGCTGTCGCGCCGATCCGCGCCCATGCGGGCCGTCCCATTGAGGTGGCACGTATCGTCCGTCTGATCCCACAAGTCGCGAGCGTTGGCGGCTTCGAGGCTCTGGCGCATGAATTCCAGGGAATGGGCGATGAGCCGCTTGTCGTTGTCGCCATAGGAAAAAGTCACTCTGGGGAGGGGCAGGCCGAAGCGATCCTTTTCGTCTATGACGGTGACCCGGTTGCGTTCATCCGGGAGCACTTCGCCGACGATCTTGAGGCCAACCTGATGGTTGTAGTTTTCCATCTCGCGCAGCAGCGCCTTGCCCCAAAGTCCTCGCGCGCCGGCGACGATGTTGGACCAGGCGACCGGCAGCGGTCCTTGGCTCATGTAGCAATAGCCGCCGAAGAAATCCTTGTTGTCCTCGTAATTCCAATGCTCGGTCAGCGCGAGCGAAGGCGGTCCTTTGTACCACCGCACTTCTTCATCCATGAGGCCATAGACGGCTTGGTTAGCCTGCACCATCAGGTTCTTGCCGAGGAGCCCCGAACTATTGCCCAGCCCGGCAGGATGACGCGGCGTCGCCGAGTTGAGGAGCAGGCGCGGTGTCTCGATCGCGTAGCCGGCCACGACGACATTCCGCGCCTTTTGAAAGCGCCAGCGACCCTCGCGGAAATAATGGACACCGGCGACGCGCTCGCCGCCGCATTCTATGCGGCCAACCATCGCAAGATCCCGGATCTCGGCGCCGGCCTTCACGGCGCGCGGGATCCACGTGATGAGCGCGCTCTGCTTCGCATTTGTCGAGCAGCCGGACACGCAGAAGCCGCGGTAGACGCAGGGTGGCGAATCTCCGCGCGGCGCAGACACGGTTGCAAGCGGCGTCGGTGCCCAGGCGATTCCCATCGCTTCGGCGCCTCGAGCGAGCACAAGCGCCGCCGCATTCAATTCGTGGGGTCGATAGGGATAGCGCGGGCGCCTTGGGCCCCAGGGATAGCGCACCGGGCCCGCAATCTTCAGCGCCCGCTCGACCTCGTCGTAGTAATCCCACATTTCCCGCCAATCGATTGGCCAATCTGCGCCATAGCCAAGACAGGTTCGCGCCTTGAACCACTCGGGCCGGAAGCGAAGCGACACCATGGCGAAATGGACGGTGCTGCCGCCGACTGAACGACCGCTATTGTTGGCACCGAGAACCAGCGGGTCGGCGCCGTCGCATACCCGGTCATCGGTCCAGAACAACTTGTGCTGATGCGTCTCGTCCGAGGCGAAGTCCTCGAGCGGGCGCCACCAGGCGCCGGCGTCGAATGCGACGACGGAAAACCCCGCCTCGGCCAGCCGGCATGACAGGGTGCCTCCGCCCGCGCCGGTGCCAACGATGGCGAAATCAACCTCTTCCGATTCGCCGAATTCACGCATCGGCATCCAGCCGCCAATTCGGAAGACGTCAGGCGCCCGCCCGTCCTTGCCGCGGGCCGCCTGTTGCGGGTCATCCAACGCGAACATTTTCCTTGGCCGCCTGGCGTTCGCGCCCAGGCTTTGCCTCGGCAGCCTCCCACGGGTCGCGGCGATCGAAATCCATCCGCACATATCCGCGCGGGCTTGCCGGGCCCCCAAAGCCGATCTCGCTCCACGCGGTTGGGTGGCTGTAATAGGCGGAGACGATGTCGGGCAGGAGGCGCTTCATGAATAACAGCGCGCAATCCATGCCTTTCCACGAAGCGCTCGTGAGCGTGCCGTTTTGACATCGCTGCAGCATCTCGTCCTGATCAACCGTGTCGAGCGCCGAAAAAGGCGCGCTTTTGAGCCGCCGTGCTTCCTCGTTTATCGCATGGAGAGCGCACTTCCACGCGACACCTGCCGGAGGAATGCGATGGTCGCGGTACCCATCCTCGATGCGATTGAACAGCTTGGCGTCCACCATCGCCGCGAGCGGCACGGGTGGCCGTGCTCTGCCCTGAGGGATGATGCGCGCGCATATGGCGTCCAGCGTCTGGAACTCGTCCTCGGCGAAAAATCGCGGCTCGCGCGGGATCGCGAGACGCTGGTCGATGACGCGCCGCGTCGTCTCGTTCCAGGATGGGGTGCGGCGCTTCGCCAGCACATCATAGGCCGGGAAACGCTCACTCATGATCGACGCGACTCGATGAGGCCCAGCGCCGCCAAGCCTGCCCCTGCAAGCGCCGTGAAAGAGGGCGGAGCCGGCAATGGCGGTCCCGCGAGCAGATTTTGCGAGAGATTGCCCCAACCTCCCATGTTGCGACCGATCCCGCGGGCGTGGAACGCCGAACCCACGAGGCCGATGGCGGCGGCGAGACCCAACGTCCAGCGGGCGATGCGATGCTTTGGCTTCGGCGCGATTGCCGCGCGCGCCAAGAAGGCCGCCGCGATTGGCGGCACCGCGACGGGCAGCACCATGGCCGGATTCTGGTAAGCGCCTCGGAAGTGGAGCAGCGCCGCTTCGGCGCTCGTGCCAAGAAGCCCGGCCGAAACCAGGGCCGCGAGCAGCCGCCCTCGGCGCACGCTGCCGATCGACATGCCCGACATGTGACGAAGCGCGCCGGCGAGCGATAGGGCCAACGGTGCGCCGAGCGGCGCTCCGTAGAACAGGTTGAGCCACGAAAGGCCGCCGGGCCGCTTCTCAACATTGTAAATGTGGAAAAGACCGCCGAGCAGCCCGGTCGCAAGCGCCGCTGCTGTCACGATGTCGCGGCCGGGACGGGTTCCTGCGCCCGTGGACGACGCATCGCGGAGGCTTTCGTACAATGTCAGCGCGGACACGCCGAGCG
>Ga0335073_10010848_pt1 | contig 12813 bp, 9 predicted proteins | sample Lox_Sample_22_FD_207093 | JGI IMG/M metagenome (GOLD analysis project Ga0335073, IMG submission 207093) | Soil microbial communities from Loxahatchee National Wildlife Refuge, Florida, United States - Lox_Sample_2.2 | ecosystem: Environmental > Terrestrial > Soil > Wetlands | place: USA: Florida...
CACCTACAGCAACGCGGCATGGAGCTCGGTCACGACGAGCCCGGTCACTAGCCCCTCGAGCTCGATCCTGCTTGGCAACTCAGTCTCCTGCACCAGTGCCAGCAGCTGCGTCGCGCTGGGCTTTACGAGCGCTGATTACTACACATACAACGGGACCGGCTGGACAGAGGCGACGACCAACACGTTCCCCGACTGGGGCCATGCGCCGGAGTCTGTGTCGTGCACCGGTGCAACGAGCTGCGTCGCGAGCGACGACCACGGGGTCATGTACTCCTACAACGGCAGCGGCTGGTCGCAGGCGGCAATCGTCGGGGGCGGCGGGATCCAGTCGATCTCTTGCCCATCCACCTCGCTGTGCGTCGCGGTCGACGGCAACGGCCGCTATCTCACCTACAACGGAACGAGCTGGACCCAGCCTCAGAGCACCGGAGACGATAAGGAGCTGACGGCGATCTCGTGCATGAGCACCACCTATTGCCTGGCGGGCGACGCCACCGGCGACACCATGTCTTTCGATGGCACGTCAAGTTGGAGCTCGCCGACTCAGGTCGACCCATCGAGCGGTGTGGGGCGCGACATCACAAGTATCTCGTGTGTGAACGCAGCCGGTCCGTCCTGTGCCATTGCCGACGACCTGGGATACGCGTTCTTCAACGGAGGGACGCCAACACAGATCGATCCCGGCGGTGACATTTCCTCGGTTTCGTGCGAGTACGGCGATAGCTCCGAGTACTGTGACGCGGTCGATCACAGCGGCAATGACCTCACCTACGGAAGCAATACCAACACTTGGAGCTCACCGCAGAAGGTCGACACGACCGGGTTCGGGTTCACCTCGTGCCCGGGTGTGGGTTGGGGTTGCATAGAACTCGACCAATCAGGCAACGCGTTCGTCGGGGACGGCGGCTCCACCTCGATCGCCGGCCCGACGAACTTCTTCGGCGCTGCGGGCCTTTCATGCCTGCTGGAGGGGGACGACAACACGTTCTGCATGGCACTCGACGGCGCGGACGACGAGTCGATCTACGACACGAGCACCGGCGGCTGGAGCACCCCGGAGTCGGTGCAGGACAGCGAAAGCCTGTATGCGCCGCCCGACGGGGAGGTGTCATGCGCGAGCACCACATTCTGCGCCTCATATGACGCGGCCGGGGACGCGCTGATCTGGAATCTGCCGCCGCCCTACAACGACGCGCCACCGTCGATCAACACCTCGGGACAGCCGGTTCTCGGCCAGCAGGCCTCGGTCACGCACGGCCAGTGGGGCGGGTTGCTCTACCACCTCGTAGACACCTGGTACGACTGCCCCAACCCCGCGACCTACGCGCCCAACGGCTGCACGCCGATCCACGGCGCCACCGGGTCCTCCTACACTCCCGTGGCTGGCGACCACGGCCAGTACCTCGAGGTGATCGAGACCGCCGTCAACTCCGCCGGGCAAGCGAGCGCTACCTCCCAGACCGCGGTCGGCCCGATCGCCGACCCGGCACCGAGCAGCACCGCGGCTCCGACGAGCACGGGCACAGCCCAGCTCGGCCAGGTACTGACCGAAAGCGGGGACGTGTGGAGTACCACGCCGGCATTCGAGAGCTACCAGTGGTACGACTGCGACAGCTCGGGCGAGAGCTGCAACCCCGTGAGCGGCGCGGACGGTCAGAACACTGCCTACACCGTGACCTCATCGGACGAGGGACACACGCTGGAAGTGGCCGTGACGGCGTGCAACAGCGACGGGGTGTGTGGCGCGCCCGTGAGTTCGTCGCCGACCGGGGTCGTCCCAAGCCCCAACAACGGCGGGTCCGGAGGCGGCTCAGGCTCCGGAGGCGGCTCAGGCTCGGGAAGCGGCTCAGGCTCCGGAGGCGGCTCGGGCTCGGGAAGCGGCTCAGGCTCCGGGTCCGGCTCAGGCTCCGGGTCCGGCTCCGGCACGACCCCGACGAAGCTCACGCCGCCGCCGGTTACGCACACGGCCAGCGCCTCAGCGGGGAACGTTCGCATCGCCGGGACGAGCGCCGAGATCCCCGTCACGTGCGTTGGGAGCTCCAGCGCGAGCTGCCCGCTCGTCATCGCCCTGACCGCCAAGGAGACGTTCAAGGGCACCAAACTAATGGCGGTCGCGGCCTCCGCGCACGGCAAGGCCAAGCTCAAGACAAGGACGGTCCTCGTCGCGCTCGGCCTGCTTAGGGTGACGCTCACCGGCGGCCAGAGCAAGACCGTCGTCGTGTCGCTGAACCAGGCCGGCGCCTCGCTGCTGCGCCAGCGCCACGTGCTCACCGTCGACCTAGTGGTCCAGCAGTCGGGCAGGGTCGTGTCAAACCACGTCGTGACCTTCCACACGCCGGTCTCGCACAAAAAGAAGCCCGGCTAGCGCTAGGTACTGGCGCGGCGATCAGGCGGACCTGCGATCCCGTCACGCACGGAATTACCGCCGGGCAGCAACAGCAGCCACCGCGACGGGCGTAGACGTGGTGGCTCGAGGTGTCGCAGAAAGGAGTCACGCCAAATGCATGACTGCTTGAGGCGTAACGCGACAGCGCGCTCGCCGTTGGCCGACACCTGCTCCGCCTTCGGCAGGAGCATCTCGGTCGCGACGCCGACTCCCCTGCTGCGCGCGGATAGCGGGTGCTTCAGGGACCGCTCAGTGTTGCGAACCGCAGCGCTTCCCCGAAGATCACGAGCAGGCCGATCTCCTCGACCCCGGGTACGACGGTTACCGGCGGGTCTCCACCGAGCAGTTCGGCGACGCGCCGGGCGTGCGACGGCGGGTGCAAACGGTCAAACTCACCAGTCCAGAGAGAGGCGCGGACCGCCCCGGGCGTGATACCCCACGGCTGGCAAAGGATCCGGACCTCCTCGATGAACCCGTTCGGGTTCGCAAACAGCTCCGCGGTCGTCGCTACGAACAGTTCTTTGACCCACGGGATCTGGACGACCTCCGCATCTGGCCCCTTGAACAGCCCGAGCGCCGAATCCGGCAGCTTCTTGTACTGCCGCTTGAAGCCCGCCCGCAGCAGAAACGGCACGCGCCGGGACATGAACGCCGCCATCTTCATGTCCTTCCCGGCCGCGCGCCACTGGGCCTTCTCCGCGAGCGGCGCGAGAGCTCCGAGCAGCGAGTGAGCCGTGACCCGCTCTGGAACCGCACCGGCAACGGCGATCCCGTAGGGCGTCCCGCCGGACTGCGTCACGATCCCGAAACGCTCAACATCCAACGCGTCCATCAGCGCGAGATGATCAGCGGGCCAATCGGCGACCGTGCGACCTGGTTTCGGCGTGCTCGCGTGAGATCCCGGACGGTCCGGGATCACCAGCCGGATCCCAAGCTCGCGCGCGGTCGCGGCGAGCGCCCGCCCAAGCCCGCGGCTACACGGACCGTCCAGCACCGTCACTACCGGCCCGCTGTCGGCACCCGCGAGCAGGTAGGAGAGCGTGCGCCCGTCGGGCAGCGTGATGTGCGTGTCCGGCTCAGATTGCGACATAGTGTCGCAACAGCATTGCATACTCTGCGACACGATGTCGCAACGATCTACACGCGTTCCATCCGACGACGCCCGGCGACGGATTCTCGACGCGACCCGGGAACTACTACTCGACCGGCCGTTCGCAGCCCTGACCGTCGGTGATGTCATGACGCAAGCGGGCCTGACCCGCACCGTCTTCTACCGCCACTTCGACCGCCTCGCGCAGCTGGCGCCTGAACTGCTCCCGGACTCCGAGGATCCGCTCCTGGATCAGGTCCTGCGCGGTCCTGCGCAAGACCTCATCACAGCGATGGTCGCCGGGCTGGTGCAGCTCTATGCCGACAACGGTCGGTGGCTGCGCGCGCTCGACGCCGCCGCCGCGGCCGACCCGGCAGTCGCGACCGAGCTGGACCGCGCCCTCGTCGGTCCGCGCCAACTGCTCGAGCAGCTTGTCGCGAACGCCCCACACCCACCGGCGAACCCACGCGAGTTCGCGCTGCTACTGATGGCCACCCACCGCGCATACCTCCTCGACACATTCGGCGACGGCCACGACTCCGCCGAGCGACGCAACAACGCCACAGCCGCGCTCACGGCACTCTGGGAGCGACTCCTGGCTGAGTAATCCGACGCCCGCAGCTTGTGGACTTCCCTCGTTCTCGGCACCAGCCCCATCCTTTCCCCGGCTTACGACCGGAAGCGTCCAAGTGTCGTCGAAAACGGGGGAAGTCCAGTGGCGCGAGCGGTTACGTCGGCGTCGGGGAAACCAACGGCCGAACCGCATCTACTGACCCCGTGTCCTGGCACAATCGCTTCCACCACAGCGGCGTCATCGTGCCGGCTATGCCTATGCCACCGATTGATTCGCGCAAGGTCGCCCTCGCGGGGCCGCGGACTCGCTTCCGGGCGGTCCGAGCGCGTTGGCGTGTCCCTGACGATGGCGGCCGACGAGGCGGCCGCGATGATGGTGTCGTTCGGGATCCGTACAGTTCGCGAATGCTCACCAGCGGCGTGGCCACGATCGCCGTCATCGCGTTCCTGGCGGTGCCGACAGCCGCGCTCGGGGCTTCCCACCAATCGCCGGGGGCATCGACGACGAGCTTGGCCGCAAGCCCCTCAATGGTCGCCAGCGGGCAGCCAGCAACGCTGTCAGGCACGGCAACGTCTGTGGCAGCCGGGGCGTCGGTCGAGCTGTACGCAAGCCCGTATCCCTTCACTGCGGTGACTGCGGTAGCGAGCACCACGACGGCCGCGGACGGCTCGTTCTCATTCACGGTCACGCCCGACCGCAATACGCAGTACAGCGCGGCGGTGAGCGGCGTTTCATCGCCATCGGTGACGGTGCTCGTTACGGGCCAAGCCGTCACCAAGGTCAAGGCATTGACGCTCGGGCGGGCGAAGGTGGTAGTGGTGATCTTTCACCCGAGGGACCTGCAATGGGGCAACGCGCGCGTGTCCTGGTCGTTCGCCGCCGGACGGCGGGGACGGTTCGCGCGTGCCGCGGGCACCCGGTCGGTCAATCTGAGCCCCTACGCCGTGGTCCTATTCACTACCGCGACACTCCCTGCCGGCCACTTCCGATGGCGAGCATGCCTTCATGCGCCCGAGGCACAGGCCCTTGCCAACCCGACCCTGCCGCCTGGCTGCACCGGACGCGGCTACTCCGGGGGCGGGTACCTGCCGATCGGGTTCCCAGGCCCGGTCGCGATCGCGCGTGCCGAGCGCTACTTGCAGAGCCGGATGGGGAACACGGCGCTGGCCATCGTCGACAGCGAGGGGCGCTTGTCCGGGGTCAATCTGAACGAGCAGTTCATTACCGGCAGCGTCGTGAAGGCGATGCTGCTGGTCGCGTACCTGCGCCGCCTGAACGCGATGGGGCAACACTACGTCGACTCCTACAGCAACTCGTTCCTGTACCCGATGATCAACGTGTCGGACAACGACGCGGCCACGAAGTGCTGGTCGATCGTTGGAAACGCTGGCCTTTACGCGGTGGCCCAAGCGGCCGGGATGACGCATTTCTCGATCGACACCACCGCGTCCTGGGGTGGCTCGTGGGGCGCCGCGCTGATCACCGCCGCCGACCAGGCGAGGTTCTTCTTCGAGATGGACTCCCTGATCCCGCGGGAGTTCGTCGGCTACGCCAACTATCTGCTCTCGACGATCGCTGGCTATGAGAGCTGGGGGATCCCAGCGATTGCCCGCCCGCTTGGCTACACCGTGTACTTCAAGGCCGGATGGCGCCCCAGCCCTGATGTCTTCCTGGTACACCAGATCGCCCGTCTGGTGGGTCACCACCACACCTTCGCGATGGCGGTGATGACCGACGGCGACCCCGACATGAGCTACGGGATAGACACGATCCAGGGCGTTACCGCGGCGCTGCTTCGGTGAGCACGCCCGCCGCCCGCGCCTCGAGTAAGCCCCTTCTCGCCGCTTATCCGAGGCCGGTCGATGCTCCGGGCGTGGGAACGTACCGGCGGGCCGTGACGTACTCATCGCCGCGCGCGGCGAGAGGGATTATGCGCACAGCGCTTGACGAGTTAGGGGATTCGATGATCTGCCCGCCGCCGACGTACATCGCCACGTGCGTGATCGCCCTCGACGGTGGGTCCGTCGCGAAGAACACCAGGTCGCCTGGCGCGAGATTCGCCCGGGCCACCGATCGGCCGACCCTGGCCTGAAGCGCCGCGGTGCGGGGCAAGAGGATCCCGAACGCGTCGTAGATCGTCTGCGTCAAGCCCGAGCAGTCGAAACCGAATGCCGACGTCCCGGCATACAGGTAGCGGACGCCCAGGAACATCTCGGCGGCATTCACGAGCTGCTCGCCGCTGGGCGGCGCGGGACTGGTGCCGGCTACCCGAACAACAACGGCCGAGCGAGCGATCACCGCAGGGGGCCCGGCAGGCGGTTGCACGACAACCCATCGTCCGGTCTGAGCGAGCGCCGGCAGCCTCGTGTTATAGCTGAGTAGCAAGAGACGACGGCCGGCCTGCCCCGCGGCGGTGCGCGCGAGCAGCCACGCAGTCGGCCTGATCACCAGCGCGATCGACGCCGCGGAAGAGGTCAGCGAGGTCAGCGTGCCCGGGTACGAGTTTGGAGCCGACCCCGACGGAGGCGAGGTTGGGTTCGAATCCGTCACAGGCGCCGCGCCCGTGAGCGTCGTCGCGCTGGTAATGACCGGCCCGATCACCAGTTGGCGCGCGGGCAGCCAGCCCGGATAGCTCAGGTGATTTGATGTCGGCTGATCGGTCAGCGAAACCTCGACCCACGCGCCGCGACGGGCTCGCACGACGACCTGCTGGCCGTATAGGGCCTGGGTGACCAACCGGCCATCAAGCCAACGCCGCTGTAGGGTGCCCATCGCACTCAACCACGCTTGCAGCCGGACCGGGTTCGCGAGCGAGGGCCGATCGAGCGGACGGGTCTCGGCCGGCTGCATCCACAGGGTCGCGACCGACACATCGACCAGCGCCAATCGCCATTGGCTCTCGCCCGAGCCGACGGCGACAGGCGACCGCACAGCGACTCCCGAGGCGGTGGCCTGCGCACACCAGGCGCCCGCCACCGCAAGGCCGAGCACGAGGCTCACCTCCCAGCGCACAAGCCCCAACTGAATGACGCGAAGGCCCTTACGCATATCCGCGGGTGTCAATCATCGCGGGCGCCGCGCCAGATGTCCAACCCCACACTGCTCCGGCGAACGACAGGGCTAGGATCAAATCGCGCGCCGATGATGCGACTCCTCCCGGCCTGCACCCCGCCCGAGCTGCCTTCAGTTTCCAGCCGGCTCTCACGACCACCTAGCCGACGCCTCTACCGCAAGCGTGGCAAACCGGGAGCCCGACGCTCTCCAAAAAGCACAGTGCAGCTTCTGCCGTCGAGCGTCCTGCGGCCTCCGCATTGTCCGGGCGGTGCGCCCGTCCGCCTCGCGCAGCGAGACGGCCGAGGCATTGCGACCAAGCTGCCAACCGTGGTCGGACTGGCTCGTGGTGGTTGGCGGGGCGGTCGCGGGTTTGCGAGCTGGTTCAGGATGAGAGTGATGGGGGGGCGATGGCCGCGACCAAGACGGGCGTCGTGCGCGGGGCTAGGGTGGCTAGCTGCGGTTCGAGGAGCCTGATCCGGTGAGACCCTATGCGGTTCGATTAGGATCGCCGTCGGGATGAGCACTGGCGCGCAACCCATCGCGATCCTGTTCGATATCGACGGGACGTTGATCGACACCGGCGGCGCGGGTGCCGCATCCTGGCGACTGGCGTTCAACGAGCTGTACGGGATTCCAGCCGACATCGGGCAATTCACCGAAGCCGGGATGACGGACCCCGAAGTCGGGCGCAAGACATTCATCGGGGTCCTCGGACGTGAGCCCGAACGAAAAGAGTTCGCGCGGCTACTGGAACGCCGGCTGTACTACCTTCACCAGACAGTGGCTGGGTCGAAGGGGTACCGGGTGCTCCCCGGCGTGCTCGAGCTGCTGCCCAAGCTGCTCGAGGATGGCTATCTGACCGGATTGATCACCGGCAACCTAGAAGCCGCCGCCCACATCAAGCTCCATCGTGCGAACCTGAACCGATTCTTCTCCTTCGGCGGGTATGGGTCGGACTCCAACGACCGAAGCGAGGTCGCGCGCACCGCCCTCAGACGGGCCTCCGTGGTCTACGGCGAGGATCTCGCACCCGGGCAGGCGATTGCCGTCGGCGACACCCCTCGAGACGCTGAAGCGGCTCACGCCGCAGGGATGAAGTGCGTCGGGATCGCTACCGGCCATTACGACGAACAACAATTGCGCGACGGCGGCGCCGACTGGGCGATCGGTTCCTTTGAAGAGCCTTTTCCGCCGTGAGTACCGGGACGTGCGGTTAACCCCGCCGATGAGGACGGCCCAAGACGCCTCGCGGGCAATCGCTCATGTGCCGCTACCACCAGCCGGTCGCCAGACCCGGGCCGTTCTCAGTTCGGAATCGTTGGGCGTTACACCATGCTGTCGAGCTGACTGGCGCAACTGTGGCAAAGGGGCTATGCGAGGCGCGCGGCTCTGACTGCTGCTCTGAGCCGGTCCACCGCGGGGCCGGCGTCACCGCCGGCGCTTGCTGACAGCGGCGGCTGCGAGTCTGAGCAAACAGGGCGCCGTCGGAGGCCGCTGCGGCTTCGCCTCGCAGAGCAGCTGTGCGGACCCACCGCACGCGGCGAGCTGCATCGACTTGTGCAATGCCCGGCCGGTGCAGCGGTCTTGCTCGCGCCGTGGCGCCGCTGCTGTTCGTCCAAAGCGCGATGACGTGCTAGACCGAACCGAGTTAGCACCCCCCGTCCTGACGCTATTCGCGTGGGAATGCGGTCACGGTGTCGTCATAGACCGAGCAGCAGTGACGGGCTTTCGGCCAGGTTTATGCGGAGCGCTCGGATTCACGCGACGCAAGTTCGCAGGGCCTTGCCGCGAGTGCCCCCGGAAGAGACGATCTGGGCATCCTTGCTCAGATCGTCCCTCCGAGCGCGGGCGGCGTGGCGCCCGACTGTTACTTCACTGGCTTAGGGCTGATCCTGTCCCAGAACGCACACTGGTGATCAAACGAGATGGCGGCCGCCGACATCAGCTCGTCATCGCCTCCCGGTTGTAGCGACATCACCAGGTAGCCCGTATTGGACTTGTACCGCGGCCACAGGGGCACTCCGGTCGTGTTTGGGCTACCGGTCGCGGCGAACGCCGTGATCTGCGCGATCAGTTCGCTGCGGAGGGTGGCCTCATTTGCGTCCAGTTGACTGTCAACTGGGATGCCCATCGCGGTGGGGAAGAGGTAACCCGGCTCCCAGTCGTGCTGTGAGCCTGGTGGGTTAGCCGTCGCGGTGCCGTACGGCGGCAGGTCGGGGTTGTCTCCCTCAAAAGCGTACAGGGGCATTACCTTCGACAAGTACTGATCCCGCACCAAGGCAGGGCAGACCGTGTTTGAGTCCGCGGCGACCGTGCGCGACGCGACGTATGGAGATGGGAGTCGAGCGAGTGGGTAGTGGAGAAGCACCTCCGATGACTCAGCTCCATACTGAGAATCGATCAGGGAGGTGTAGGCGGCCGCTGTGGTTGCTGTACCGGTCAGGTCCTCGTCGCGATTGACGCCGAGGAGCGCCGGAACGCGGTTGACGCGTCCCGTCGCAAACGACTCCAGGGGCTGCTCGGTAAGCGTGGTGCCGTTGACGATCGGAGAGTTCGTGCCGCCAGAGGCCTGGGCGGTCAACAGTGTCTGCCAAGGCACGGCACGGAGGCAGGTCGCGACCGTCGCGTCATTTCCTTGACTGCAACCGACGCTGGCTGCGAAGAGGGCGCCGGTGGCGTTAGCTTGCTGCTGGGTGGGCAGTTGCGCCTTGCAATCCTGAGGTTGAAGCGAGGTAGGTGCGCCGAACAGCGAGTTGTACTCGCCGCTGAAGTTGATCGCTTTCTCGAACAGCCCGTGGGCTGCCGGTGAGGCGATCTGGTCGCACACGCTCGAGGCGCCGGCCGAGCTGCCCATGATCGTGATGTTGGCCGGGTCGCCGCCGAATGCCGATATGTTCTGCTTCACCCAACTCATCGCAAACTGCTGGTCCTGCAGACCGAAATCTCCGGAGTGGGGACCAAGCGCCTTGTCAGCGAGGAAGCCGAGCACACCCAGCCGATACTCGATGCCCACGACGATCGCCGGCCCTTCGGTGGCCAGTTCCTGTTCGGGATAGGTGGATGTCGTGCCGCCCGTGAACCCCCCGCCGTGAATGTAAAAGATGACTGGCAGCGCTGAACCTACGCCAGTCGGAGCGGTGATGTCGAGCTGCAGGCAGTCTTCGCTCGCGGTGCTGGTGCCTGACCCCGGGCACCCCGGTGGCTGGGTCACAGCTGCAAGAGTCGTGGTCCACGGCTGATGCGGCTGCGGGGACTGCCAGCGCAGCATGCCCACAGGCGGAGCCGCGTACGGGATGCCAAGCCACTGGTTAAAACTAGTTTGAGCAACAACACCCGTTGCTGAAGTCCCAGCGGGATACGAGATGCCACAGACCGGCCCGCTGGTGGTCTGAACGGTCGTGCCCGAGCTGCACGCGGAAGCCTGGGCGGCCCTGGCCACCGTCTTTCCCGTAGCCAGGCCCGAGCCTGCTAGCACCGCAGTGCCAGCAGTCACGGCGAGCACGGCAGCAACCGCTGCCAGCCACCGCGATGGGATTCGCGACCAATCACTGAAATGCACAGCGTCCTCCTATTGTTGGAGCTGGACTGGATGATGGGAGCTGCACTCGAGCTTCAGCTGCAAGCCCGGCCGAGTTGTCCCCCGAACGGAGACGCGGGCTGGCGCGCGCTCGCCTCTGGCTCCGCCACGGCAGCACCGACAGCCTCCTGGCACTGGCCACCGACCGGTAACCGGGGTCGTCTCGAGCTGTTGCCTAGGAGCGATCCGAGATGGCGAATCGCGATCGCCGTTCACCGCGATCTCACACATCGCCCCGCTCGATCTCTACCGCGTTCGTGCCCGGCGCGCGTTTCGCTGGGTACGCGCTGGCGGACCTCGTTGCAGGACCAGCCGAAGCAATCGCGATCATGCCGCCAGCCAAGAACGGCGACGGCAAACACTGACCCCAACGGCCGAGATCGTGTTCGGCACGATCTCACCTCTCGGTCATGTCTCCCTCTATTTGATCTGAACTGCGCGAGTCGCTCGAAACGATGCGACCGTTGCCTCGACCTGCGTCGTCTCTACTCCGCGCCGAGTTTGTGAGTTCTCGGTTTGGGTTCGCGTGGCTTCCGGCCACCGACTGGTGTGGCGGGCGGCGCGCGGGCGCACCGATAGATAGCGCCGCGGAAATTCACGGCTTTCCATTGGGGTTGCACGGTCCCGTTCCCCTTTGGCCAACGGCCGATCAGCAGCCGGACCCCAAAATGGTGGCTGCGTTCAGCCAAAATACTGGCTGAAATGTCCCTGTCAACCATCTACCTACCTACCAGATCAACCCGGCCGAGCTTGCATAGGTTCAGGCTCGAAATCGAACCCGGGTCCACAACCACCGCGACTAAGAAGGAGAGCCTTGTCGCCCCCAGAGCAACCACAAGCTCCGACTCCGCACAAGACTGAGCTGGCCGCCCGGCTCAAGCAGCTCAGAGCCGAGCACGGCCTCTCCCTCGCTCAACTAGCCCGCGCCACCGGTATCTCCAGCTCGTTCCTGTCGCTCATAGAACAGGCGCAGTCCGACATCACGATCGGTCGACTGGCCCGCCTCGCCGAGTTCTACGGCCTCGAACTGGCTGACCTTCTCAACGGGCCGCCGACCGCGCCGGCCGACCATGTACGGATCCTCCGCACCGCCCCTGAGCACATGCTCCACTCTCCAAGCGAGGGAGTCGACCTCTACGACCTCACCTGCGGCGCACGCTGGACACTCGTCCCGACGCTAAGCAACTTCCGACCCGGCGGCAGCATCGAAATCGACGACGAGCACGAACACGAACGCATGATCTACATTCTCGACAGCACCTTCGAGCTGGTCTTTCCGGGCGAGGTGCCAACGCGCCTTCGGACCGGAGAGGGCGCGACCTTCCACAGCGTGGGCCGGTATCGCATCACCAACGTCGGGAGGGGACAAGGCCGCGTTCTTGCAGTCCGCGTGCATCCCGACGCCCACTAGAACCGGCCGTGGCGGACCGCCGACACGCCTCCCTCGGACGTTGCCGAGCTCACTTCCGTGCTCGCCAGGCGGTCCGCTGCGAGTGCTTTAGCAAGAGCCCGCCTGCTCGATGAAACCAAACGAGCGTGTGACGTTCACGGCTGCCCCGAGAAGTTCGATGCGGTTCTCACGGAGCGATGGACAAACATGACGGCTCAGCTAATCGATCGGGACGGCCTGTACGCCAACGCCGACGAATTCCTCGCTGTCCACCCGGAGCTGCGACGAGGTGACCTCCTCGGCACACCGAACCGTCGACCGCCCGCGGGTCCTCGGGCGGGATCAGCGCCTGATCGACCTTCGTGACGACGAGCGACGGCGTCGACCATCGGTTGCCCGTCCACGTCTAAAGGGGTCGCGGCGCTGGCGCGACCCCTTCGTGCCGCCGCCGACAGTGCGACCGGGTCAGCGCGGCCAGCCGCGCTGAGCAGCCGGGCAGGCCGCCGGGCGCGCGTGCAGCGTGGTGGGACTCGCGGGTTGGCTATTCACGCGTCAGGTGCGAAGGGGTTATTGGCTGCGAGCGGGTGGCTGGTCGGTGGAGGCGGGTGGCTGCGGTTGGGGTTGATGGAGCAGGCCGGCGAGGAGGGGTAGGAGTCTGGTTTCGCGGGCGTCTAGGAGCTTCCACGCGCGGTCGATGGCGATTACGAAGAGTGCGAGGAAGAGTGCAGCCTCGGTGTGGACC
>Ga0335073_10010849_pt1 | contig 12812 bp, 12 predicted proteins | sample Lox_Sample_22_FD_207093 | JGI IMG/M metagenome (GOLD analysis project Ga0335073, IMG submission 207093) | Soil microbial communities from Loxahatchee National Wildlife Refuge, Florida, United States - Lox_Sample_2.2 | ecosystem: Environmental > Terrestrial > Soil > Wetlands | place: USA...
TTCATCAGGACGAAAGCCCAGCAGATCAAGGAACTTCATCGCTCGAAGATCTCGAGCGTGAGATCTGCGAGCTGGCTGCGCACATCGCTGCCGCGACATGCCGCTGGCTGGAGCTGTTGGCGGAATTCGACGGCCGCCAGGGCTGGGCGGAATGGGGCATCAGATCGTGCGCGCACTGGTTGTCGTGGCGATGTTCGCTGGGACTCAGAGCCGCCCGCGAACATATGCGCGTGGCGCATCGGCTGCGCGAGCTGCCGCTCGTACGGGAGGCGTTCTCACGCGGGGAGTTGTCCTACTGCAAGGTGCGCGCGTTGACGCGGGTGGCGACGCAGGCGACCGAGGCGGGCCTGCTCGAGATCGCTCGGCATGCCACCGGTGCGCAGCTCGAGAAGCTCATTCGCGGGTATGCGGGGGCGTTGTCGGCGACGCTTGGGGTGGCGCAGCGGGCGATCGACGGGCGGTATCTGCGGTGGAACTGGGAGGAGGACGGCTCGTTGCGGATTGAGGCGCGGCTACCCGCAGATGATGGGGCGGTCGTGCTGAACGCGTTGGGGGCCGCCGAGGCGGAGCGGTCAAGCGGCGAGATGCCCGAGGAACCGATGCTGGCGTCGCCCGCGGGTGCGCGGCGTGCGGATGCGCTGGTGGAGGTGGCGAGGTTGTCGATCGCCGCCGAGGCGGGATCCGGTGGCGCGGACGGGTGTGAGCTCACGGTCCACGTGGATGTGGAGACCCTGGCCGCAGACGAGGTGAGGGAGCGCTGCCATCTCAGGGAGGGGCCGGCGCTTTCGCCCGAGACGGTGAGACGGCTGGGCTGTGATGCCGGGGTGGTTCGGATCATTGAGCGAGATGGGCGGCCGCTGAGCGTGGGCCGGCGGACACGGACGATCTCGCCGGCGTTGCGGCGAGCTTTGCGCAGCCGGGACGAGGGGTGCCGGTTCCCCGGATGCACGCATGGGCGATTCATGCACGCGCATCACATTCATCACTGGGCGAGGGGAGGGGCGACGACGCTCGAGAACCTCGTGCAGCTGTGCTCGTACCACCATCGACTGGTGCACGAGGGCGGGTTCAAGGTGGAGTCGGTGGGGCAAGGGGCGGTGCGCTTCCGGCGGCCCGATGGACGGGTGGTGGCGTCTGGGCCCGAGTCCGGTCGGGTGCGAGGTCCGGGGCTGGGCGAGCAGCACCGGGAACGGGGTATTAGCGTGGACGCGCGGACGTGCCGGCCGCTGTCGGCGGGAGACCGGCTGGATTACGGGCTGGCGGTGGAGGTGTTGACGGCGAGGGCACTTGCCGGCGGTTGAGGTTGGCTCGCTACGCTTGATGGCGTGGACGAGCTATACCGCGAGAACATCCTCGATCACTACAAGCATCCGCACAACTGGAGTCCTCCGGAGGAGGAGATCGGCAGTCCGGATTTGGAGTTCCATGATCTCAACCCGCTGTGTGGGGATGAGCTGAAGGTGCAGCTGGCGGTTGATGCCGAGGGCCGGATCGAGGACGTGCGGTTTTCGGGGCATGGATGCGCGATCTCGCAGGCGGCGGCGTCGATGGCCTCGGACGAGGTGAAGGGGATGCAGGTGCGGGATTTGCTGGCGCTCGACCGGTCGTTCGTGCTGGATCTGCTGGGGATCGATATCTCGGCGACGCGGATGAAGTGCGCGCTGCTGTCGCTGAAGGTGCTGAAGGGCGCCTCCCTCGGCCACGCGGCCGATTGGGAGTCGGCGGCCTAGGCACGGCGCCCGGCAAATCCTATCTTCGCGCTAGGATTTAAGGTCGTGTCGCAAGTAATCGAAGTTTGTCCTGTGAATGAGCTCGGTCCGGGCGAGCGACGCCTGGTCGAGTGGGAGGACCTGGAAATCGGCGTGTTCAACTGTGGCGGCAACCTCTACGCGATCGAGGACCGCTGCTCGCACGACGATGGTCCGCTCGCGGAGGGCGAGTTCGATGCGGAGAGTTGCACGGTCGAATGCCCGCGGCACGGATCGCTGTTCGATCTGAAGACCGGTAAGCCCATAACTTTGCCCGCGTACGTGCCGGTGGAGACGTACCCGGTGATCATCGAAGACGAGACCATCAAGCTGGAGGTGGAATAGTGGCCGTAGAGCTCACGGAGAACCAGCAGCTGGCGGCGATCAACGCCGATTACGAGGAGCGCTACGGGTTCCGCGATGCGGAGAACTATCTCTACAAGGCTCCGAAGGGCCTGAATCGCGAGATCGTCGAGAAGATCTCCGAGTTCAAGTCAGAGCCGCAGTGGATGCGGGACTTCCGGCTGAAGGCGCTCGAGCACTTCCAGTCGCGGCCGCAGCCCACATGGGGCTCGCCGATGCTGGCAGAGGTCGACTACGACGACATCCACTACTTCGTGCGGGCCTCCGAGAAGCCCGGCCGCAGTTGGGACGACGTGCCCGAGGATGTCAAGAGGACGTTCGATCGACTGGGGATCCCCGAGGCCGAGCGTAAGTTCCTCGCCGGCGTCGGCGCCCAGTACGAGTCCGAGGTCGTCTATCACCAGGTGCGCGAGGACCTGGAGAAGCAGGGCGTGATCTTCGTCGACATGGACTCGGGTCTGCGCGAGCACGAGGACATCGTGCGGAAGCACTTCGCGACGGTGATCCCGCCGAACGACAACAAGCTGGCCGCGCTGAACTCGGCCGTGTGGTCGGGGGGATCGTTCGTGTACGTGCCCGAAGGCGTCCACGTGGAGATGCCGCTGCAGGCCTACTTCCGGATCAACACCGAGAACATGGGCCAGTTCGAGCGGACGCTGATCATCGCCGAGCCCGGCTCGTACGTGCACTACGTCGAGGGCTGTACCGCGCCGACGTACTCGTCGAACTCGCTGCACTCGGCGGTGGTCGAGCTGATCGCCAAGCCGGGCGCGCGGATCCGCTACACGACCGTGCAGAACTGGTCGACGAACGTGTTCAACCTCGTCACCAAGCGTGCGGTGGCGCAAGAGGACGCGACCGTCGAATGGGTCGACTGCAACCTTGGCTCGCGGCTGACGATGAAGTACCCGAGCGTCTACCTGATGGGCGAGAGGGCGCACGGGGAGATCCTGTCGATCGCGTTCGCCGGCAAGGGTCAGCATCAGGACGCCGGCGGGAAGATCATCCACGCGGCGCCGAACACGACCTCGAACATCTTCGCCAAGTCGATCTCGAAGGACGGCGGGCGAGGCTCGTATCGCGGCCTGCTCGAGATCGCCAAGGGCGCCCACGGCGCGCGCAGCAAGGTCGTGTGCGACGCGCTGCTGCTCGACGAACATTCGCGCTCTGACACCTACCCGACGATCCGGATCGGCGAGGACGACGTCAACGTCGGCCACGAGGCGACCGTGTCGAAGGTCGGCGAGGACCAGCTGTTCTATCTCATGTCGCACGGCATCCCGGAGGACGAGGCGTCGAAGCTGATCGTGAACGGGTTCATCGAGCCGATCACGAAGGAGCTCCCGATGGAGTACGCGGTCGAGATGAACCGCCTGATCGAGCTGCAGATGGAGGGCTCGATTGGCTAGCGCGTCCGCTCCCGCGGTGGAGCTGCCCACGTTCAAGGGGCGGCCTGGCTGGGAGTTCACGGACATCTCGGGCCTGGACCTGGCGGCCTACGAGCGCGTCGGCCCTGACGGGGCCGGTGGCGCGAACGGGGTCGGTGGCGCGAACGGGGTCGGTGGCGCGAACGGGGTCGGTGGCGCCGAGCTGCTCTGGGCGGTGCCCGAACCTCATGCGCTGCCCGAGGGAGTGATCGTCGGAACGCTCGAGGACGCCGAGCACCACGAGCTGGTGCAGCGCCACCTCGGGTCGCTGGTCTTGGACGATGACGTGTTCGTGGCGCTCAACGACGCCGGCGTGCGCGCCGGCGCGTTCGTGTACGTCCCGCGGAACGTGGTGCTCGAGGAGCCGATCTCGCTGACGAGCGTGCAGGCCCGCACCGGGACGCTGCTCAATCAGCGGACGCTGGTGGTCCTCGAGGAGGGCGCGCAGGCCGAGGTCTGGGAGCAGTTCCTGTCCGGCGACGGAGACGTCGACGGTGTCTTCAACACGGTCACCGAGCTCATCGTGGGCCAGGGCGCGCGGCTGCGGTACGTGTGTGGCCAGGGTCTCTCAGAGAAGAGCTGGATCTTCGGCGCGCAGCGCGCGGAGGTGGGCCGGGACGCCGCCCTCGATTGGGTGGCGCTCGGGTTCGGCTCGGCGCGTGGCCACGTGCGGATGGAGACGCGGCTCGCCGGCGAGGGGGCCGAGGCGCGAGTCACCGGCGCGTACGCCAGCCATTCGAAGCAGCACATCGACTTCGACACCACGCAGGAACACGCGGCGCCGAACACGACCTCAGATCTGGCGTTCCGGGGCGTGCTCACCGGGCGCTCGACGGCGGTCTGGAAGGGCAACATCATCGTCGACCCGGGCGCGCAGAAGACCGACGCGTTCCAGGAGTCACGCAACCTGCTGCTGTCCAAGCGGGCTCATGCGGACGCGATTCCGGGGCTCGAGATTCAGGCCAACGACGTGCGGTGCACGCACGCGGCCGCGGTGGCCCAGGTCGACCCCGAGCAGCTGTTCTATCTGCGCTCGCGGGGGCTGCCGCTCGAAGTGGCCAAGCGGCTCGTGATCGAAGGGTTCCTGGCGGCGCTGGTGGAGCGCTTCGAACGGGGCCCGGTGCGCGAGCGGCTGAGCGAGGCGCTCGAGCGGCGGCTCGCCTCGATATTGGGAGACTAGGCCGGGGCGAGCTCGTCGAGCATTTTGAGCTCCTCGGGCTCGAGCTCGAGCCCGACGGCGTCGAGATTCTCGTCGAAGTGGGCGATCGTGCTCGTGCCCGGGATCGGGATGATCACCGGCGAGTGCGCGAGCAGCCACGCCAGCGCGACCTGACGCGGCGAGGCGCTGTGGGCGCGTGCGATCTCGTCCACCGCCGGGCCGCGGGCCGCGACGTCGCGCCCGCTGGCGATCGGCGCCCACGGGAAGAACGCGAGCTGCTGGCGCCCGCACTCCTCGAGGACGTCCTCGGAGTGCCGGTCGATGACGTTGTAGCGGTTCTGGACCGAGACGATCGTGGCGATCTGCTGCGCCCGTTCGAGATCCTCGAGCCCGAAGTTGGAGACGCCGATGTGGCGGATCTTGCCCTCCTCCTGCAGCTCGACCAGCGCCCCGATCGAGTCCTCGACGGGCACCTGGGGGTCGACTCTGTGCAACTGGTAGAGATCGATGCGCTCAACCCGAAGGCGGCGGAGCGAGCCCTCGCAGGCGCGCTTGAGGTGGTCGGGGCGGCCATTGGCCTCCCAGCGATTGGGGCCGGGGCGGACGAGCCCACCCTTCGTGGCGATCACGAGGTTGTCCGGATAAGGCCGCAGCGCCTCGGCGATCAGGTCCTCGGACACGTGCGGGCCGTACGAGTCGGCGGTGTCGATCAGGTTGACGTCGCGGTCGACGAGGTGGCGGAGGAGCGCACGGCAGGCGGCGGGATCGGCCGGTTCGCCCCAGATGCCGTCGCCCGTAATCCGCATCGCGCCGAAGCCGAGGCGCCGGACCTCGAGGTCGCCGCCGAGGAGAAAGGTGTCGTCGTCGGGCATTGAGCGCGAGCTTACCGGCATCCCGCAGGCGTACGATCCCGGCCACGACCATGGCCAGGCAAGCCCCGATGTTGATCCCGCTCGGATATGGAAAGTTCGTGCGCGCCGACCGCGTGTTCGCGCTGGTGCCGCTCGAGGGCGCCGAGCGGGGCGATGGGCGGCGAACGCTCGTCTACATCGACGGGATCGAGGACCCGATCATCGCGTCGCGCTCGGAGGGAGCGATCGCGCGCGATGTCGCGGACGCGCTCGGACGGGGCTCAGGGCGCCTGCGGGACGGGGTCGAGTTGCCCGGTCAGGAAGCCCTTTTCTGAGGGCTGCGCGACTCGCCGGCGGGGGTCGCAACGGCGCTGTCGGAGGATCTTGAGCGACTCCGTCGACGGATCTTGAGCGTTCCCTACCTCGTTGGACGGATGTTCTATTAGGGCTGTATACAGATTTGCCGATCACGAGGACAAACGATTGCGAGGGGTGTCGCTCGGGGGCCGTGTTGCCAGAGCGCACGCCGACACAAAGTGAGGTAGAGGAATGCGTGGAAACATCTACCGTTATGGGAGGCGGCGGCCCGCTTCGGTTCTGCTGTTAGTTGGGGTGGCGCTGGCGTTCGCGCTGGCGGTCGTACTCGCAACGGCGTCCAGTGCGCTGGCGAAGTCGACGGGCGTCCACACGCGATCCCTGGTGCACGTGCAGTCCCAGGTGGCCGCGGCTACGCATTCGCCAACGGTGAGGCTCAGGCCGGTGGTGATCGCGCGCACGGCCGGTCACAAGATCGCTTGAGCGCCGGCATGGGAGCGATTGCGCACCGGCTGCACCTGAGCGAGTTCAGTTTCTACGTCGCGTTGGTCGTTGCACTCGCGGTGGCGTCGCTGCTGGCGCTGCCGTGGGTCACGGACTGGCAGGTCAACGATCCGGTGCTGCTCGTGGTGCTGTCGGCGTTCGTGCTCGCCGGCGAGCTGCTGCCGGTCCCGGTGCCGCGCCGGCGAGGGCTCGCGCGGGTCACGATCTCGGCCGCGTTTGCGTTCGCGATCCTGCTGCGGTTCGGCCCTGGCGTGGCGGCGCTCGTGTACGTTGCGAGCTCGGTGATCGCCGACGCCAGCGCGCGCGTGTCGCCGCTCAAGATCCTGTTCAACGCGGCGCAGTATCTGCTCGCGATCGTCGCGGCCGCCGCCGTGCTGACGCTGGCCGACTCGCTTCCGATCGGGGCGATCACCGGCTCCGAGCTGCCGATCGTGCTTGTCGCGGCAGCCGCGTTCTTCGTCACGAACCACGTGCTGGCGTGCGTGGCCGGCGCGCTCCTGGCACGCGTCCCGATCAGCGGCTATCTGCGCGACGATCTCGCCTTCCAGGCGTGGACCGCGGGCTGTGTGCTCGCGTTCGCACCCGCGCTCCTCGCCTCCGCCGACGCCAGCGTCGCGCTCGTGCCGGTGTGCTTCGTGCCGATGCTCGCCGTCTACTTCGGTGGGCGCGAGGCCGCGCTGTCGAGTCACCGAGCGCACCACGACGCACTGACCGGCCTGCCCAACCGCTCGTCGATGTCCGAGACGCTCCAGGAGGCCCTGGACGCCGCCGACCGCGAGCACCGGCCGCTGGCGGTGATGCTGCTCGACCTCGACGACTTCAAGTCGATCAACGACACGCTCGGCCACGAGCGCGGCGACCTGACGCTCCAGCGGGTCGCGCGGCGGCTGTGCCAGGCCGTCGGCGACTTGGCGGTGCTCGCGCGGATTGGCGGCGACGAGTTCGCGGTGCTGGTCGAAGGCCGGCAGGAGGACGCGGAGGCCGTGGCCAAGCGGCTGCTCGCGGCGCTCGACGCTCCGCTCGAGGTCGACTCGGTGGCGCTGCACATCTGCGCGAGCGTCGGCATCGCCTGCTTCCCGCAGCACGGCCGCAGCGCGCCCGAACTGATCCGCCACGCCGACGTCGCCATGTACTGCGCCAAGGACTCCGACGCCGTCTTCCATACCTACGCCGAGGAGGACGACGAATACAGCATCGACCGGCTCGCGCTGGCGGCACAGCTCCGCCGCGGGATCGAGCGCGGCGAGCTTGCCGTTCACTACCAGCCAAAGGTGCCGCTCCAGGGCGGCGCGACGCTGGCGTTGGAGGCGCTGGTGCGCTGGAACCACCCGCAGCTCGGGTGCATCGGTCCGGACGGGTTCATCCCGCTGGCCGAGCAGACCGGCATCATCAAGCCCCTCACCGAAAAGGTGCTGGAGGCCGCCCTCGAGCAATGTAAGCGCTGGCGGCAGGAAGGCCTCGAGGTGACCGTCTCGGTCAACGTGTCGACGCGCAGTCTGCTCGACCACGACCTGCTGACGATCATCGGGACGCTGCTGGCTCGGCTCGACCTGGACGCCTCGGCGCTCCAGCTCGAAATCACCGAGAGCCGCATCGTGGCCGACCTGCCGCGCGCGCGGGCTGCGCTCGAAGAGTTGCGGGCGATGGGCGTGATGATCGCGATCGACGACTTCGGGACCGGATACTCCTCGCTGTCGCAACTCCAGCAACTGCCGGTCGACGAGATCAAGATCGACAGGTCGTTCGTCACCCGGATGGAGACCGACCGACAGGACGCCGTGCTCGTCCACTCGATCATCGACCTGGGCCGGAACCTGGGTCTGCGGGTCACCGCCGAGGGCGTCGAGACCGAGAACGTCAAGGAGGTCCTCGCCGAGCTCGGATGCGATTTCGCCCAGGGGTTCCACGTCGGGCGACCGGTGGTCGCCAAAGAGTGCGCCCGCTATCTCGGGCCCGGTCAGGAAACCGCGCAGGTGATTCCGCTGGCGGTGGCCGGGAGCCGCTAGCCGAAGCTAGCCGGCGACCTGCTGATACAGCGAGGGCAGGCTGGGGTAGCCGCTCGAGGCCCAGCCCGAGTTCTGGAGCGCGGCGATCTGCGTCTCGGCCGGTTGGCCGGCGGTGCCGAGGATGGCCTGGATACCCGAGCTGGCGGTGCCGTAGCCCGGGATCGTGTTCTGGCCCTTGAGCCAGCCGGCGGTGGCGTCGGCGGCGGTGGTCGGGTTGCTCCAGATCGAGTCGCTCGAGCCGTAAGTGGCGCTGTCGGTGTAGCCGATATTGAGCCAGTCGTTGTTGTTCTGGCTGTCGCGCGACTGAGCCGCGCCGCCCGACTCCTCGGCGAGGAGCCAGGCCGAGACGACGCCCGGGTCGAGGCCGGTGTCGGCGGAGAGTCGGGAGGCGAACTGCTGCTGGTTGGAGGTCAGCATCGTCTGCGCGCTCGATGGGAGCGCCGCCCCGCCCGTGCTGGGGATGGTCGAGGTGTCCTGCGCCTGGGCGAGGACGTTGGCGAAGCTGCTCGAAGACGACGACCCCGTGCCCGTGGACGCGGTCCCGGTCACGCCCGTGGTAGACGTGCTCGCGACCGACGGGTCGAACGCGGTCTGAAGCGAGGTGATCTGCGCCTGGATCTGCGAGACCCGGCTTACGGCATCGGTGTAGCTCATCGACTATCTATGTGATCGGCGGCGGACGTGCGCGCTTGAACCGGCGCGCGCAGCGGCCGGAGTCAGCCCGCGCTCGACACGCGGTCGGCGCGCCGGCGCGACGGTCCGATGCGGTCGGCGATCGCGCGCAGGTCGTCGGGCGACAGCCAGCGGTCGTTGCCGTCCGAGGAATAGCGGAAGCCGTCCGGCAGAGCGTCGCCCCGCGGTGCGTGGGGCTCCAGCCGGTGCGGCAATATCACGTAGCGGTCGCCGATATCGAACGAATGGCGGGCCTCGTCCTCGGTCAGCAGCACCTCGTGCAGCTTCTCCCCGGGACGGATGCCGGTGATCACGCGCTCGGCGTCCGGCGCGAGTGTGTCGGCAACGTCGAGGATGCGCATCGAGGGGATCTTGGGCACGAACGTCTCGCCGCCCTCGGCGAGCGGGATACAACTGAGGACGAACTCGACGGCCTGGTCGAGCGTGATCCAGAAGCGCGTCATCCGCTCGTCCGTGATCGTGATCCGCCCGGTGTGCGCCTGCTGCTTGAAGATCGGGATCACGCTTCCGCGGCTGCCGACGACGTTGCCGTACCGGACCGAGGCGAAGCGCGATGGGGTGCCGGCCGCGTAGGCACCCGCCTGGGCGACGATCTTCTCGGCGCACAGCTTGCTCGCGCCGTATAGGTTCGCCGGGTTCACGGCCTTGTCGGTGCTGAGTGCGATCGTCAGCGGTACCCGGTTGTCGATCGCGGACGAGATCACGTGCTGGGTGCCGATGATGTTGGTCTGCACGGCCTCGAACGGGTTGTACTCGCACGCCGGCACCTGTTTGAGCGCGGCTGCGTGGACGATCAGGTCGACGCCGCGGGTCGCCAGGCGGAGGCGCTCGAGATCGCGGACGTCCCCGATCAGATAGCGGACGCGACTGTCGGAGATCGACAGCGCGAGTTCGCCCTGCTTGAGCTCGTCGCGACTGAACGCTCTGATCGCTCCGACGTCGTGGCGCCTCAGCACCTCGCGGATGAAGGCGGTGCCGAACGAGCCGGTGGCGCCGGTGACGAGGAGGGTCTTCCCGTTTAGATCCATGGCTCGACAAGCGCTCCGGTAGAGCGCGAGGGCGACAGTCTAGGCTCAGGTCCGGCGGCGCCCGTGCCAGAATGCCCCGGATGATCCGGGCCCTGGTTGTGCAGGCGCGCATGACTTCGACGCGTCTACCGGGCAAGGTGATGATGGATCTCGCCGGCCGGCCGCTGCTGGAGCGGCAGCTCGAGCGACTCGCCCGCTGCACGGAGGTCGACGAGATCGTGCTCGCCGTGACCACGAACCCCGACGACGAACCGCTCGTGTCGCTCGCCCGCCGACTCGGCGTGCGCTGGTACCGAGGTAGCGAGCACGACGTGCTCGCGCGCTATCTGGGCGCGACGCGCGAGACCGGTGCCGACCTCGTGGTGAGGGTGACCTCCGACTGTCCTCTGATCGATCCCGTCGAAACCGACGTCGTCATCGCCGCGCTCAGGGAGGGCCCCGGCTTTGACTACGCCTCGAACATCCTCGAACGGCGCCTCCCGCGCGGTCTCGACACCGAAGCGCTATGGGCCGACGTGCTGGAGCGCGTGGGGCGGATGGCGACCTCCGCGCCGGCGCGCGAGCATGTGACCTGGTTCTGCCACACCGAGCGCCCGGATCTGTTCGAGCTGTACAGCGTCCGCCGGCCGTTCGACGCCGAGGACCTGCGCTGGACGGTGGACACCGCCGACGATCTCGCGCTGGTGCGGCGACTGTACGAGGACCTTGCACTCGCCGAGCGCGACGTACCGCTGTCGGAGGTGATCGCCCACGTCCGGTCGCGTCCCGAGTTGGCGGACATGAACGCGCACGTCGCCCAAAAGGACGCAGCGGCGTGAGCCCGCCGCGCTTGCTGTTCCGCGCGGACGCCTCGGCGGCGATCGGCATGGGTCACGCGATGCGGTGCCTCGCGCTCGCCGAGGCGTATCGCGGCTCCGCCGGTGGCCGGTCGGTGTTCCTGATGGCGTCGCCACTGCCGGCGTTCGCCTCCCGCGCGCAGGCGGGTGGCGCGGCGGGGCCCGGGGCGGACGGGGCCGGCGCGGAGGTCCGGGCGCTGGTGGCGCCTCCCGGCTCGGCCGGCGACGTCCGGGAGACGCTCGCGACAGCGGCGGACGTCGGGGCCGGCTGGATCGTCCTGGACGGCTACGAGTTCGACGGCGGTTTTCAGGCCGCGGTGGTCGATGCCGGGCACCGCGTGCTCGCGCTCGACGACTACGGGCACGGCGGCCGCTATCACGCCCAACTCGTGCTCAACCAGAACGCCGGCGCTGACCCGGCTCCCTACGCGGATCGGGCGCCGGCGACGCGCCTGTTGCTCGGACCGCGGTTCGCGCTCCTCCGCGAGGAGTTCCGCAACCGCCCGGCGCGGCGCCGGCCAGCGCCGGCGCGGGCACGACGCGTGGTGGTGACGCTCGGCGGGAGCGACCCCGACAACGTCTCGGCGCGAGTGCTCGAGGGCCTCGCGGCGGTCCCGGGCCCGCTTGAGATCGTCCTGCTCGTAGGCCCGGCCAATCCGCACCGCGCCGTCTTGGAGCGCGAGGCGGCCGCCTGCTTGCACCGGGTGCAGGTCGTCACCGACGTCCGTGACATGGCGAAACGCCTGGCCTGGGCGGACCTGGCGGTGGCCGCCGCGGGCAGCACCGTGCTCGAACTGGCCTGCGTCGGCACTCCTCAGGTACTGATCGTGCTGGCGGACAATCAGGCGCCGGGCGCCGCGGCGATGGCCCGGGACGGCCTCGCGGTGAGCCTCGGCCGCCAGGAGAGCGTTGCCCCGGACACGATCGCCGCGGCGGTCGCCGCGCTCGCGGAGGACGCCGCGCGGCGGAACGATTTCAGCCGCCGGAGCCGCGAGTTGGTCGACGGCCAAGGAACGACGCGGGTGCTGGCCGCGATGGAGCTGACGGCCGACGCCGAGGTCGCGGCTTGACGGCGTTCCTGCCCTACGGGCGCCAGACGATCGAGCCGTCGGACGTGGAGGCGGTCGCTGAGGCGGTGCGGGATCCGTTCATCACCCAGGGGCCCGGTGTCGATCGCTTCGAGCGGGCGTTTGCCGAGACCGTGGGGGCAGGCCACGCCGTTGCGTTCTCCAGTGGCACGGCGGCGCTGCACGGCGCGGCGGCCGCCGCGGGGCTGAAAGCCGGCGAGGAGGTGCTGACGACGCCGATCAGCTTTGTGGCCTCGGCCAACTGCGCGCTGTTCGTCGGCGCCCGGCCGGTGTTCGCCGACATCGATCCCGAGACGGCGAACCTCGATGTGGCGGCGGCTCGTGACGGGGGCACTCTCGACGGCGTGAAGGGCTGCGTCGTGGTGTCGCTGGCGGGGCTCCCGGCGGATCTCGCCCCCTTACAGGAGGCCCGGGCGCGAGGGCTCGTGGTCATTGAGGACGCTGCTCATGCGCTCGGCGCCGTGCGCGGCGGACGCCCGGTCGGCGGAGACGGCCAGGCGGACATGACCGCGTTCAGCCTGCACCCGGTGAAGGCGATCACCACAGGCGAGGGCGGAGTGGTCACCACCGACTCAGACGCGCTCGCCGACGCACTAAGGACCTTCCGGACCCACGGTATCCGCCGGGGCGTCCCGAGCGAGGATCCGATGCTCGGAGGGTGGCACTACGAGATCGAGACGCTCGGGTTCAACTACCGCATCACCGACATCCAGTGCGCACTTGGCCTGAGTCAGCTTGGACACCTCGAGCGGTTCATCACCGCACGCAACGAGATCGCCGACCGCTACCGCGAA
>Ga0335073_10010850_pt1 | contig 12811 bp, 10 predicted proteins | sample Lox_Sample_22_FD_207093 | JGI IMG/M metagenome (GOLD analysis project Ga0335073, IMG submission 207093) | Soil microbial communities from Loxahatchee National Wildlife Refuge, Florida, United States - Lox_Sample_2.2 | ecosystem: Environmental > Terrestrial > Soil > Wetlands | place: USA...
AAGAAAATTGATATCATCGTTTCTTTAACGCTTCAAATCGACTCATCAGGTCATCCAAACTCGGTGCCTTCGGAACTCCCTCTGCAATCCCCCCCGACGGAGGTTTCGGTTGCTGCGATTTCGGTTCGACGGGTTTTCGAGGAGGAATACTAGTGGTGGGAATCTTTATACTTGGATGGAGATTCTCGCTGGTGGGACTCGGGGGGGCCATCGCAATGGGTTCTCGACGAGTACTATCTCCCGTCGACAATTCCGCTTCAAGGGGCGGTTCGAGAGATGCGATTCCTCCGCCACTGCCATCGGATTTGACACTGTCAGAGTCCTCGGTGTCTTCACCCCATTCGACGTTGTATGTCCGGGCGATTTCTCGGAGGTAGCGGTTTACGAGGGTTGCAGAGGGAGGTTCGACGCCGAGTTTACTGAGTACGCGGGGAGACACTTTGCCGTCTGAGTTATCGATGGCAGCTTGAGCGAACGGATGACCGAATCGCATGATTAGCAGACTTCGTACCTGTAATCAGCAAGGACGGAATGTCGGGACAGTACTTCTTGAAGTTCTTTAGACTCTGAACGAGGGGCAGCAAAAATGATTGTCTTGACAGCTTCCTCCAGTCCCGGATCACATTCTTTCCTACTCCCGTCAACACTGTAAACCGTGGTGTAGGCACATTTGTTCTAATAATCCAAATCGAGCGAGGAGGAGTTCACAGTACAGCTCTAGTATTTCAAGCATCTCCACAAACAGGTCCTCTCGAATGATGTTTTCCACGCGGATCTTGGCAGACTCTTCTTTGCCTTGATCAAGTAGTTGTGCGAGTTCTCGACGTGCCTGTTTCGCCAGGGCACTTTGTTTCTGTTGCATCAACCGGAGACGATTCACACTCATTTTGAGCTGCACTACACACGTCAGCATTGGAGACGAGAGGTTTGAAATACTCCGCAGCTTTCTGAAGAGCGCTTGTTCTGCTGAAGTGGCTCCCATACTGATGCTGGAATCAGCTGTGCCGTGCCTCTGTTGAAACCAGGTGGAGAGTGACGAGCGATCAATTTGGCGCAGGACAGAGGTCTATCCCCACACTTTAAATACCTGGAGTGAAATGCAAAGAGAATGAATGAATTAACTATAGATAGGAACCATTTTGGACTTCAGATTACTTTGCAGTCAATACTGAGCTTGTAGATCTCAACAATGATAGCTTTTGATGAGATTTTCCGTGAGAGGGAGCATGGCGAATTAAATTTCCTGCTAATTACTCTGAGATCATCAAGAGATCAGATGAACCGACAACACAATTTCCGATGCCTGTTCGAAGTCATTGTTGAGAGATTTTCACTAACAGAGCCATTTTAACGCCGTTCTCACTGTAATGCCGTTGATCTGTGTATCACACTTGCTCGTTTTCTTGCGCCCTTTTCTGCGGCCTAACTAGCGTCCATTTTCGTAAAGGGACGCGATTGGTCCGATGTGTTACGTGGCGAGGGGTAGTTTCACCTCCCGGAAAAGGGGGTTACAAATCCACACCTTCTTTTCACTACGAACCGTCTCCTCCTTTCCCTTCACCCGCCCCCTCGCCATGACTCGTCTGCGACGACTCGCGAGCCCCGTTCTCCTCTTCATTTTTACTCTTGGGTTGCTGGCAACTTCCTTTGCATCGGAATTCGTGATTCCCCTTCTCAGGGACAGTGTATGCTGACTTTGTAGCCTCGAGGGTCGATTACCGATACGTTTGCATCATATGAACAAGTTGAAGAAATAAACCATTCATTGAACCCGGTGTTGAATGATATTCTGCATAATACAGATTTCTTTGGATATTATCGGTTAAATTTATATCAAGCACAGTGTCCTGTATCGTGGGGGGATGCATTTCCTATGTGCGGAAATCGCGCATGCGCCGTTGACACTCTCAATGAAGTACATTCATGAAAGTTTCAACAAACTAACGTGGATAGGAGGACATTCCGGAAGTTTGGAGGGCGTCCAACCTGGGCAAAGTCACTGGTCCCGTTGCGACTCATCCTGTCGACTTTGGAGCCGTTCATCGACAACGAAAGGCTATCGAGTCGACTCCTCTCGGAGATGAGGAAGAGGAGGGTTCGACAGAAATGTGTATCATCGAAAACACGTACGATACGGAACGCGATTACTGTATCCCAGATGACGAGAGTGCCAGATCGGAGGGTGTATACGTCAGTCTAGTCAACAACCCCGAGCGGTTCACCGGATATGCGGGAGATCACGCGAATGCTGTGTGGAAGGAGATATACAGGGAGAACTGTTTTGAAATACAGCCTCAGACGGATGAAGAGGCGGCAATTTTTTTGAGAACTCAAGCCGGACAAGGGAGTGCCAAAAGTGACCTTGAAGCAGTGATGCTGGGTTGGATAGGGAAGAGAGTGAGCGCCATGGGGACGGAGATGTACGATCAGCTCACGCTGGAGAATACGTGTCTGGAGAAGCGTGTTTTCTGGAGACTGATTTCTGGCATGCATACTTCCATTTCAACTCATCTCTCCTGGGATTACTTGAACCAAACCACTGGACAATGGGTATCCCGCGGTTCATCACGCCAAGACTAAAATATCAGGGTCCAAATCTCGACGTGTTCAAATCTCGCGTCTGGAATCACCCCCAATGGATCGAGAATCTGTATTTCAACTACGTCGTCGTCCTCCGTGCAATCACAAAACTCTCGACGTACCTCGAATCCTACAGCTACTGTGCCGATGACCCCATCAAAGACACTCTCACACAACTCAAAGTCTATTCCCTCATCACAACAGCCCAAATTGCTGCCCCTTCGTTCGACGAGTCCCGCATGTTTGACCCCAAAGATCCCACAATCTTGGGCCTCAAGAACGAGTTCCGAGAACGGTTTCGAAATGTCAGTCGGATCATGGACTGTGTGGGCTGCGATAAATGTCGATTGTGGGGCAAGTTGCAGACGAGTGGGTATGGAACGGCATTGAAGGTGTTGTTTGAGTATGATCCTGAGAAGGCCGAGGATTTTCATCTTCGGAGGACAGAGGTTGTGAGTTTGATTGTCACGTTGCAACGACTTTCGCATTCGATTTGGGCGGTGGAACAGTTCCGTGAGATGATTTTACAACCTGCTCGTCCGATTTTGGCGGTTGAGGAAAGGAGGGTGGAATATGTTTCGAATGCGGAACTCAACGCTTCTGGAGATGCAGTTGATACGATGACTACGGGTACAGAGCCTGCGAAAACTGCGTGGAGTTATGCATCTCTGCCACTCAGTTTATGGAAGGTTGTCGCGAGATTGTGGGATAGGTGTTTTATCGAGGAAATCATCAAAGCGAGGTTGGGATTTTAAGCCTGCTTTTACGATATGTATTGCATTTTTAGTTAGCATAGCCGGGATACTCTTTTTTTATAGAAACAGTTTCGCATTTCAAATATCATTTCACAGCTTCAAAGCTTTCGCTCTTGACGGAGCCCTCAAATTAAATTCTCCCAACGAACACTACTGCCTCAACATCGACACCTTACATATCAGCACAAATTTCAAGGGATTCAAACCGCCATGAGAATACAGCATATTGACACATACGGACTCAACCTCTCTCCGATTCTAGCAAACTTCCAAAAGATACCCAACATGCTGTTCATTAGCCGTCGGAAACAAAAGGGATTTAGGGATTACCCATGCTTGTTGCGGTCCATGACTGCGGGCATTTGGGCATGCAGGTACGTGCAAGTACATATCAACAAGAGTATGACGAGCAATAAGCTCTCAAAGTTGAACAACGCCGACATCCTCTCGCTCCTTCAACCTCCACCTTTGACTTCCGTCCGTTGTTGATTTTCGCTAGATGGAGCTGAAAGAGGCTGGCAATTTCAATGGCGACCAGGGGTGCAATCGAAATCCGAGGAACTTCCACCATCGTCGTTCCGCCCACGTCGACATCACCCGCACAACCACCGCAAAGTCCGAAGAACAATGCTTTAACATCCGCAATGGTAATGGCGCCCCTCCCGCCGTCACTGAGCCTCGCTAATGCATGGCGGACAGATAAAGTTCATCCTCGTGCAGAACCGACAGTCAAAAACGCGGTTATCCAAATGGTATGAGCCGTATGAGGTACCATTACCCGTGCACAGCCACCCAACTCAAACCCACCTTGTTCCCGAACAATTTTCCTGTTCACCACATTTTTTTACCCCAAAATAGAAACCTTTGCGCTGACCACCACCCCCAAAATAGGATGACGAGAAGAACAAGATCAAAGGCGAAGTACACCGTCTCGTAGCCTCGCGTGATCAACGCCACCAAAGTAACTTTGTAGAGGTACATCCACCTTTTTCCATCGTTATTACCCAATTGGTGTCTCTTCTCGCGCTTTGTGTTGCGCAGGGAGAGGTGGGGGAGGAACCTTTTTGACCGGGTCTGACATGTGGGGCCGAATAGTTTCGCAATTACAAAATTGTGTACCGTCGCTATGCAGGGCTGTTCTTTTGTCTGTGCGTCGATGCGAATGATAACGAATTGGCTAGTTTGGAGGCTATTCATCTATTTGTGGAGGTGCTGGATGCATTTTTCGGAAACGTCTGTGAGTTGGACCTGGTATTCAACTTCTACAAGGTGGGATATTTTGTTGTTTCAACCTTATTCTGACGCCACAGGTCTATGCAATTCTAGACGAGGTGTTTCTCGCTGGAGAGATTGAGGAGACGAGTAAAGAGAAAGTGTTGATGAGGCTAGAGCATCTAGACAAACTCGAATGACCCTTCATTTCGGAAAATTAGTCTACCCTTTATGACTCCGGTTCTTCAAGGCAGCACGGTATATTGACCTCGGACAAACGGGACTATAACTCTCTTCTCCACATGGAATCCCACTCGATCCACTATCCCGATCCGCGATCCACTATCCCGATCTACAGGTTGCCCTGCAGATCCCCTTGGCCCCTTCCTCGGCCCCCCACGCACAACGTGGCGACGCAACCCCCCCAAAAAGGGTGCCACAACGCGCAATGGCCTTTTAGTCAAACCCAAATTAAAAATATCCATGAATCTGACACAACCGATGGTACGCTCAGCCGTATAATCCGCACCACCCCTTCCCGCCTTCCAAATACTTTAAAGCCCGTCCACGCCATTCTTATCGAGGCCATCTGATCCCACCAATTGGATCGACGTCCCACTTCCATCGCCATTCCCCTTCGGAACCCATTTGCGATGATGAGCTTCCCACGCCCCTCCTGGATAACTTATTCGGCGCGTGACGCATGGGATTATTTTGCTTGTCCAGCAGGTTGTACAAAGTGGCAATTCAAATGGCGGTGTTTTCCGGGTGGGAGAAAAGAGACCTTTTCTTTGCCTTTTGTAATTGTTCGCTTCACTGGGAGCAAAGGCATGAATAGGACCATCGCCTCGCGCATTAGGAGTTGCGCGGAGGTATATTAGACCGCTGGCGGCACCGTCGGTATCTCAGTTACACCTGCAAAGGAAAATTCCTATCAGCGGCAAAGAATGGTTTCAGCACGAGATTCGGCTTCATTATCTCCAAAAGGTATCCTAAACGAGTCGCCTCCTGATCCTAGACTATGCTTTTTCGGACACTGATCTCGATATGGACACTCCAACGGTGACATGCGGTTACGAGCCAGCTGCATGGCATCAGAGAGAGATGACGGGTATAGTTATATTTACTCACCCATGTTGACCTTAGATGGGGAAAATGGCGACTGGACCTTAGAAACGTACGACATTAGAAACATGTCCTGCCAGCCTTACACGGATGGTGACGAAGACGAGACTACTTGTGAAGGTTTACTCCCCAACTCATATCTCAAGCTTACTCGACAGATGAGAAGCGAGATACCACAAAGTACGAAAATGCGATACTCGATCTGTTCTTAAGTCCAACTATATGCATTAATGGAGTCGATTTCATGGAATCGATACCTATTACTTGCGGATATTAATGGTCCTGGATTCCTGTTGGTAGTAATGCGATTTATGGAGTTACGGTTGTTACGGGTGTTATGGCGTCGGATGATTTTTAGGATGTAAGGACAAGATTGGCAGTTATTTAACACAAGGTTTTATTAGAAACGACGTGATCCTATTATCCGTCCAATTCCTCATGAAGGCACCTCTAACTTTATAGCCCTGGAGATCAGACTGGGCGACAAAATGGCTACCTTCTGCTTGAGCCAGACTGCAGCCATTTTAGAATCAACGCCGCGTGACATAGCGACATAGACTTGGAAACTGTCAGCTTTGAGGACAGTCGGTGGATACCTGTGTCGTCAGGGTTTGGCCCACGATCCACATAAAGAGGCCTTTGTGCACTGTTTAACGATGTATATTGTTGGAGAGTCAGTGTTGAATAGTGCTGTCTATGAAAGCATACTCGGGTCGAAAAACTTCGACGCATTGATCCGCAAAAGTTTTGAGCCGAACAGCTTAGGTCTAAACCTAGAAAGTTGTATTTGGGATCTCGCCGCCCCCTAGTAACCGGGCACTCATCTGACGACGGGCGGGTTGATCTTGCCTCTCCTTTCAGATGCTTGTGGGCGGAATACAGAGAATTGAGTCAACTCGATTTACGATATACAAAAGAGAGCACCGAACAAACTCAGTAGCCAGTGGGACTGAGATTCATCAAGATTTTGTTACTCGTGCTGCTCGATCCGCAATACCTGCTTTTGTTACTCAACCTCCCCTATTTCAGTCTTTCGCACCCAATTCTTCACGTACACTCCTTCACCAACTTCCACATCTCAGAAACTCAACATGGGCGTGTTCATTAGTAAATTTTGCGCCGTATGTGGCGACCAGACTATCGCAAGTCAGGAGCCCCCAAGCAGGCAGAACCGCTCTTCACCACGAGTTTCAAAGTCAGCACAGTGGAGACCAACGTCCGGTTCATCTTACATAACACCGTCCGTTCGAATGGAGCATGAAAGGAAAGAGAAGGAGTGGTTACATGAATATTATACCAGTGATGCTTGCATCACTACCGACCCATTTCTGTTGCAACCGTTTTACCCGAAATCTCGACATGGTTCGGTTAGGTCTTATGTAGCCCCGACTGCGAATATTTGGTCTTTCGCATTATAATTTTGGATCTTTAGAGGCGTGTACAAGTTCAAGCGTGCAGAGGTACGTCTTCTAGGTAAATAGTGAAGACAAGTTCTGCAATGTCAGCCTGTAAAAGGAAATTATCAACGCACAACTGGCTGTCTAATAGGGTGACGAAATTTAGAGACGTTCCTTTGACCGAAATTGAATGAGATGTTCAGCTTTATTCCCCTAACAGCAAAAAGTCAAGCAAAAAACATCCGCTACAGTAACTTCTGGGCAAGTGAAATATATCGCAACCCGGTGACAAACAAAGAAAAGGATATCCCCAACATCCACCCCACCCAAACTCAATAGCTAAACATATACCTGAAACGCAACATGAAGCGACACACAAACTAAGTGAAACCCAGCAAATCCTTTTCCTTTCCTTCCTCAGCTAAGATGGTCGAGAGATCGAGATCAAATCGGGTTTAAGTCTTAATCAAAGACGAAACGCCAGTCCAGTCCCCCTCCATCGCAGCGTTACATGAAATAGACATCCCTGCTCCTCCGACAGTAGTATCAAGTGATTCCATGACTTCAATAATCTCACTGACCGAATCTGTGGCGATCGCCGTCTTCCCGACATCCCCAAACGCAATGATCGGCTCAAGCATCGGACTGACGGGCGCACTGTGCGCAGTACCCAACGTCCTTTCTTCTTGTAACGTGACAATGGCGTGAGCCCGAAGACGGTCCTGGAGGTGTTGGAGCGTAATGCGAGGACGGACGTACGGCACGGTCGGAGTTGACGGAGCAGTATTCCCTGCGGTGGATAATTCCGCCGACGATGGAGGCGGGGCGCGAGGGAATGTCGCTGGCGTGCCGTGAACGGACGAACGATGAGGCGCGAATCCATGGTCGGTATCCGTGGCGCTATTGCGAATGGGAGTAACCATGGAATTGGCTATGTCTAGGATACCTGCCGAGGTGTGTGGACGACTAACAATCATAGGCGATTCGAAGAAGCTGGAGGTGGTGGTGTCGTCGGACTCGGCCGCGTTGGAGACGGAGGATTCTTTGGAGAGAGTAACTGCATGGGCAAGCTTTTGGAGGGTCGGAGATTGAGTTGGTTTGACAGATTTTGGAAGAGGAGGGAAGTCTTCGTGGAAATCAATATCGATGAAGGTTTGGTCCGAGGACGACGGTTGAAACTTCCTGAAAGAAGAGTTGCGTCCTTTTTGACGGCGATAGTTGCCCTTCCCGCGAACAGGACTCCCTCGAGGATTATACTTGGCATAATATCCTTGGAAAGATGCTTGTTTCGATGGACTTTCTACACGAATTAGCCCGAGAGGTTGGATGGGTTAGAGAACGTGGCATAGGTCTAACAGGAGATGGAGATCCAATCGGTGCATCTTGATGTCCGCGAAACACGCCTCTCCTAGAAATGGCATTATTGTCCCTGACATCTCTCTTTCCTTCAGATCTCAACTCTTCCTTGATCGCCAACTGGTTCCTTAACCCCTCGGCCATCTTCTCCATATTGGCAAACAAAGCCTTCAACCTAGCCTGACGATCCTCCTTCTTCTCCGCAAAACTCACAAAGATCTTCTTCCTCCCAATAATAGCACCATGCATCTTGTCCCTCGCAAGTTGTGCCTCCTGCGGCCTCGAAAACGCAACAAATCCAAATCCCTTGGAAACAGCCTGCACGGACGGCGATTTTGGCGGATACGTCGCAAGAAAAGCAGACATGATGGTTCCGTACTCGCTAAAGAGGATTTCGAGATCACGTTGTGTAACAATGACTTCGTCGTCGATGTTCTTGACAAACAAATTGCACGGATCGCACGGAGATTTGCCCGCCACCGTGGCAGAGTCAATGGCGAGATCTTCCACGGGGAAGGTTTCGACCTCGGTTTCGGGGATAGGTGGGAGAGCGGAGTATGGTGGAGGGGGACTTGGTTCGGGGACGGGACCGGGAGTCGGAGGTGGTGCCATGGGGGGAGAACCATGTTGGACGCGAGGGACAACGTCGACAACACGAGGAATCCTGGTTGGAAATGGCCACAAGGGGTAATTGGAAGGCTGTGCCGGTTGGGGAGGCGGGATGGGAGGAAGGGGCGGAGCAATGTATGGATGTCCACCGGAAGGGGCCGGCCAGGGTGCGGGCCTCGGAGGACAAATTGGAACGGACATTGGAACGGGATAGTCGACGTTCAACTCTGCTGACATGGTGTATTGTCCAGGGGGAAGGGGAATGGCCGGTTTGTAACTGACTTCCACGGCGTATCCCTCGATGTATTGACCATCCATATGTTCAAGAGCCTTAACGTTCAGTGAGTCCGGATTTGTGAGATGAGGTACCTTTTGCGCATGGAGGTACGAAGTCATGGCAACTTCACCGACACGTCTACCCTTGGCATCAGGAAACGCATAAACGAACGCTCCTTCAGCCTTCCCGAATTCACAGAAGAGGGAGTAAAGATCTTTGGGAGTGAATTCGGGAGGGAGATTGGCGACAGTAAGAGTTTTACTGAGCAATGGGTAAGGAGTCCAAGCTGAATTCGTCATCGCTGCTGAGGGAGAACGAGGAGAGAATCCTCCACGGTCAAACTGTCCTCCATTGTTACTGTTCCCAATGGTGTTGTTGCGATTAGGAGGTTTCATCACGGGATTGGACATTTGACGATCGCGATTGGGTTGACGAGATTGATGCTGTTGACGTTCGCGCTCACGTTCGAGAGCAGGTGTCTTGTCACGAGGACGAATGTTACTAGAAGTATCAGATAACGTTGTCTCACATGGAATGGAACAGTATTGAACCTGCAATGGCAATCCTCCCAGCTTGTTCCAAGAGCCTGATTCCACGTCAGAACCCAAAAGAAACAGAGGGATTCAATATACCTGCACGAATCTTCGGGATGGATATAACTGATGAAAGCCCATTTCATTCCACCAGGTGGGATCTTTTTCCCCTCGAAAATGCGTTCAATTTCTCCGAATTGCGAGAAGAAACGTGCAAGGGTATTGCTGTCGACTTCGATTGGAATGTGTCCGACATAGATGTCATTTGCACCCGGTGCCCTTCCAGAGGTATCTTTGAACGCATAGGAAGCTTTGGGACTGAGATTTGTCTTGTGAGATCTTTCCCTTTGGTAGAATGGTTGGTTAATGGGCATGAGATGATCCATGGTGATGATTTGAAGGATTCTTCTGCAGGAGGAGAACTGTGAACAGAGCTGGTCGATGGCACCAAGTCCGACAAGGACACTCACGCTAAGCGGATCAAGAGAACTGGAAGAGGAGGATGAAGAGAATGATCCAACGACGTCTTGTGGATACAGATGAGAGAAACCTTGTATCGCACGGAGGAGAGTACTTGTTGCGTCGAGGAAGAAAGTGCGAGGATCGACAGCTGCACACACCCCTCAAATAATGGGGGGTCAAAGCTCACGCATCTCACACGCAGCTGCACTCAATTTCCCCTACCCAGCGAGAGAACAAGGTGCACACACATCCCTCAGATTACATCACCTCGCAGGAAACACCCTTTGGAGATCACTGCCTGTCCCCGCCACTCAATAAACACTCAAATTCCCTAGTCCTCAATCGCGTCTTCATATCAAACAACACTCTCCTCATCCTCATCTGCATTCCGTACATCGTTTTATCAGCCACTTCAACTACTACAACCCCTGTCCTTCCATCTCGCTCTCTCTCTCTCCATCCCTTCACACGCTCCAATCCACTCTTCCATCGCACAACTCCCCAAATGGAACCTGCAACTCTTCCCCAACCTGGCGTTCCAAGCCAATCTCAATACAAGTATCATTCCCTTGTACACTTGCAAAGCTTACCTATAGCATCTTTCTCGTCATTGGTGTTATGCTCTTGTACCCATTCTCCCTGCGCAGTTTCAATCTCACTCTTTTAGTCTTCCCCCGGTCGGTGTCTACCTCCTCGAGGGCGGCTGCGATTTGCACGTCGGCATCAACATCGTCTGCTGGTTTTTCTTCATCACCCCCGGTAAATAATACCCCAACTCCTCTCCCTGTCAAGCGGCTCCGCTGACAACAGCTTATATCCATGGATTCGGTCTTCTCGCATACAGGAAACTCTACCCAAAAATCAAACCCCACATCGATGAATTGGTCGCGAATCTCGTCGCTGATGGTACTTCCACGCCCCCCTCCATAACTTTAACGCTGATAAAGATTAGTCGAAAAGGCTGTACCGGCTTCGGTCCCGCTTATGACTAATCTTACGGGAGTGGCGATTCCGCCTCCAGCGGATGTGGCTAAAGTCGGGGTGTGAGTCTGTTGGTGGGATTGAATTGGATTTGCTTCTTTTCTCTTTTTCTTCTCTTGTTGTGTTGCTTGAACTTGTATGATGGTTAGATCTCATGCGTTGCGTTGCTGTGGAGGATAATTTGTGGGGTTGGGTTGCTGTAATTCTTGTAGATTGGTTGCTTTAGTCTCATTAATGTGTATCTGTGTCATTAACCAGCATATCCGGATCACCATACGAACTTTTGCCAAATATCTATTTCGAGAGATCGAATGAAGGAATTCACAAGATGTTATTAAGCTCTGGAATTAAGAACTTGACTCCAGATATGCCAAGTTATGATGACTGGAAAGGCCTGGTTGGAATGAATCTCAGGTTCGGAACTTTAAAGAGTGATCTCAACTTGCGACTGACTTTCAGGGTGCAGCCCTGTAGAGGATCGGCAAAAAGTTTTCCTCCTTTTCTTTGCGAAGGGGTCGAGCGACTCATCCGAGGCAGAACCAAAACATATAGATGTAAAGAAGAGTATCTCCTCTCTCCCCGGTCCTCCAAATTGGCTCCCCGATTCTCCCTTCCACGCATCCCCTTCAAGATGCCCACGAAGCCTCATTCCACTCCCCCACCGCCCCAAACGTTTGGCCACCAACGCGATATCCGCACCAAACCCGTCCACCATGAGACTTCCGCCACTGTCCACCACCAATTCACAAAGCTCCGTGTCCTCAATACGTTCTCCTCGGATACGACGTCACCTAGTCTGATGCTTTCGACGCAGGGACATACGTATATATTCAACTGTGGAGAGGGAATGCAACGACTTTGTCAGTTGAAAAATTCGGTGCCTAGAAGTAGCGATATCTTTTTGACGAGGCTGAATTGGGATGTCGCAGGAGGCTTGCCTGGTATGCAAATATATGCTAGTCAGAGACTGATTTCAGGCTATTTATTGACAGCTTCGGACATGTACGACCCGAGAACACGAATACATGGACCGAAAAACTTGGCTCATTTTCTGGCAACGTTTCGTCATTACATTTTCCGAACCAGTTTGAACTTGACTACGAATGAAATTGGAGACGATCCCACCCCCTTTGTCGACGACAGAGTCACAATCACTCCAATACCCCTCTCTGCAAACCCTTCCGCCGAAAAACCTCGAGATCCGTCTACCTTCTCCTTTGGCGAGAAGTTTTGCTTTCCCATCCCTCCGCTCGAGGGCACCCCCGACGAAATCCTCAAATACAAAAAAGCCATCGTCCATGAAATGTTTCGTATGGGAGTGTTCGAGGAAGTCGCTGAAAATGGCGCCGTGCAGACTGCCGACGAGGTTCGAAGACGACGCATCTCTTTAATCAACGCTAATCTCCCACCGACCCAACCCCACGACATTTCCATGGCCTATCTCATTGCAAACCACGACGTGCCTGGAAAATTCAATCCGGAAAAGGCAAAGGCGTTAAATATCCCTGTCGGCAAATTATACGC
>Ga0335073_10010851_pt1 | contig 12811 bp, 10 predicted proteins | sample Lox_Sample_22_FD_207093 | JGI IMG/M metagenome (GOLD analysis project Ga0335073, IMG submission 207093) | Soil microbial communities from Loxahatchee National Wildlife Refuge, Florida, United States - Lox_Sample_2.2 | ecosystem: Environmental > Terrestrial > Soil > Wetlands | place: USA...
CAACTGGAACGCCGAGATCATTGTGGTGGACGACGGCTCACGGGACAAGACCGCGGAAGTGGTGAGAGCGGTTGCGGCCCAGGCGCCGGAGGTGCGGATGATTCAGAATCCCGGCAACCGGGGCAAAGGCTACAGCGTGCGCAACGGCATACTGCAGGCGCTCGGCGAGGTGGTGATGTTTACTGATGCCGATCTCTCTGCTCCCATGGAGGAGGCTGAGGGGCTGTTCGCCGCCATTGCCGACGGCGCCGACATCGCCATTGGGTCGCGCTGGCTCGAACGCAAACGGCAAACCATCCGCCAGCCGATCTATCGCCAGGTTTTCGGCCGCTGCTTCAACGGCGTCACGCGCATCATCATGGGCCTGCCGTTCGCCGATACGCAATGCGGGTTCAAGGCCTTCACGCGCAAGGCCGCGCAGACGGTCTTTCAGCTTGAGACCATCGAAAGGTGGGGCTTCGATCCTGAGATCCTTTTTATCGGCCTCAAGCGCGGCTTCCGCATTGACGAAGTGCCGGTGAGTTGGGCCCACGACGAGCGCACCCGAATGAGCTACCTGAAAGACGGCATGCGCATGCTGCAGGACATCGCCATTGTCCGCTGGAATGCGCTGCTGGGGCGATATGGCCGCCAGGTCGAACATATTCACCGGCCGAAGCTGGCGAAGTAGACAGCTGGCCGGCTGCGTGAAATTCCTTCGGCAAATCTTCACCGCCCTAAACTTATTGCCGGCAATCTCCGTCGGAATGTGAGAGGTTCCGGTCACCGTTGTCTTTGGATGTTCCGGGCCCGACGATCTGCCGCGACCTCCGCAGGATTGAGTGAGTGGGAGGCGCGCGAGGAGGCTATTCAAAATGATGCGCAGACTTTTACTCGCGGTCGCGTTTGTGGCGCTGGGCGCTGCTGCCGCGCTCGCAGCGGATTTCAATGGCAAGTGGTCAGGCTCCGTGGAGACCATGCGCGGGACCCAGACCATCACCTTTAACTTCAAAGTGGATGGCGCGAATCTCACCGGGACCATCACCACTCCGCGCGGCGATACCGACATCTCGAATGGAAAGATAGATGGCGATAACATCAGCTTCGACCAGGTGGTGAATTTCAACGGCAATTCATTCACCATCAGCTACAAGGGAACGATTGCCGGCGACACGATCAAGTTTTCGCGCTCATTCCCCGCGGGTCCCGACGGCCAAACTCGTCCGCCGCAGGAGTTCACAGCCAAGCGCGGCGAAGCGGCTCCCGCTCCGGCGCCAGCTCCGCAGCAGTAGTCCGTTTACGTCCGGGTCAGTCATCGACCCTAATGCGTGCAAGCCTTGCGAGTACGAGCCAGCCTTGCGCCCACGCAAGAGTTGATTGCTGGCTGCGAGCGGTTGGTGCGCGAGTTTGGCCAGCACGACGGTATGACGGTGGCCGCCATCACACGCGATGCGGCGGCTACCACGGCGAAGAAGCATACCCGAAATGTTGACTTTCCCAACGTGGCCACCCCGCATATCTCCCTATTCCCGGTAAGTAAGTCGAGCGGTTGTATCTGTTTAACGGAAGATTTTGAGCGTAAGTATTAGAACATAAACGAGTTATTTGTAGCCGTATGAAAACGGACGGGCTATGGTCGGGCTCGTGGATCGCTCCAGACGCAGACATTTTGAAAACTAAGGCCCAGCTTTTGCGTACGCTGTAGCGCAAAGCAGCACTGAAACAGGCGTGGCCCGGGATTGCTGACTCGAGCGGTTCCAATATTCATGTCTCCGCTTGAGATGGGTGAGCGGTGAATTCTCTTGAGGGAAATGCCACTGAGCAGCCGTGGCTCCTGGATGTAGCAATTCTGGAACCGCTCAATCCCCTTAATTTCCTGTGGCTCAATGCGGAGGTCTGAAGGCCTCTGCTCCCGCCAATTCTCAGGCGCTGGGGAGACACAGCGAAGAGAGATAGCGCCCGATCAGAGAAATCTGTGGAAATTCTGCGATGTGAACGATCTCTCGCATGAAATCAGAGACTTGATGATTGTTAAATCTTGTAGAAGTAAAGATTTCACAAATATATTTGACAATCGTATTATGCGTCAACTAAGCTAATGACGGTGACTATCGTCGCCAAGGAGGTTTTTTATGCGTCATATCCTCGCTTCCACTGTGGTGCTTTCATCCCTGCTCATCCCCGCCGCGGCCTTCGCCAGCCAGCCAACCGATGATCCCGCTGCCCCAACCGCGCCCCGGCGCGTTTCAACCGGCGTAATCGGGCCCTATCTCGTGAACTCGTTGACTCTCATCCCACCGTCGGATATTTCAGCATTCAGCCTACCGGCCGATGCGCAAGTTGGCGTCTCCTTCGTGGTGGATGAGGAGGGCGTGCCTGAGAACATCCAGGTGACCAAGAGCCTCAATCCGATCTGGGATTCGCAAGTTGTTGAAGCAGTCAGCAAGCTGCACTATCGCCCTGCCAGCATCGACGACGAGAAGATCCCGGTCGACATGAACATGACCGTGGTTATCACCAAGTAGCCCTCCCCCACAACCCCAAGACAATTCCCAGGCGTCTCACCTTATGCCGTACGTGTACCTTGTGCAGCGGGTGGGCGCCTGACTTTTTTGAGATTACCGCTCCCCATCTTCGCGCGTATCGTAGCTCGGGAACCGGAAGTTGTCGATCGTGAACCCGGTGCGCAGTTGACGCACCAAGCTGTAACGGGTGAAGGTGATGGGAGCGCCGGGACAGATTTGAGGAATTTCCGATGGCTGTTGATTTCTTCCGTAGTCGCTCGGGCCCAGGAAATTCAGCGGAGTCACCTCCAGCGGGGCGATGCTGAGCGATGAGGGTTCATCATTCAGGCTCCCAATCCACGCGCTTCTAAGGCTCGTCTGTGGTGGAAATTCGTAGATCGCAGATTTACTGCGTTCGCACGGCCCATCGGTCCAGGCTGTTTCGACATATGTGAGTTCGGGATCGCGCAACGCTGAGCGGCAGTTGAGGCCGACGATCTGCAGCGAAGTTTTGCCAGTGACCGCGTCAATGCCCCCGGGGACGATCATGGACGAGCATACTCCGAGACCATTCACCGGAGTATCGCGGAGCGATGCCTGAACAGTTTCGGCCTGCGCGCGGTGCGCCTGGTCGAGGGCGAGCTCCACATGCAGCGTGACAGGCTGCGACTGGACGCGATAGAAAATCTCGCGGCTAACGTCGATTGGGATTGTTGTGTTGCTGTCGGCGGTCAGATAACCGATAAACACTGGTTCCCAGCGCGAGGTCCAAAGTGCGCGGCCGCCGCTTTCCACGGTTGCTTTTGCGCCCGTGCTGATCCACAGCTCTCCCGGTGCGATTCCTGTAGCGTGAAGAGGAACCTGGATGAGAAGCTCTTTGCGGCTGAGCGCCGGATGCGCCGATTCATAACTCATGGGGTCGTTTCGCTGCGTGAACTGAATGCCGGCGTTGCCCGCGGGATAGGCGCGGTTCACCATCGCATCGCTCGAGAGAAACGCCTGGCTCAGAAGGAGCAGAACCGGAAGCACGAGCAGCAGGATTCGCCCCAGGGCAATTCTTCGCCGCGCGTACGCCAAGAGCACAACTATTGAGCAAATCACCAGAAGCAGCGGATTGTCGAGAGTGGTGATGCGATCGACCGGCGAATGCACCACACCCTTCTGAAGCAGAGCGCTGGTGATTGCTGCGATAGCCGCAACGGCCACGAGTACGCCGAGCAGCGTAAGGGTCATGCGGGCAAAGTTGCGCGTGACTGCGGCAATAGCGGCAATGGGCAGAATGAAGATCGCGGTGATCAGCATCCAGTCGTAGAGCAGCGCACCTATGTGGCTGGCCGGATGAAGGCCGGCCGTTTGGAGCAGCCACCACTGCGCTGCGGCCAGGGGCAGGTAAACAAAACAAGCAACGGTGAGCACTTTCGCCGCGAACAGTTTATGCCACTCGTAGGGCCGGGTGATCCAGAACTGGCGGTCGCCCACCAGCCGCTCCTCGTGCACGACGCGAGCGATGAACAGCCACCAGCTTATCGGGATCAGCATCAACAAAAGTAATTCGATGAGCGGTAATCCGTATGATCCGCGGATGTCCCGCGAGGTGCCATAGTGACTGGCATCCTGCCACAGCTTCGGCCCGATCCAGGCAAAAACGGCGACGACAGCCAGCGAAATCGCAATCTCGCGCCAGAAGTGGCGCAGGTCCTTTTTAGAGATGTAAAGAATCTGCTTCATGCCACGCTCCTTCCTGGTTCAGCGGCGGTCATCGCGGCGGCAGGCTGACGACGCTCTTTCTTGGCAATGGCCAGGAAGATAGATCTGAGAGGCATGGGATCGAACGAGAGCGAACGCGCCGTCGGGAAGGCTTCGCGAATCGCGCGCTCCGATGCTTCGTCGCCATAGCCGCCATGAACAAAACGCACCACCGCGCCGTTGACCTGAGGTTGGAGCCAATCGGCCGGAAGGTTAGCGGGCAGCGATGCCGGGCCATCGAGCGTTACTGTTACATCGCGGAAGCGATTGGAAAGCGAGGTCATCTCTTCGGAGAAGAGCATGCGGCCTTCGGCAAGGTAGCCGACGTGGCTGGCAAAGCTCTCAATCTCGGCAAGATCGTGCGACGAAAGAAAGACTGTGGCCTCGGGCGAGCGATCGAGCAAGCCTTCGATGAGCTCGTCGCGCACCAGCGGATCGAGGCCCGAGAATGGCTCGTCGAGCACGATGAGCGAAGGGCGATAGGCAAGGGAACTGGCGAATGCCGCCTTCATCCTCATGCCGCGCGAGAGTTCCTTGAGGCGGCGTTTCAGCGGCAGATCGAACTGCGCAACCAGTTGACGCTCGAGTGCGGCATCCCACTGCGGATAAAAAGACCGCCAGTACTCCATCCAGGCTGCGACGGTCATCCAGCCGGGCATTTCCTGGTTCTCCGATACATAGCCGATGCGGTTGAAATGCTTGCCGGCCAGCCGCGCTGCTGGAATGCCCAGCACCGTGGCCTCGCCGCGAGTGGGGCGGAGAATATTCATCAAGAGTTTGATAAGAGTGGTTTTGCCCGCGCCATTCGGCCCCACCAGGGCGTAGATCGAGCCCTCTTCCACTTCGAGATCCACGCCGTTGAGCGCATCGACGCGGCCAAAGCGTTTTGTTAGTCCGCGCGTCTGAATGGTCACACTCATTTCTCTTCGCGCCCTCCGTCGTGTTCATTACCGCCTAGTTTTTGCCAATGCCGGGTGAGCGAGGCAACCGTCTCGTCGAGACCGATGCTGAGCCGTTTTGCTTCAACCACGAGTTCTTCGATCTCCCGGTTCAGCAGCTGGCTGCGTTCCCTGCGGGTCGAATCGGGCAGCGGCGCAACCACGGTTCCGATGCCGGGACGGTTTTCGAGCAGGCCTTCGCCGATGAGATGGGCCACGATTTTGGCCGCCGTATTGGGATTGATTTTGAGCTCCCTGCTCATGGCCCGCACCGATGGAAACTGGTCGCCGGGGCGCAGTTGCCCGGCCACCATGGCCCGCTTGGCTGCGTACACCACCTGCTCGAAAAGCGAAGCGCCGGGCCGGAACTGGACCTTGAACGGAATCACATGTGTACTATTACGCATAGTACACTTGATGTCAACAGAGCTGGCGGGATTTTTTGAGGAGTTAGACGAGAGGCCATTTCATACGCACTGCGCAGGCTCTCTGAAACGGTCCCTCAGGGCTAAAGCCCGCACTAAGTTTGGTTGCAATATCGGCACGAGTAAACTCGGGCCCTGATACAGGACCGTGTTCCCGCGAGTTTTTCCGCAGCCTGGCAAGCAATGATCTACCAGCGCGCTTAGCGGTTTAAGAATTCAAGTAGTTTGGGGGCGATCTGGCTGGAGCACTGCGCCGGCGCGAGATGTCCGCAGCCGGCGACTTCGTCAAGCTCGGCATGCGGCAGGAGCTTGAGCATGGTTTGGCCCTGCGTGAACGGAGTTATGCGGTCTAATTCGCCCCACACGAGGAGCAGCGGCATTTTGAGCGTGGGCAGCAACGCGTCGGTTGTGTCCCGGCCGGTAAGCATGGCTGCCATGGCGCGTCGCAAGATCCAGCCATCCTGTTGGGAGACGCGCAGAATGTCGCGAGCGACAAAGCCCGGCACTTTGGGCGAATGGGGCATGAGCAGCGCGTAGAACTCGGCGAGCTCGGTTGCGTTTGACGGCGTGAAGAGTCGCGTGTCCCAGTCAGGAATGATGTAAAGTCCGGCCGAATCGAAGAGCATCAAACGTTGAATGCGCGCGGGGATCTCGGCGGCGACGAGCTGCACGATCCAGCCGCCCATCGACCAGCCGCCAAGGTCGACGCGATCGAGATGCATCGCATCGATGAATGCGATGACGATATGAGCCTGATCGCGCACCGAGTAGGAGAAGTTTGCGGGCCGCTCGCTGCGGCCGAAGCCGGGCAGATCGGGCATGTAAACGCGGTAGCCGGCGCGGGCCAACTGGGGCGCCAGGTTGCGCCAGTCCTCGGCGCGGCCGCCGAGGCCGTGTACCAGCACAACGGGCTTGCCGTTTTCAGGGCCCGCCACCAGGTAATGCATGCGAATGCCGTCGATGGTGACGTCGCCGTTGTGAACGCCGGTGAGCGCTTCATGCAGATACATCGCGCCATCGTAGTAGTCGACGGGGCGCAGAAAAAAACCGACGGCGGCAACGACGGCCAGCGCGAGCACGATCCAGATAATTCTTCTTAACAGTTTCATCATGTTTCCTTTGCGCGCCCCAAGTTAACGGGACTGCGCCATCTGCCAGCCTTTTTCAATTACGCGCGCGGTGATGGGATCGATTTTGAGCGCGCTATGGCTGTTCCACTCCGCTCGCTCTACCCAGCGGACTCGGTCGGCATCGGAGCCGGCGTGCAACTCGCCGCCGGTCACGCGGCAAAGATAATCGGCGATCACGTAGTGAAAACGCACGCGGCCGTCTTCGCGATGAATGCGATCGAGCAACTCCACCAGTTCCAGCACTTCCACCTCCAGGCTGGTCTCTTCGCGGATTTCGCGGGCTACGCCGCGGGCGAGCGATTCGCCGACTTCAAGAACCCCTCCGGGCAGGGTCCAGTGGCCTTTCATGGGTTCGCGGCCGCGCTGAACGAGCAAGACCTTGCCATCGTGCACAATCACCGCGCCCACGCCGACGATCGGGGTTTCAGGAAACTCGCGCTGCATGAGACTACGATAGTGTGCGATGGGGTGCGTACCGCAAGCGGGGACTTCGCGCGAATCCGAGTCGCGGTCGCTATCATCGATAAAGGTGGGATGTAGAACGGAGGGCCCGAAGATGGGGGAAGTAACGCTGCGGATTGATGGAATGCATTGCGGATCATGTGTTCGCCGGGTGAGCCAGGCGCTTGCCTCATCGCCGGGAATTGAAGTGAAGGAAGTTCGCGTGGGCGCGGCGAGGTTCGTTGCAAGCGACGAATCGGCAGCCGTTGACCAGGCCGTGGCTGCGCTGGATCGAGTCGGCTTCAAGGCGCATGTAGACACCGCGCATGTGAATGCGGGATCTTAATTGACTTCGCAAGCGACAGAAACGCTCGATCTGCCGGTGCTGGGCATGACCTGTGCGTCGTGCCAGCACCACGTGGAGGAAGCGCTGCGTTCGACGGCCGGAGTGGAGTCGGCGCGCGTTGACCTGATGGCGCACCGGGCGAGCGTGATCTTCAACCCCGCAGTGGCCGCGCCTGAGCAGCTTGTTGCCGCGATACGCAGCGCGGGGTATGACGCCGTGCTGCCACGCGCCGGCGAAAAGGCGGACGACTCGGGCGAACGCGACGAAGAAAAACGCGCCGGGCGCAAGGCGTGGGTGACAATTGTTGCCGGCGCTTTGGCGATGCTGCTGTCGATGCCGCTCAGCTCGGAGATGGGCGCGACCGGCCACGCGCTCATGAAGCTGTTGCCGTGGCTGTACGCGATTCCTGTGGAGGCCATGCGCTGGTCGTTGCTGGCGCTTACTGCCATGGTGCTGGCATGGGCCGGCCGCACCATTTACATGAGCGCCATTCGCGCGCTGGGCCACGGCGCAACCAACATGAACACGCTGGTTTCACTGGGCACGTCGGTGGCATTCCTCTACTCGACCTACGCAACAGTGGCGCCCGCGCCGGGCCGCGCGGTTTACTTCGACGCAGTCTTGCTGATTCTTGGCTTTTTGCTGTTGGGCAAGAGCCTTGAAGCGCGGGCGAAGCGGCGCGCATTGGGGGCCTTGCACTCGCTTTCGCGTTTGCGCCCGGCTACTGCCAGGCGGATTGTGGATGGCATTGAGGTGCTGACACCCCTTGAAGAGATTCGACCCGGCGACAAAATCGTGGTTCGGCCCGGGGAGCGGTTTCCGGTTGACGGCACGATTACCGAGGGGCGCACCACCGTGGACGAGTCGATGCTGACCGGCGAATCCACGCCGGTTGCGCGTGAGGCAGGCGGGCGCGTGCTGGCCGGTTCGCTCAACTACGAGGGCGCGGTGGAGTGCCGCGCCGAGTCGCTCGGCGAAGATACCGTTCTCGCGCAGATTACGCGCATGGTGGAGCAGGCGCAGCGCTCGCGCGCGCCCATGGACCGGCTCGCCGACCGGGCCAGCGCGATCTTCGTTCCCGTGGTGCTGGTGCTGGCGCTCGCGACGTGTGTTGGCTGGCTCGCGGCTACGCATTCGGTTTCAATGGCGGTTGCCAACACGGTCGCGGTGCTGGTGATTGCCTGCCCATGCGCCATGGGGCTGGCCGTACCCGCCGCGCTTACCGTTGCCGTGGGGCGCGGCGCGCAGCTTGGCGTGTTGTTCAAAGGCGGAGAAGCGCTGGAGCGGCTGGCGCATTTGGACGTGGTTGTCCTCGACAAGACCGGAACGATCACGGTGGGAAGGCCGGTGTTAGAAGCGATTCATGTGATCGATTTGCATGGTCTCCCATCCTATCGCCAGAATGACGACGACAGGATGAGGCGCCCGGCAGCAGTGCCGGGAACAAGGGAACAGGAACTGCTGCGAATCGCCGCCGCGGCTGAGGAGCGATCGAATCATCCGCTTGCGCACGCGATCGTGGAGTATTCTTCTGGCCTTGGGCTGACTTGGGAGGCAGCGCAAGAAGTGCAGGTATTACCTGGGCGGGGGCTCTCGGCGCGGGTGGACGGCCATGAAGTTCTGCTCGGCAATGAGGCGCTGTTTGCGGAATTTTTTGTTAAGCTGCCCGCTGCGGTTCCTGTGCCGGAGCGGGGCGTGACGCGGCTATGGATGACGATTGATTCGGAGACTGTGGCGTACTTCGACGCGCGCGATGCGTTGCGTCCCGATGCGGCTGGGGCTGTGGCCGCGCTGCGCCGCTCCGGTCACCGCGTGGTGATGCTTACCGGCGACTCGGCCGCTGCCGCCGCGCTTATCGCGCAGACAGCGGGCATCGAGGAAGTCGAGGCCGGTCTGGACCCGGCAGGCAAACTGGCGCGGATTCGCGAGTTGCAAAATTCGGGACGGCGCGTGGCCATGGTGGGCGACGGCATTAACGACGCTGCGGCTCTTGCTCAGGCCGATGCAGGCATCGCCATGGGTTCCGGCGCCGATCTGGCGCAGGAGGCCGGCGACGTCCTTCTTCTCCGGGCGCAGCCATCGCTCATCCCTGCATCAATCGATCTGGTGCGCGCAACTTTGCGCATCATGAGGCAAAATCTTTTCTGGGCGGCGGGGTACAACGTGCTCGGCATCCCCATTGCGGCGGGTCTGCTCTATCCGGCGTTTCATATTCTGCTTACGCCGTGGCTGGCGTCGGCGGCCATGGCGCTGAGTTCGATTTGTGTGCTGGGGAACAGCCTGCGGCTGAGGGGATGGCGGCCGAGTGCAACTACTCGCCAGCCCGCGCGATAAACTGAGTTCACGAGATCGTTGTGCGCATTCTAACCCGCTACATCCTCGGCGAGATTCTTTCCCACACGTTCATCGGGTGCGCGCTCTTTACGTTCATTCTGTTCATGCCCAACCTGCCTCACATTCTTGAGGTAGTAGTACGCAACAGCTCAACGCTCTCCGATGTTTTTGAGATCTTCCTCTTCACGCTGCCGAATTTGCTCAAATACACAATCCCCATGTCGGTGCTGGTGGGCGTGCTGCTGGGATTGAGCCGCATGGCTTCAGACAGCGAAATCATCGCCATGCGCGCCTCGGGCCTGGGTATCGGCTACTTTGTGCGCGTCTCGGCCATCGTGGCAGTTGCGGGAACGTTGCTGGGACTGGCCAACACTCTTTATCTTGCGCCGCGCGCAAATCAAGCAATCCTCGCAATGGAGCAGGCCCTCGAGACCTCGCAGGCCTCCTACGAGATTCAGGCGCGCGTTTTTTACGAGGACTTCAAGAACTCAGTGCTCTACGTGCAGAACGTGCACGCGGGCGCGGGGCCGTCGAACTGGGACCAGGTGTTTATGGCCGACGTCACCGATCCGGCGAGCCCGGTCGTCACTACCGCTCAATCAGCCACCGTGGTGAACGACGGCAGCCAGGAACTAATGATGCGCCTGCGCGACGGCTCGCGCCACGAGACGGTGCCGGACGAGCCCACGCAATACAACATCTCAACGTTCAAGACTACTGACCTGGGGCTGGCCCTGAGCCAGACGAGCGATGTGCATTTGGGGCGCATGGATACGTCGATTTATGCCCTGCCAATGAGCGCGCTTTTCGGTCGCATTCACGGGCCCGATCCGCAGCGCTACTTGATTGAGTTGCACAACCGGTTCGCGTTTCCCGCGGCCTGCATCGTGTTGATGCTGGTTGGCGTTCCCTTGGGCGCGGCCTCGCGCCGCGGCGGCCGCAGCTCCGGCTGGGTTTTCACCATCCTTCTGGTTTTTGTTTACTACTTTCTCTCATCCACCGGAATTGCGCTGGGCCGCCAGGGCAAGTTGCCGGTCTTCGTGGCTGTATGGTCGGCCAATATCCTGTTTGCCGTGGCCGGATCTTTTCTGCTGTGGCAGATGGCCACTGGCGGCCGTTTGCTCGCTGCCATCTCGGGAATAACTGCACACCTGCCGCGCTTCACATTCAAGCCGCAGCCTAAATCGAACAGCTCCGGAAGCAGTTCGACGCTTGGTGGATTGCTCGGTCGCTTTCAGCCGCGAGCTACAGCCGCTCACGCGCGCGGCCGCAACACGTTTCCGCGCATTCTCGACGAATACGTGGTTCGAGAGTTTCTCACCATGTTCCTGCTGGTGCTGGCGGCCTTCGTCCTGCTGCTTATCATCTTTACCTTCTTCGAACTGGTGGGCGATATCATACGCAATCACATCTCGCTGATCACGGTGGGCGATTACCTGGTGAATCTCACGCCCAGCATGCTCTATCAGATCGCGCCGCTTGCGGTGCTGATTGCGGCGCTTGTAGTCTTCGGCGTCCTCAACCGCAACAGCGAGATCGTGGCCATGAAGGCCACCGGCATCAGCCTCTACCGGTTGGTGATTCCCATCGTCTCCATCGCCCTCATCCTCGCTATCAGCCTGTTTCTCTTCGACCAGTACTACCTGCCGCAGGCCAACCGCAGGCAGGAGGCGCTGCGCAACATTATCAAAGGCCGTCCGCCGCAAACCTACCTGCACCCCGAGCAGACATGGATCTTCGGCCAGCCAAGACCTGGCGAACCGGCGCGCATCTTCTACTACCAGTTCTTCGATCACAATCGCAATGAGTTCGCCAATCTCTCGGTCTTCGAGTTCAATCCCCAGACCTTTTCGCTTACGCGGCGTATTTTCGCCGGCCGGGCCGTCTGGGACGATGATTCAGATTCATGGAAGTTCGAGAACGGCTGGGTGCGCGACATCGACGGCGGAAATGTGACGAATTACCGCACCTTTCTTTCGACGACATTCGCCGAGGTGCACGAGCCGCCCGACTACTTCGAGAAGGAGGATCTGCTGGCGCCGGAGATGAACTTTGCGCAACTCGAGAGTTACGTACGCGACCTGCAGCAGAGCGGATTCGACACCATGCGCCTGCGCGTGGCGTTGTGGCACAAGCTGGCCTACCCGCTGGTTGCCGTGGTGATGGTTGTACTTGCCATTCCATTTGCGCTTTCGATGGGTCGGCGCGGCTCGCTCAGTGGAATTGCCATAGCAATCTCGGTTGCGCTGGCGTACTTCGTTGTCGATGGGCTGTTCAATGCCATGGGCAACGTGAATTATTTACCTGCGGCGATGGCCGCCTGGTCGTCGGACATTCTTTTTGGCCTGGTGGGCGGATACCTGCTGCTGAGGACGCCGACGTAGGAAGAGGGTGCAGGGGTCAGGGATCAGAGAACAGAGAACAGAGAAAGTGGAAACCTCGAACAATTTCCCATCCAATTCGCCGGTTCGCGCATCCATCAGGAGTACTGGATCCCCGCGGCCGAGCTCGACGAATTCAATCGGCACATCGCCGGACTCATTGAGATGGTGAGCGAATTTCGCGGCAAATCAACCGACCCCGTAGAATAAGGTATATGCTTCGCGACCTGGCCCCGCTCTTCAAGTACATGCGCCGCTACCGCTGGGGCTACCTGTGGGGCACGCTCTCGTGCATTGCCACGAACATCATCTGGGTGCAGTTTCCGCGGGTGCTAGGCAACGCCATCGACACTATCTCCAGGGGCACAACGCACCAGCGCATTCTTTTTTTTGCCGGCCTCATCGTGGCCATTTCGCTGGGCAAGGGGATCTTTCTTTACGCGCAGCGCTGGATCCTCATCGGCATCTCGCGCGATATCGAGTACGACATCCGCAACGAATTGTTTTTGAAGCTTGAATCGCAGGACACGGGCTTTTACCAGCGCTACCGCACCGGCGACCTGATGGCCCGCATGACCAACGACCTG
>Ga0335073_10010852_pt1 | contig 12810 bp, 12 predicted proteins | sample Lox_Sample_22_FD_207093 | JGI IMG/M metagenome (GOLD analysis project Ga0335073, IMG submission 207093) | Soil microbial communities from Loxahatchee National Wildlife Refuge, Florida, United States - Lox_Sample_2.2 | ecosystem: Environmental > Terrestrial > Soil > Wetlands | place: USA...
GGAAGCAGTTGCCGCAGTTCGCTGTCAGCTGGTAACTGCATTGGGGGCAGAAGTGAAAGTCGCTCTGCACGTGCGTCCCGCAAGCGGGGCACTTCGAAACCAGCGGAGCACGCAACAGGAAGTACAGTACTGCGCCAATCCCACCCGGCATCACGAAGCAGAGCAGCATCCAGAAGCGCGAACTCATCGCCCGCCGCGGGGCGTCCTGGCTCACATACCCGATCATCAGGAAGTAGATCGACGCCAGCAGCCCCCAGGAGAGGTTCAGGTAGATCCGCAAGCCCATTGGGGGAACGTGATGCTGCGTCTTGGGAAATACCAGCCAGAAGTAGTACTCCACCAGCCCAAAAACCGCTGCCGCCAGTACCATCGACCATATCGGCACCAGCCGCGTGTCTTCGTTCGAGTTGATCTGTTCAGGTTCGCGCATATTCACAATTCACCCTCATCTAAGGGCTCTTACGGGCGGTCAAGCACGCCAAAGGCTATTCAATGGACGCGTAGTCAGACGCCGAAGTTGCGCATCATTGCTGCTCGTTGCATCCAAAAGCCCGCTGGACTCGTTGGGACAGTATAGCCCCGGTTTTTTCAGGATTTGCGGCGCAGCCAACCCGCAAGTAACGCCGAACCCAGCAGCGCCGTAACCGAAAAGAAGCCCCACACAGCCAGTTCGCTTACCAGGCTTGTCACATGTTCTTCTTCAATTACGTTCTCAGCAAGCCACCAGATGGGCGGCGCAACCACAAAGAACACAACAAGTGTTGCCGCCAAGGCCATCGAGCGCATTCTCTTTCGACCCGCCCGTTGCTCCCGGATCAGTCCTGCCGAGGCCATCACAACGCGACGCGTCCGATCCGCCGCTGCACGGTCGCGATCGGCGCTCAACCCGGTCATCGCCTCCACCAAGTCTCTGCGCGCGGAGCGTCCATTTTCCGGGACCGCTTCAAAGGCCGGCCCGGGTGTGGTCACACAGCCTCCCGCCGAAGCATCTGAGTCTGCTCGAGGTGCGGCTTGATCGCCGCCATACCCCGATATAGCCGCGACTTCACGGTGGACAGCGGAGCCCGCGTTACCTTCGCAATCTCCTCGAGCGACAATTCTTCATGGAATCGCAGAACCAGCACCTCGCGATAGAGAGTGTCCAGTCCGACCAGTGCCGCCGCTATCTGCTCGCGATCCTCAACATTTGCCATTCGGTCAAATGGCCCAGGTCCACGGTCTGCAACCTCGAAAGCAACCGGCTTGTCGTCCTCACCACCCGCCTCAAACAGCTCATCCAGGCTAGACATGGTTCGCTTCCGTCGCTGATCGATCACCAGGTTCCGCGCGATCGTAAACAGCCACGTCTCAAAACGCGCCTTGCCGTTAAATTGCCCCCCGCGAGTCAGCACCCGCATCCAGACCTCCTGGAAGAGGTCTTCGGCCATTTCCCGGCTTCCCGTCAGAAACAACAGGTAACGCAGCAGCCGATGCTGATAGCGCACGATCAGAAGATCTAACAAGCCCGGATCCTGGCGCTTAAGTCCTTCTGCAACAGCACGATTCTCTTGCCGAACCTGCTCGTCAACAGTCGAGGCAGCGCCGGGGACAAACAACGATCTTATGACCGCAACTGTACTCATCTCATTCGATTAGACGATAGAAACATCGCCAGCGGACGCAACAAAATGCATCTGCATAAGAATACAGCGATTTTGAGCTTCAGTTCCCCTGCACGCCGGTGGGAGGGCACCAAAAGAGACCGTTAAAGGCCGTTTTCCTCATGCACGGCAGTGGTTTCGCGCTGCATCTGCTCAATGCAATTGAGTACACGATCACCATCGGAGCCTTTAATCGGCACAAGGTTGCAGATCGCAAGGCACATATTGGCGAGCGCGAACTTTGGAGAATGTCCCCAAAAAATAATAATCAGCGCAACGTTTGTCAGCGGTCCAGCCAGCGAGACAAGCAGGTTTTTCATCGGCGAACCAGCTTCGCGAACGATATACATGCCATTGATACACAGCCCCACACTCTTCACCTTGATCCCGATCATCAGCGAGATGGCAAGGTGACCGAATTCGTGCAGAATCATTGCGGATAGGCCCAGAAGCAGGGTTCCGGCGAGAGAGACAAACCAGGGCGTCAGGAAGTGATGCATCAAAAGCTCCCGTCACTCAGATCAGATGTCCGCCTCATGGAGGGAGATGTGCAACACAACGGTAATCAAACTGAGAATTACCGTTGGCGCGATGGAAAATTACTCGAGTCCGATTACGAGGGCTTTTCTCTTTTCCGGGCCGTCTTCTGATTCCTTGCCGCGTAATCGCTTGGCCGGTTCTTCCCCGTCAAGTACTCGAAAAACGCCCTCTGCTAAAGACTGCAATTCATCCTCGCCGGCGTAGACAGTCACTGGTGCGATCCACTCGATGTAGCTTTTCAGACTGCTGATCATCCGCTGGGAATGTGCCATTCCGCCGGTAAGCAGAATCGCGTCAACTTTTCCCGCCAGCACCGCGGCCATCGCTCCGATCTCTTTCGCGACCTGGTAAATCATCGCTTCATACACTGCCGCTGCCTGCGCGTCACCCGCATCGACTCGCTTCTCCACCTCCTCAAGGTCGCGTGTGCCGAGGTAAGAGAACAGCCCGCCTTCGCCGAAGACCATGCGATCCAACTGCCGCTCAGTGTAGTTACCGCTGAGGCAGAGCTTGATCAACGGGCGCACCGCAAGCCAGCCTGACCTGTCGGGCCCAAATGGACCTTCCTCAGGCGTGTTGTTATCGATCATTCGGCCGTCGCGATGTGCGGACGCGGTGACGCCGCTCCCGAGGTGCACGACGATCAAGCGAAGATCGGGGTACTGCTGGCCGCGCTCGCGCGCAAACCTGCGGGCTACCGCCTTGATGTTCAACGCGTGACCGAAGCACCATCGAGGAACCAGGGGAGAGCCCGACAAACGCGCACAATCCTGCCATTCATCCACCGTAACGGGATCGACAATATACGCATTCACGCCGGCGGCCTGCGCAAATCGCAGCGCGATGACGGCCCCGAGATTGCAGGCATGCTCGCCGCGGCGCGCCAGCCGCAGTTCTTCGACAATCGCGTCATCGACGAGGTACGTGCCGCACTCCATCGGCGGCAGGAGACCGCCGCGACCGGCGACTGCCGCGAACTGCGTCGCATCGTATCCGGCACCGGCCAGCGCCTTCTCAATCAGCGCTGCGCGATAACCGGTGCGCGCCAGCATCGACCGGCCGCGAAACTGCTCCAACTCCTCGTCGCCGTGATGAATGGAACCGGTCCACTCTGGACCCTCGTGGCTAAACACGCCGAATTTTGTTGAAGTTGAGCCGGGATTGATGACAAGGATTCGGTTACTCTGGTGCGGCACGGCTTTCTCCCCACCCATGCTACACTCAGGGCATTCCCGAATTCGATCCAGAAGTACTTGCCTGTTCCGAGTTACCGCTCCACACGCAGCACTTCGGTTTTGAGCGGCAAATCAGGTTTAAGGAGTATTCGGTTCAAATGGAACAAGGCACAGTGAAATGGTTCAATGACGCAAAGGGTTTCGGATTTATTACCCGCCAGAACGGCGAAGATGTATTCGTACATCACACCGCCATCCAATCGCAGGGCTTCCGCTCGCTGAAGGAAGGCCAGGCGGTCCAGTTCAACGTGGTCAAGGGGCCCAAGGGCTGGCAGGCTGAGAACGTTCAGGCTGTCTAACCAAGCCAAAGGTTTCCGAAGTCAAAGGGGACGGCCAATCAGCCGTCCCTTTCGAGTTGATGCTCGTCAAAGAGGCTGCCCTAATCGCTTCTCCAGTTGCGACCGGTAGGTCCGGCTCACCCGCGTCCGCGACCCGTTCTTCAACACCGCTTCGAACTCTCCGTGCGAGATTGGCTCGAGCTGAAGAATGCTCTCAATATTGATCAGCGCCGACCGATGCACGCGCACAAAGCGCCGCGGATCCAGCTTTTCCGCCAGGTCATTTAAGGCCGCGCGATAAAGCAGTTCCTTCCCGCCCACGTGCAGCGTGACGTAAACACCGGCGGCCTCAATCCAGTCGATATCAACAGCTCGGATAAACCGCGTCGTGCCGCCTGCTTTCACCACAAGCCGGTCGAGTCTTCTTTCCGGAGCCTGGGGAGCAGCGTTCACCATCTTCATCACTCGCTGGCCAAAGTCGCGCATGCTGCGCTCATCGAGGCGCGCCTTGGCCCGCGTCATGGTCGCCTCAAAACGCTCGTCGCTGAACGGCTTCAGCAGATAATCGAGCGCGTTGGCCTCGAAGGCTCGGATCGCGTGCTGATCGAAGGCCGTGACAAAGACGGTAAGAGGCATCTGGCTCGCGCCGATAGCATCAATCACACCGAGCCCGTCCAATTCCGGCATCTGCACATCCAGAAATAGCAGGTCAGGGGTGTCCTTCTGGATGATTTCCACTGTCGTCTGTCCGTCGCCAGCTTCACTTACAGACGCGATCTGCTCATCGCGTCGAAGCAGGTCCATCAATCGCTGCCGAGCTGGGATTTCGTCATCCGCAACCAGCACGCGAATCGGCTCAAGCGTACGCGCGTTCATTTTGCTCGTCCCCCACCAGCCGCAACGGCAGCGACACTTCCACTTCTGTTCCGCCTTCCGTGCGATTCTTCACCGCGAACCGGCTCGCCCCATTGGGATGAATCCCTGCGATTCGTTGCCGCGTGATCGAGAGCCCCAACCCCTCGGCTTCCTCGATCTTCCACCCCATTGGCAACCCGACCCCGTCGTCGAGGACCCGAATCTCCAATCGCTCGCCCAGCGGCTTGGCACGGACTATGATCGTTCCGCCCGAAGCCCGGCGCGAAATCCCATGGCGGATCGCATTCTCCACCAGAGGTTGAATAAACATCGAAGGCACCGCGGCATACTTTACCTCCGGGGCCACATCCATCACCACGCGAAGCTGGTCGCCGAAGCGAATCTTCTGAATCTCAAGATAATGCTCGAGAAATGCCAGCTCCTCGGCCAGCGGGACTTCCTGTCGATCCTTCGATTCCAGCGACATCCGCAGCAGATCGCCGAGATGTTCGATCATCCGCCGCGTAAGCTTTGGATCACGCTCCACATGCGAAGAGATGGTGTTCAGCGCGTTGAATAGAAAGTGCGGATCGAGCTGCATGCGCAGCGCGTTTAGCCGTGCCTCGCTGAAGCTGTGCTCCAGCCGCTCCAGTCGCAGTTCGCTATTCATATAGCGCTCGTAATACTGATAAGCCTGCAAGCCGCCCAGGATGATCCAGTAAATGAGCCAGCACCAGATCTGCCATCCGATCACTGAAGGGCTGAACAGCTTCGAGATCTTCAATGAGCTCCACGGCGCAACGCCCATCATGGCGCGCATCGCGGTGAACAGATAAAAGTAAATTTCCGTGAAGATGATGCTGGCCAGAATATGCGCCGCGAGCCGCCTGCCTAGTTCGCGCCCCGAAAACGGCAGGCGGCGATCCAACAACAGGATCGCGGGCGTCAGGAGCGCCCACATCCAAAACTGAGCGAGGTAGATGCGCAATTGGTCGTGAAACTCGCTGGTGCCTAGCGTTGGCAAAGCAAACAAAACCCCGGCCGCCGTGCTCACCAGAGCGCCGGTTAGGGCCAGAACCCACCAGCGGCGGCCAACCGTTCTGACTCCTTGCGGAGCCACCGTGGCGTCGCCTGTCCAAAGGCTGGAGGATGCTCTCTTGGCGTTCACTCGATTTCCTCGCATGAGATGAAAGCCCGCACGGCTCGCATCTCTTCTGGAGCCGGTCTAATTGGGGCCACAACATTATCTCTCAGTCGCGCTTTGCCGCTTGGATGGTTTGGCGAGGCTTTGGTTCCGATCAACTGTAAACCTAAATCACACCGCTCTTCTTCTCCATTCTTATGTCGCCATCGGGCCGTCTCCTATTCCCATCCGGCCCTGCAATCATGCAAGATGGGTCCGCCTTGGAGCCTCTTTCCTTCAATGTCCTCCAGGCTTTCTTAGATGCCTCGATTCTTGTTACCATGGAACTCGCGCGTACTCTCGCAAACACATTGATTGAAAGAGGATTTCCAGTGGCAGATACCAAGAAGATTGAAGACAAAGCGGAACGCAAAAAGGTGAAGCGGGCCGCCCGCAAAAAAGCTGCTCCCAAGGGCAAGCGCACCACCCCGCGCGGCTCAAGCAAGAAGAAGGTCAAGAAGATGGTGCGCGGCCAGTCGAAGCGCTAAAAACAGATATCTGCAGTCAGCCTTCAGCCTTTCCGTGCCAGAGCGTACTGAAAGCTGAGGGCTGGTGGCTGTATCTCCATGTACACTTCGTCTAAGGCCCCTTCACCCAAATGCCCGAAACCTCCAGTGACAGCGCCAGCCGAAGAACCCTCGCGGGCCAACTACTTGCCCGCAAATCCATCGACAAACTCATCCGCGAGTCGGAAGAACCCGAAAACGCCCTGAAAAAGTCGCTCGGCCCCTGGTCGCTGACTGCCCTCGGCATCGGCGCCGTGATCGGTTCGGGCATCTTCACGGTCATCGGCACGGCCATGGCGGGCCAGAAGTTCGACACTCCCGAGATCAGCAACACTCCGCTTATCCACTACCTGCTCACGCATACCGCCATGGCCGGACGTCCTGGCGCCGGACCAGCCTTGGCCATCTCGCTTATTCTCGTCGCCATTGTCTGCGTCTTCACAGGGCTATGCTATGCCGAACTGGCATCCATGATCCCGATCGCCGGCTCCGCCTACACCTACACCTACGCCACGTTGGGAGAACTGGTCGCATGGATTATCGGCTGGGACCTGATCCTCGAATACGCCTTCTCAAATATGAGCGTCAGCGTCGGCTTTGCCGCCCACATCGAGGCGCTCCTCGAATGGTTCGGCATTCACCCTCCGCTCCGATGGATCTCGCCCGCCTACCTGCCCACCGGCCTGCAAGATTTTGCCGGCAATGATCTCTACAAGCCTGGCTGGCACTTCGGGTTTAACATCCCGGCTTTTCTGGTGGTGATGATCCTTACTGTCATCCTCGTCCGCGGCATCCGCGAGTCAGCCCGCACCAACAACATCCTGGTGATGGTGAAGATTGTTGCGATCCTCGCCTTCATCTTTGCCGCAGCCAGTTTCATCAAGCCGGCGTACTGGCACCCGTTTATGCCGAATGGCTGGACCGGCATGCTATCCGGCGGTTCCATCATCTTTTTCACCTACATCGGATTCGATTCGGTCTCCACTGCAGCCGAGGAGTGCAACAAGCCGCAGCGCGACCTGCCCTTTGGCATTCTCGCCACTCTTGTCGCCTGTACTTTGCTCTACGGTGGAGTCGCCATCTGCCTCAGCGGAATCGTTCCGTGGCAATCCATCATGGGCGATGCCGCACCCGTGGTGAACGCGCTGAAGCGGCTTTCAACACAGCCCGGCGGCGGCAGACTGCATTGGATCGAACTCATCGTACTGATCGGCGCCATGCTGGGCATGATCTCCTCGATCCTCGTATTTCAATTGGGTCAGGCCCGGGTCTGGTTCGCCATGTCGCGCGACGGGCTGCTACCCAAGGTTTTCGGCAAGATTCACTCGCGCTTCCGCACGCCGGCCGTCGCTACCTGGGTCGCGGGATTTGTCGTGGGTGTTCCCGCAGGCCTGCTCGACATCGGAACCGTCTCCAACCTCTCCAACATCGGAACGCTCTTTGCCTTCGTGCTCGTTTCGATCGCGGTTATGATCCTCCGCTATCGCGAGCCTGAGCGCCATCGAGCCTTCCGCGCCCCGCTCGGCCCCGTCTTCCCGGTCCTCAGCATCATTTTCTGCATTGTGCTGATGATGGGCTTGGAAGTGTTGACATGGACAGCGTTCTTCATCTGGCTCTTCACCGGCCTGCTGATCTATTTCTTCTACAGCCGCCACCGCTCAGAGTTCGCAACAGTCCGTTGAAGCACCTCCGAACGCCGGGTGCCTCCGGTCCCTCGTATGTAGGGACAGAGGATAAAATCACGCCTCACCAACTAAACTCAAACTGTGTCTGACATCGAATCCTTCATCCGCCGCCTCCCCAAGGCGGAACTGCACCTCCACCTCGAAGGCACCATCCTGCCCGCCACGCTCGTCGAGCTGAGCAGCCGTCACGACAGCACTCCCATGACCCTCCCCGAAGCCGAAGCTCTCTATCGCTTCACCAACTTCACCGAATTCATCAACGCCTTCCGCGCCGTCACGCGCCAGCTCATTCATCCCGACGACTACGAGCTGGCAGCATGGCGCATGATGCAGCATCTCGCAGAACAGGGCGTGGTCCATGCCGAGATCTTCATCTCCGTCGGCGTCGTCTATATGTGGCGCAATCATGACCCAGCCTGCTTCGAGCCCATCTTCGAAGGTCTCGAACGCGCCCGCCTCCGCGCCGAACGCGAACTCGGCCTCTCCATTTATTGGATATTCGACGCCGTTCGCCACTTCACCATCCCCGAAGCCGAACGCGTCTTCGCCAAGGCCATCGAACTCCACGCCGACTTTCCTTCCATCATCGCGATCGGTCTGGGCGGTGATGAACGGCTCTGCGGATCCGAACCCTTCCGTGAGATGTACGCCCGGGCACGCAAGGCCGGGCTCCGCCTCACCAACCACGCCGGCGAAACCACCGGCCCCCAGGCCATCTGGGAGGCGCTCTCGATCGGTTCCGAACGTCTCGGCCACGTACTCTCCGCCATCGACGACCCCAAACTCATTGAGGAACTAAAATCGCGCCGCACGGGCCTCGAGCTAAATCCAACTTCCAATGTCCGCACTGGGGTGTGTCCCTCGTTTGCCGCCCATCCGCTGCGCCGCTACTTCGATCAAGGCCTTCTCGTCACCCTCAACTCCGACGACCCCGCCTTCTTCGGCTCAGACCTTGCCAACGAATACCTGCTCGCCCACACTGAACAAGGATTTTCCCGGGGTGAACTGCGCGATATTGCAGCGAACTCGATCCGCGCGAGTTTTCTCCCGGATGCAACCCGGCATTCATGGCTCGCTCAAATCGCTCGGGCACAATAATAAAGATGGCCAATTCAGGATTCCCCTTTGAGGAGTTGTGGTCAGAAATGGCCCGGATCCTACCAAAGTTGTAGACATACACTTCCCGTGGGATCGCGTCCAAATGAAGTTGGGCTATCATTAAATCAGGAGTCCACCCAAATTTATGGCTGCGAATTCCACGAGTCTCACGCTTCTCGACGAACAGGACGAGAGCAAAACCCTCAAGGTTATCGGGTGGTTCTCCGTCGGCATGGCCGTAGCCGCCATCGGGATCTATCTCGGCCGCGAACTTCGTCTGCGCTACAAGTTCAACAAGCGCACTCCTTACGACTTCTACTCAAGCGCGGGCAATCAGCAATCGACTGAATTCGGCGTCGGCATCTAGTTCTGCATATGTGTATGACCAAACGCCGCTTCGCGCGGCGTTTTTGCATTTCCTAGTCGGCTAAAGTGCGCAGGCTGGCCGCGATCGGCACGCCGATAAGGAACATGTGCGCAAGCAGGCCTTGAACCAGGCCACGATACGTGTACGGACCCATAGCGTGATAGGCACTGAGCGGCAGGACGATCAGCTGCATTACTAGAAACACGCCGATTCCGTAGAAAATGCCGCAGACAAAAAAGTGGTCGCGCAGAAAGTCAAGTTTTCTGCTGGTCAGGCAATACACAGCGGCGGCCGAGAAGGCTATGAAGTAGTGAATGCACAGGCCGAGGATGTATTGCCCGGCATTCAAATGCCGTCCGGCTGCGCCGACCAGGCCGCCGGCTATTCCAATTGGCATGTAGCGGCCAAAGGTGATGTAGGCGGAGGTCATATCGAGCAGGCCGGCGATGCCGCCTCCAACAAGGATGGGGAGCACAAGACTTCTCTTTCGAGTAGCGGCAGAAATGGGAATGGTGACCATCGAGACCTCTGAGAAGCGATTCTTCGTCGTCCCATGCTGGATGATCTCGTTTCTCGGAGCAATGTGTTTGGCGCAGGGCGGATGCCAGATCGGCCGAACAGGTTTCTGGGCTGGTTCTACGCCACGCGAGTCAGAAGCGCGTTCAGATCTTCTGCAGGTTGGCGAATTTTTCCATCAGCTTCTTCAGACCGTGCTGGGGAAAGAGCACGGTCAACTTGGCCTCGTCGCCTTCGCCTTCGCGCATCACAATGGTGCCTTCACCATACTTGCTGTGTCGGACCCGCTGGCCTTTTTTGAGACTGGCCGCGCCCGCAGGTTCGGGGATGTCCATCTTGGGACGTGAGCCGCGACCGAAAGAGCCGGGCTTCACGGCTCGGCCGCCGAAAAAGCGGGCGATGTTATCGATGGAGCCAGTCTCCGGCGTTTCCGCGCTCTTGCTTTTCCCGCCCGACCTCTGGCTGTAGGAGAAGCGCGACGACTCCTGGTTCTCGTCCTCGTAATTGTAGTGACGGCTTCCGTAATCTTCTGCGTAACCCTGACGGCGTCCGGCACCGTATCCACGGCCATTGCCGTATGCGGGTACCGACCAGGCGGGGGCACGGCCGCCAAGGTTTTCGACCAGCTGGCTCGGAACTTCTTCGAGAAAGCGCGAAGGAATGCTCTGTTCCGGTGCGTCATTTCCGTAACGGCGTCGATAGTGAGCGCGCGTCAGGATCAGGGTGTTCATAGCGCGTGTCATTCCGACGTAGCAAAGCCGGCGCTCCTCTTCCAACTCTTCGGGATTCATCAGGGTACGCGAGTGCGGAAAAAGGCCTTCTTCGAGACCGGCGAGAAAAACCAGCGGAAATTCAAGGCCCTTGGCTGCATGCAGTGTCATAAGCGTGACGCGCGCGTTGGGGTCGAACTGGTCGGTGTCGGAGGCCAGCGCGGCATGGTCAAGAAAGTCGGCCAGGGTCTCGCCGCGAACTTCGGCATCGTGGGCGGCGTTGGCGAGTTCCTTCAGGTTTTCGATCCGGCTGAAGGATTCGGGAGATGCTTCGGCTTCGAGAGCCTTGATGTAACCGCTGCGGTCGATGATGAAACGGATCAACTCAGGCAGAGTCGCGGGATCGCCGGGTTTTCTGAACGGGGTTTCAGCCGACTCTTCACTTAAATCTGCTCCTCTTTCGAGATCGTCCCCGGGTCTCAAAGGCGAGACCTGGGGCACCCGCGTTTCAGCTTTCGCCTCCTGTTTCGGCATTTTCAAAAAAGGTCGCACCGGCTTCTCCGCAAACGGCGAGAAGTGGCTGGGATCGAGCAACGGAATCTGATTTTCATTTGCGCCGAAGTTGAAGTCGGCTATCGATTCGAGATCCTTGGTGACTTCCTGCTGTTGTTCTTCGGTTGGCTCCGAAGCGCCGAAGGAAAAGTCGGTATCAGCTTCCCCGGAGCCGACGTCCGCGGAGAGTTTCCCGGCAAAATCGGGATCCATCATCGCTTGCGCGTCGAGGATGAGCTGGCGGAAGGAGTCGAGCGCCATCGCCGCACGGCTTGAGATCGACTGCTGCTCGATGGCTGCTCTCATGGCATCCCAGGTGGATTGCCCCGTTTCGAGCGCGAGCCGTTCTAGTGTCTCGAGCGTGGTCTTGCCGATGCCACGGGCGGGCGTGTTGATCACCCGATTGAGCGCCATCGAGTCGTGGGGATTGCGAACGAGGCGAAGATAGCTCAGCAGGTCCTTGATTTCAGCTCGCTCGTAGAAGCTGAATCCGCCAACCATAGAATAGCCAATGCCGTAACGCCGCAACGCTTCTTCGACGAGGCGCGACTGCGAGTTGGTGCGGTAGAGGACTGCGCAATGCGCTTCGTCGCCTGACTCGCCGGATTCGCGCAGAAACTTCTGGATGCGGTCAGCGATGAAGAGGGCTTCGTTCTCGCCGTCGGGCGCCTCGTAGTAGCCGATGAGCGAACCGCCCTGGCGATCGGTCCAGAGCTTTTTCCCTTTGCGGCGAATGTTGTTTGCGACCACCGCCCCGGCAGCCTCAAGAATGATCTGCGTCGACCGGTAGTTCTGCTCCAGGCGCACAATCTTGGCATTGGGGAAGTCCTGCTCGAATTCGAGGATGTTGCGGATGTCGGCGCCGCGCCACGAGTAGATGCTCTGGTCCTCATCGCCCACGGCGCACACGTTCTTGTGCGCTCCGGCCAGAAGCTTCATCAGCTCGTACTGGGGGCGGTTCGTGTCCTGGTATTCGTCGACGAGGATGTAACGGTACTTGCGCTGGTAGTACTCGCGGGTGGGCGCGGAAACCTTAAGCAGGCGGACAGCCTCAAGCAGCAGGTCGTCGAAGTCCATCGCATTGTTCTTGCGCAACTCGTCTTTATAGCCCTTGTAGATGTGGGCCACGCGCTCGCTGTCGGGATCCTTGGAGCCGAGGTAGTAATCCTGCGGGTCGACCATGTGGTTCTTGGCCCAGGAGATGCGGCTCAGGACGGTGCGAGGCGTGAGCTGCTTTGTGTCGAGACCCATGCGCCGCATGATCTGCTTCACGATGTTCTGCTGGTCGGTCTCGTCAAAGATTGCGAACGACCGGGTCAGGCCCTGGTTATTGACTTTGAGCGCCTCAATGTCACGACGCAGGATCCGCACGCAAAGCGAATGGAATGTGGCGATCAGCGGTTTGGCGAGCGATGCGTGACCCAGCAGGCGCTCCACACGTTCCGCCATCTCCGCGGCTGCCTTGTTGGTGAAGGTGACCGCTAAGATCGAGTCCGGCGCGATGCCTTTTTCCTGGATCAGCCACGCGATTCGGCTGGTAATGACGCGAGTCTTGCCTGAACCGGCTCCGGCGAGGATGAGAAGTGGTCCTTCAGTGGCCTCAACGGCTGCACGCTGTTCAGGATTCAGATTCTCGATGAGTAGT
>Ga0335073_10010853_pt1 | contig 12810 bp, 7 predicted proteins | sample Lox_Sample_22_FD_207093 | JGI IMG/M metagenome (GOLD analysis project Ga0335073, IMG submission 207093) | Soil microbial communities from Loxahatchee National Wildlife Refuge, Florida, United States - Lox_Sample_2.2 | ecosystem: Environmental > Terrestrial > Soil > Wetlands | place: USA: Florida...
CCAACATCATTCCCTTTAGCCGGATGGGAGATGTCGTCAAGTTCAGGTGGCCAATATTCGATGGTACGGTCCAAGCACCGTACAACAATGTCATCTTCAATAACACTTCGGGATCGGCCACCGGGACAATCGCGTTCCTGTCTCCCTTCAACGGTACCTCACAGATCGTACCGCAAAGCTCGAGCGCCATGATCGTGCGGCTCTACGGGTATAATACGGATACGTCCGCGCACGGCGTCTTCATTCTTGATCCGACGATAGACGGCCTCAACGGCGCAAACTGCGGTAGCGGCGACGGAGGGTACGTTTATGGCCAAGACGAGTTCTTCTTTCCGGCCGGGGGGAGTTCCTCTTCATGGGCGAACATTGGCGAGAACAGGGTCAAGAATAAGAACCAGGGGACATTCAAGCTGGGCTTCTGCTCCCTAGGCAGCGGTAAGGAGGTCAACGTCTACGCCGAACTGCTCGGGTACGTGGAGGACGTGAACTTCCTGTCGTTCTAGCCCTCTTTAGGCGGCGCGCGACCCCCGGGCGGCTCCCTGCGGGTCGCGCGCCGCTATTCAGAAGGAAGCACTCGTGGCGCGACTTTGCTTCGCAACACGCCTCGGTGCGACTGAACTGGTGCCGCCGGGGCTCGTCGGACACGGCGGGTTGTCGGGTCCTCGTGGCCGCCAAGCCGGAGCGCCAAGTTGGATCCCAGCAGGTGCCGGGCCGAGGCGGCGGCAGCCCTGGCAGGAAGTTGCGGGCTCTTTCCGGTCCGATGGCCGTCCTTCAAGAGGGAGCAAGAGCAAAGCTGTTGACAACTCGGGTGGACGCGTGATCGAATGCGCCTCCGCTCGGTTTCCGGACCCTCGCACAGGAGACGCTCGATGAGACGCTGGATTGCAGGCATCTTCATGGGAACGCTCGCGGGCTTTGCCTTCAGCCTCGCGACCTCGGTTGGCTGCTCCAGTTCCTCCAGCGGCGGCACCGGCGGCTCGAGCACGGGCGGCACGGGCGGTACCCTCGTCTGCTCGGTGAGCGGCCTCACCACCTGCAAGACCGTGGGCGACTGCCCGAACACTTCGAACTTCACCTGCGACCCGAACACCAACTGCTGCACGTTCATCTGCCAGACCGCCGCGGATTGCGGCGGTCAGTTCGACCAGGGCGACCCCTGCAAAACCAGTCCGCTAGGCTGCGTCTGCGACGGCCTGGTCTGCAAGAGCAAGCAGTGCTCCGCCGATGGTGAGTGCGCGTCCACTCAGGTTTGCAAGGGCGGCACATGCCAGACGGCCGATGCGGCGTCCAGCGTCACGAGCATCGTCGTGGAGCCCAACCCCGCCATCCTCCACGCGGGTGCCACCCAGCAGTTCACGGCCACCACCCTGGGCGCGAGCGGCGCCGTCATCCTCGCCCCGGGCTCCATCACCTGGAGCATCAGCGGCGCCGGCGCCGCGGGCAGCAGCTTCAGCGCCACCACCAACGGCCTGCTCACCGTCGGTACGACCGGTTCGGCGGCGTTCGGGGACACCACGATCACCGCCACGGTGGGCTCGGTCACCGGCACCGCCGTCGCCACCGTGTACACCGCCCCGGCCTCCGGCACGCAGGTCACCGTGCTCGACTCCGACACGAACGTGCCCGTCACCGACGCCACGGTGGAGTTCACCGACGCCACCGGCGCGGCCATCAGCGGCGCCTCCGCCACCTCGGGCAGCGCGCTGGGCGTGTACACGCTGCCGGCCACGCCCGCCAACGCGGTGATGCTCAGCGTGTTCGAGCCCAAGTACCAGTACGTGTCGATGTTCCTGCCCTCCGGCGGCTTCTCGTCGAACGACCTGGTGGTGCTGCTCGCCCAGGACGTGCCCACCGTGACCGTGAGCGGCAGCAGCGCCACCGGCCCGCAGCCGGTGGTGGGCGGCTACACCGGCGACTTCCAGCAGGAGCCGGGCATCCTGGATCCGAACAACGGCGAGCCGGCGGCGGCGAAGGGCGACATCCACGTGGGCATCGCCGGCACCGCGGTGCCGCAGGATCTGCTCGACATCTCGCTGTCGGCTCTGCTCGGCCCTAGCCACACGGTCGTGATCAACATCGGCGGCACCCACCCCGTACCCCTTCCACAGGGCATCGAGCTGGGCTTCGGGACCACCTACTTCGCGTGCAGCTACGATGGCCTGGGCGCCGCGGGTGGCTGCGGCGTGTGCAGCGGCGGTAACACCACCAATTGCATGAACCCCACCGACACCGAGACCGATCCCACGCAGGCCGACTGGGCGAACAGCGTGTTCGCCTGCGGCAACCGCTCCGCCTGGGGCCTGGGCGGCGGCGTACCGTTCTCCTCGATCTCGGGCCTGCTCGGCAGCATTGGCACCAGCAACGTCGACGTCGGCTCGCTGCTCGCGGCCCTGCTCCCCGACTTCTCGAGCTTCAACTCGGGCGTGCTCTTCCAGGTGCCCTACACCGAGTCGGCGCCCGTGCCGGCGAGCCAGGTCGTCGATTCGTGCACGCCGGGCACCAACTTCACCGATTCGACGCCCATTCCCAACCCCGCGAGCCTGAACAGCCATGTCTCCCTGGCGCTCAATACGCCGCTCGCCCTCCAGACCACCGTGACGTTGCCGGCGCTGCCCAAGGTCAGCGGCACCTGCCAGACGACCGCGCTGGTGCTGGGCGGCGCCATCGAGCCGGGCTTCGGCCTCTTGCCCCTCGGCCTCTCGGCCGGCAGCATCGACGACCAGAACAACAACCCGAGCTCGAACTGCGAGACCTACGACACCGGTAACCCGCCGAAGGCGAATGGCACCGTGGTCATGAGCATGGCGCCCGAGCACGAGGGCGTGGAGCGCGATCAGTACGGCGTCATCGCGCTCTCGCTCGACGTGGGCTCCCTGAGCGGCAGCAGCAGCGGCCCCACGGCCATCTCGGGCCTCGTGTACACCGCGCCCAGCCTGCCCTACGGCAGCTCGGTGGCCTTCAGCGCCGGGTCGTTCCCCCCGTACGCCCAGGCCGCGACCTACGACGTCTCGACCCGCACCTACACCAATGACACGACGACCTCCGGCGTGAGCGCCGCCGCCTGGATGCGCCTGCGCTTCCAGGACAGCCAGGGGCGCGAGTGGATCACCTACTTCCCCACCGCCACCCCGTCCTTCGTGCTGCCCACGCCCCCGGCGAGCCTGCCGGACGTCAGCGCGACCGGCGGCACGGCCAACGGCGCGGAGGCCCAGCTGGTGCTCACGGGCTCGCTCTCGTACTCGGAGTTCTTCGACTTCACCAACGGCGCGCAGGCCGAGAGCCTGATCAGCCAGATGACCGGCTTCAGCGCCGTCGGCATCTGAGCGGCGCGAGGCCAGCGCATGCACGCGGGGGGCGCGGGAGGCCGCCGAAGCAAGCCTTCGGCGGCCCGGGAGGCGGCCGAGCCCGCGGAGGGCACCGTCAACACGACGGGCCGCACCCGCACCGCCGTCGTCAGCAAGATCTCCGAGCGGGCCGTCGCCAAGGATGCGGCGCTGGTGGTGCTGTACGGCCAGGACCTCGGCCGGCGCTTCGAGCTCGGGCGCGCCGAGACCATCGTGGGGCGCAGCAGCCGCTGCGACGTGCAGGTGGATCAGGAGAGCGTGTCGCGGCGGCACGCGAAGCTCAGCCGCAGCGGCGGCGGCATCGTGGTGCGCGACCTCGAGTCCACCAACGGCACGCTGGTGAACGACCAGGCCGTCACCGAGTACGAGCTGCGCAACGGCGACCTCATCAAGATCGGCCGGACCATCTTCAAGTTCATCGCCGGCGGCAACATCGAGCAGCTCTACCACGAGGAGATCTACCGGCTCACCACGGTCGACGGGCTGACCCAGGCCTACAACCGGCGCTACTTCCTCGAGCAGCTGGCGCGCGAGCTGGGCCGCTGCCAGCGCTACGGCCGCAGGCTCACCCTCGGCCTGTTCGACGTGGACGACTTCAAGGCCGTGAACGACTCGCGCGGCCACCTCGCGGGCGATCAGGTGCTGACGCAGCTCGCGGCGGCGGTGCGCGGCAAGATCCGGCGCGAGGACATCTTCGCGAGGCTGGGCGGCGACGAGTTCGCGCTCGCGCTGCCCGAGCTGTCGCTCAGCCAGGGACTCATGGCCGGCGAGAAGCTGCGCAAGGTCGTGGCGAAGCAGGAGTTCCTGGGGCCGACGGAGGCGCTGCACCTGACCATCTCCATGGGGATGCTCGAGTACCGCGGCAAGGCCATCGACGCGGCGTCCCTGTTGCGGCAGGCCGACACGAAGCTCTACGAGGCGAAGCGGCTCGGCAAGAACCGCGTCTGCAGCTGAGGGGGCGCGGTAGGGGGCCTCGTCGCCGGCGTGGTATCATGGGCAACCCCCGCAGATCCAAGAGGTTTGCCCATGAGATCGGTTCTCTTGATCGCAGCGGTCGCGGTCCCGATTGCGGCGGCAGGCTGCCAGTGCCAGAGCCCCGCGACCGGCGGCACCACCGGGGCCACCGCGGGCGGCGCGAGCGGAACGTCCACGGCCGGGAGCTCCGGCAACGGCTCGGGTGGCTCCTCGGGGCGCGCCAGCACGGGCGCCGGGGCCACCTCCGGAGCCACGGCGGGTTCGTCTTCCGGCGGCACCGGGGCCAGCTGCCCTGCCACCTTTGCGTCGCTCGCGCTGTCTCCGCAGAGCTCGACCGTCACCCTCGACGGCTCCCAGCCCGTGCCGATCACGTTCACGGTCACGGGGACGACCGCGCAGGGGCAGCAGCAGCCGGTCGATGCCTCGCTGCTCGCCTGGACGGCGACGCGCCAGGACGGCACCAACCCCGGCACCGTGACGGCCGGCGTGTTCACTCCCTACGGCGGCGCCGGTGGCACCGTGACGATCACCGCCACGGGTTGCGGCGCCTCCGGTACCGCGACGGTGACCCTGACCCTCTTCGAGACGATCGCGACCGACGGCGGGGCGCCGGGGGATTTCGGCGACGGCGGCGTGTCGGGCTCGCCCAGCGCGCCCGACCTGGTCTACCCGAGCGCGGAGACGCGCTTCCCGCGCAACGTCTACAAGATCCTCTTCCAGTGGAAACCGGACGGCAGCAGCCAGTTCCGCCTCACCTTCACCGGGGCGGCCAGCACGGTGACGGTCTACACGGACGGCAAGGACCCCGCCTGCGCGGCCGTCCCCACCGCAGCCTGCTGGCAGGCGGACACCGCGAGCTGGGACGCCATCGCGGGCAGCAACGCCGGGAGCACCGTGCAGGTCGAGGTGGACGGCACGGCGGGGGCGGGCGCCCCCGTCTACCTGGGAACGCCCGAGACGATCGGCTTCTCCCGACTGGACGTCCTCGGCGCCATCTTCTACTGGGCGGCGAACCGCGGGGGCATCGAGCGCGCCACGGTGTCGGACGTCGCGCCGCAGGACTACCTCGTGGGAAACAATCCCGGTCCGGCGACGCAGGTGGAGGGCTACACGGTCCAGTGCGCCGCCTGCCACACCGTCTCGCGCGACGGCCAGAAGATGGCCGCTTCGTTGCAAGCGCAGGGTCCCAGCAACGTGCACGGCCCGTGGGTCATGCAGGTCACCGCCAACCCGCCGCCGCTGCCGCTCGTGACCAGCGTCCCCGGCGCCATGGGCGACGGCTACACGGTGTTCTCGCCGGACACGACCAAGCTCGTCTGGGGCCCGCGCAACGGCGGCCAGCTCCTGCTGATCGACGCGACGACGGGCGCGACGATCTCGTCCATCTCCGTCGGCGGCACGCCGGTCGAAGGCTCGGCGGTCGACTGGTCGCCCAACGGCTCGCTGGTCGCCTACGCCGACACCAAGGGCGGCATCTCCACCGTCGCCGTGGACGCCACGGGCACCCAGTTCTCGAGCGTGAGCCAGGTCGCGGGCGTTCCGGACGGAGGTTGCCAGGGCCCGGGCGGCCCGGGTGGACCGGGTGGGCCAGGCGGTCCGGGTGGCCCTGGTGGGCCGGGTGGCCCTGGTGGGCCGGGTGGCTGCCCGCCGGGCCCTGGCGCCACGGTTGACGACTTTCCCATGTTCGATCCCGAGGGCGATCAGATCGCCTACACCGACACCACCGACCTGTTCCTCGTGCCCTCGGGCGGCGGAACGCCGGTCGAGCTGACGGCGGCGAACACCGTCGTCAACAACGCCACCTGGACGCCCACCGAGAACAGCATGCCCACCTGGGCGCCACCGGGCGATCTCCACTGGCTCGCCTTCAACAGCCAGCGGCCGTACGGGCTCCTCACGAACGGCGGCAACAACCAGATCTGGGTCGCCGCGGTCGACCTCGGCAAGCTGCCCCAGGACCCGAGCTACCCCGGCTTCTGGTTGCCCTTCCAGACGCTCACCGACCTGAACCACCGCGCGTTCTGGACCCTCGACGTCCGGACGCAGTTCCCCGACGGCGGGCTGATCCCCGACGGGGGCCTGGTGGACGCGGGCTTCCCCGACGCCGGACCGGACGCCGGTCCCGCCGACGCCGGCCCGATCCCCGACGCGGGTCCGTGCGTGCCGCTCGGCAGCGCTTGCAACGCCGCGACCTCGATCTGCTGCGATCCGCAAGCCCAGGGAGACTACTGCGGCATCGGGGCCGACGGCGGCACGTTCTGCGTGACGCCGCAGTTCCACTGAGGCGTCCGGCTCACCAGAAGACCGAGCGGCGCTCCGCGCGCATGCCGTCGAGGATCTCCTGCACGCGCGCGCGCACGTCCTCGGCGAGGCGCGCGACGAGCGGGCGGTCCTCGGCGTCGTGCGGCTTGCGGTCGAGCTCGATGGGCGCGCCCACGCGCAGGAAGAGGCGGGTCGGCAGGGGCCAGAGGCCGAGGGGGCCGAGCCAGGGGAAGGTGGGCGTGACGGGCAGGTAGGGCACCCCCACGCTGCGCGGCAGGTCGAGGCGGGCGATGACGGGGTTCGCCTCCTCGGCACCGAGCAGCGCCATGGGCACGATGGGGACCTGCGCGCGCAGCGCGATCTTCACGAAGCCGCCGCGGCCGAAGCGCTGCAGCCGGTAGCGGTCGCGGTAGAGCTTGCCGATGCCGCGCGAGCCCTCCGGGAACACGGCGATCACGTGGCCGGCGGCGAGGAGGCGCTCGGCGTTCTCGGGGCAGGCGCGCACGCAGCCGAAGCGGTTGAGCCACGAGCCGGCGAAGGGGAGGTGAATGGCGAAGTCCTCGGTGAGCGGCCGGACGACGCGGTGGGCGGGGTGCAGCTCGGCGACCGCGGCCTCGACGAGCACCTCGTCGTAGGGCAGGACGCCGGAGTGGTTGCAGACGAGGATGGCGGGCCCGCGCACGGGCACGTGCTCGAGGCCGTCCGCGACGAGGCGGAAGTAGCGGCGGAGCACGAAGGCGACGGAGGGCTGCCAGCGCCGGAAGAAGGCCTCGGACATGCCGAAGTCGTCGATCTCCGGGACGGCGGTGGGCGGCGTGACGAAGCCGAGCCCCTCGCTGGCGAGGCGGCCGAGGCGGTCGACGAGGCCGGGGAGAGCCTGGCCGAAGAGCTGGCGGAGGCGCTCGCCGGCGGTCTGGAAGTGGGGAGGGGCGCCCGGGGGGCTTTCGGGCTGGCGCGAGGAGGGGGCAGGGGCGGCAGTGGCGTGCTGGTCGAGGGTCGGGGTCGGGCTTGCGGTCGGGGTCTGGGGCGGGGTCGGGGTCGGGGTCGAGGTCCTGGTCCTGGTCGATCGCCCTTCCCGTCGTCCATTCTTGGCCTTCGCCGCCGGCTTCACCCGTTCGCCCACGACCTCCGACGTCCGCTCGGTGGCCGCGGGAGGGGGAGCGGCTTGGGCCGCGCTCGGCTGCAGCTCCGGCCGCACGGCTGCCCCGCGCTCGAAAGGATCGTTACCCAGGACGCTGCGTCGGGCCATCGCGCTCTCACCCCACCGGGACCGGGCTCGGCGTGAGCCGGCCCAGCGACTGTCCGAACGCCGCCACCGCTCCCTGCACGCTGTGCGCGTATTCGAGCCCCAGCTCGCGCTCGGCCAGGCTGCCGTCGGCGACCCACAGGTAGCGCAGGTAGTCGAGCCACGAGGGCGGCGTGCCGTAGCCCAGCACCGACCAGAGCGCGGCCATCCCGGCGCGGGCGATGGGGCCGGGGAGCGGCAGCGCGGTGCAGCCGAGGAGCTTCAGCACGGAAGACAGCGGCAGCGCGCCGGGCGGGGCGATGTTGAAGGTCCCGGAGGCGCGCCGCAGCACGGCGAGCTCGAGCGCGCGCACCGCGTCGTCCTCGTGGAGGAACTGCATCAAGGGGTCGCGGCCCATGAGCACGGGCACGATCGGCCGGCCCAGCAGCCGCGTCACCGGGTTCCTGACCCGCGGCCCGAGCAGCGGCGCCATGCGCAGGATGGCCACCGCGGCGCCCGGTCGCGCCTCGCGGAAACCCTGCAGCTGCCGCTCGACCTCGAGCTTGTCCGCGAGGAAGCGGCTCTGCGGCGCCGGCCGCAGCGGGCGATCCTCGGTCAGGAAGTTCGGGTTCTCGGGGCTCGCGCCGTAGAGCGCGGTGCTGCTCATGGCGACCAGCGCGTCCACGCCCGCGGCCGTCGCGGCGGCGAGCAGCTGCAGGGTGCCGATGGCCTCGACCTCGTGTGCGTACGACGCGTTGTGCACCGGGTTGTAGAGGAGCGCGAGGTGCACCAGCGTGTCCGTGCCCGCGGCCAGCATCGCCTCGGCCATCGTCGCGTCCGCGCGCGGGTGCGTGAGGTCGACCTTGACGAAGCTGGTCTTGCGCAGCTCGCCCGGCGGGGGCTTCAGATCCAGGGCGAGCACGCGCTCGATGCCCGGCTGGCCCTCCAGCCGCGCGACGAGCGACCGTCCCACGAAGCCGAAGGCGCCCGTGACGGCCACCGACCGCCCGCGCCCGCTCGCGGCAATGGCCGACCTCGCGCCCGCTTTCCGCGGGCCGTTCGCTTTCCCCGCCATGGCGGTGCTCTCTCTACGATCCGAAGGGCGCGAACGCCAGCATCAATGCGAAGGCCAGCACGGCGGCGGACAGGGGCAGGAGCATGGCCTTGGACATGGTGTGGGCGCGACCTCCGGGGCGATCGACCAGGCAAGCGTAGGCCCTCGTGCCGGATCCGTCAACAATCGGCGCGGCGGGGGTTGGGGCGGGGCAGGGCGGCGCTATACTCGCGCCCCCAATGAAGCGCCTCGCCATCGCCATTCCCATCGGCTTCGTCCTCGCGGCCTGCAGCTCGACTCCCGCCGGGGACGGCGGCGACGGCGGTGCGCCCGACAGCGGACCGCTGGTGCTGCCGGACTCGGGCATCGTCACCGGCTGCTCCGAGGAGGGCGAGGCCTGCGCGGCCAGCTCGGACTGCTGCACCGTGACCTGCGCGAACGGTCTCGAGCTACAGGTGAACGTCTGCGATCCCACGGAGGGGCTGTGCCTGCCGGAGCTCGACGACGCGGGTGCCACGCCGTCCTGCCCGGTGATCGGCGGAAGCGACGGCGGCTACAATCTCGACGGCGGCCCGCCCGACGATTGCGCGGTCTGGGCGCCGCAACTCGTGAATGCCCAGATCGTCACGCTGCGCTCCTTGACGCTGCCGCCAGGGCAGCCCCCGCTGGCCGCGGGCACGGGCGAGGGCGTGGGGCAACTCCTCGTCGGCCCCGTCGTTGCGCCGGGGCCCGATGGTGGTCCACCGCCCGACGCCGGACAGGGGCTCTGTGTCGCGGTCGATGGGGGTCTGTTGCAGACGTGGACTGCCCTCGGGGCCACGCCTCCCGCCCTGGCGCTCTCCGGAGTCTGGGAGGGTGCCGACGGCGAGGTCTTCGCGGTCGGGGAGAGTGCCGCGGGCGGGGTCCTCTGGCTGGAGGGCAGCCTCGACGCCGGCCTCGCGCCGCTCGCGTTCGACGGCGGCCCCGTCTCCCTGCAGGCCATCCTCGGGCTCGGCGCTGGTGAAGCGCTGGCCGTCGGCTCCCGCTCCGGCGCGCCGCTCGTCCTGCACCTGTTCCCGGACGGTGGCCTCGCGTCCGAGCCGGTGGCGGGCACTGCGGGCGTCACGACCCTCTTCCGCGTCACTGGGCCACCTGGCGGTCCGATCCTCGCCCTGGGCGAGGCGCCAGGTGCGGGCGGGTCCGCGCCGAGCGCGCTCTCGCTCTTCCTGCGCGCCGACGGTGGCTGGAGCGCGGAGGGGGCGCCGGCGGACGCCCTGGATCTCTCGGACGTGGCGGTCGGGCAGGACGGCCGCGTCTGGCTCGCAGGCGACGACGGCGCCGACGGGCTCGCGTACACCTGGAGCCGGGACGGAGGCTTCGGCGAGCTTTCGCTCGCGGCGTTCGGATTCGTCGCGCCGCTGCGCGCCGTGCACGAGCTGCCGGGCGGCGACGTGCTCTTCGCGGCGGTCGGCAACCCCACGGCCCAACCGACGCCGCCGGCGCCGGCGATGTTGCGCTGGTCGGCCGGGGCCTGGAGCTACGAGGAGATGCCATCCACGACGTTGAGCCTCACCGCGATCGCTGACGACGGTGCCGGCGAGACGGTCGCGGTTGGAGCTCAGGAGTGCCCGGACTGCGACGCGGGGGAGGTTCCGATCGTACTGCGGCGCCTGCTGCCGTAGCCACGAGCGGCCGGCTGACGGGGAGCGGCGTGAGCGTCTCGGCCGCGACGGGGAGGCGGATCACGAACTCGGTGCCCAGGCCCGGCTGGCTCTCGACCGAGATCGCGCCGTTGTGCGCCTTCACGATGCGCTGGACGATCGCGAGGCCAAGGCCGGTGCCCTTGGCCTTGGTCGTGTAGAAGGGGATGAAGATGCGCTCGCGCGCGTCCTCCGGGATGCCCTCGCCAGTGTCGCGGAAGCGCACCTCGAGGAGCTCGGGGCCGCTCCGGCGGGCGCGCGAGGGGCCGACCTCGGCGAAGCGCCAGGTGGCCGACGACGCCGCCAGGCCCTCGGTGCGGATGGTGAGCGTGCCACCGCGGGGCATCGCCTGGATCGCGTTGAACGCGAGGTTGATGAAGACCTGCTTGAGCTGCTCCGCGTCGCCCTGCGCGGCCGGAAGGTCGGGCGACAGGCGCAGGTCGATCGAGATGCCGGGCGGCAGCCCCTGCGACTGCAAGAGCTTCACGGTGCGCTGCAGGACCTCGTTCACGTCGGTGGGGGCGAGCTGCGACTTCACCGGCCGCGAGTAGTCGAGGAACTCAGTCACCACGCCGTTGAGCCGGTTCACTTCCTCGACGATGACCTGGAGCAGATCGCCGTCGTCGCCGGGCAGATCGGCCGGCTTCAGGTACTGGGCGGCGCCCTTGATGGCGCCCAGCGGATTTCTGATCTCGTGCGCGAGACCCGCCGCCATCTCGCCGAGGGCGGCGAGGCGATCGCGCTCCTTCATGCGCTCGAAGAGCTGCGACGACTCGAGCACCACCGCGGCCCGTTCGGCCACCTCGAGCATCGCGGCGATCTCGTCGGAGCTGTAGGCCTCCGGCACGCGATCGTCCCAGAGGTTCCAGAAGCCGAGCACGCGGTCGCCGGCGACCAGCGGGAAGGAGATGCCGGAGCACATCTGGAGCAGGGCGGCCTTCGTGCTCTCGAAGCGGGCGGCCTCCGGGTCGGCGCTCGGGCCGCCGGGCGTCGACGCGGTCGAGATCTCGGCGAGCTTGCGCTCGACGACCTCGAGGAGGATGGCGCGCTCGCCCGCGGCCGCCGCCGCGAGGAGGCCCCGCGCCGCCGCGGCCTCCAGGAACGCGATGGGTGCCGGGCCCCGGTGGTCGAGCAGGCGGAAACCAGGGCGGTCCTCGGCGAGCAAGTAGAAGGACGTGTGCGTGACGCGGCGGCTGTCATGGAGCGCCTCCAGGACGAGCGAGGCGAGCTGCGGCGGGCTCACCACGGTGGCGATGCGGGCCCTCAGGTCGGTGAGGCTGCGAATGAGTTCGAAGCGCTCCCGGAAGAGCGTCGCCAGCACCTGCTCCTCCACCTTGGCGCGCAGTGGCTCGTAGAGCGCCAGGATCACGAACGACGCGATGACCGTGTTGTAGAGGAAGAGGCCCGGTCGGTCCTTGAGCCAGAAGCCGATCACGCCGTAGACGAGCGCGAGCATGAGGGCCAGCGCGGAGACCGAGGCCACCTTCCCGAGCAGCTCGTGAAGGTCGAGGAGGCGGTGGCGCTGGACGGTCTGCGCGAGGAAGAAGAGGTAGAGCGTGGTGCACACGCTGCCGAGGGTGGGCCACGGGTAGCCGAAGCGCGCCGCGAAATCGAGCGCGGAGAGGAAGACGACGATGGTCGCGCCGATGAGCAGGTAGAACAGGCGCTCCTGCTCGAGCCGGGAGGCGGTCGCCCGCTCGCGGCCGCGCAGCAGCCAGAGCGTGACGCCCAGGATGCCGAAAGCCCACAGGGAGACGGCCGCGGTGACCCACGGCCAGCGGAACAACGGCGTCACCGCGACGGCGACGCCGAACAGGCTGCCCGCGAGCGCGGCCTCCTGCGCCCGGCGCGCCGGCCGCTGCTCCATGCCCAGGAACTCGGTGAAGAAGGCGATGGCGGCGAGCGGCACGATCGAGCCAGCCGCGAGCCCGAGCCGCGGCCAGATGGGCTTGCCGGAGAACACGGAGAGGAAATCGGCGAGGTACCAGCTGGAGAGGGACAGGCAGAGAAGCGAGAAGAGCGTGAGCGCACGCCCCCGGGAGAGGCGCGGGCGAAGGAGCATGGACACGGCGAGCGCGAGGGAGACGACGCCGGCGAGCAGCGAGCTCTGGCTGCGGATGTCCATTGAGAGTGAGTGTACCGCCGGTCGCGGAAGGGCGCAGCCGGAGGTTCAAGGCCACGACCGCGACCCTCGACCGCGACCCCCGACCCCCCACCCACCCCCCCAACCCCCCACCCCCCCCCCCCCCCCCAAACCCCCACCCCCCCCCC
>Ga0335073_10010854_pt1 | contig 12808 bp, 13 predicted proteins | sample Lox_Sample_22_FD_207093 | JGI IMG/M metagenome (GOLD analysis project Ga0335073, IMG submission 207093) | Soil microbial communities from Loxahatchee National Wildlife Refuge, Florida, United States - Lox_Sample_2.2 | ecosystem: Environmental > Terrestrial > Soil > Wetlands | place: USA...
TCCGCGACCTGCGGGTGATCATCGCGCACTGCGGTCACCCGTGGGTCGACGAGGCGCTGTTCCTGCTGACCAAGCACCCGAACTTCTACGGCGAGCTGTCGTACCTGCTGGCCAGCATCACCCGGCGCGACCTGTTCGGCCTGCTGCACCGGTGCGAGCCGATGTTCGTGCCGCTGGAGAAGCTGTTCTTCGGCACCGACTACCCGGGCTTCCTGTACGACCCCGTGGCGCTGGCCGAGAAGGTCCGCACGGTCAACGAGGAGGCCGGGCCGCTCGGCCTCGACCCGTTCCCGCAGCACAAGATCGAGGGCCTTCTCGGCGACAACTTCGCCCGCTTCCTCGGCCTGCTCAGCTAGACGACGGGGGGCAGGCACGGAGGACAGGGACGCGAACCGTTGCTGATTCCCCGGAAGGCCCAGTGACGGCGATGATGACGCAGGCGGGATGACGCACCAGGATGCCCCCGACGTAGAGGGCATAACGCCGACCGCAGGCGGGCAGGCGCAGACTACGGGACGCCTTCGAGATGCTGGAGCCGTAGCTGAGGCGGGCCGACGCGGGAGTAACCACGCTGACGGTCCGGTAGGGCCAGGCGTCCGGAGCCACAGACAGGGCGGTCTTCCAGGCCAGATAGCGCTGCCCGTTGAGATGCTGCACCGGCAGGGTGTCGTAGGCGTTGGGGTCTCCGATGAAGCCGTCGACGCCGTTGACGAGGCGAGCTGGAGAGCCGTCTTCGCCCTGCTGCCCCGCCGAATCGTGACAGGTGAGCAAGACGGTGGTGTCGGCGTGGAATGTCCTTGGCGCAGTGGCTCCCAGCAGCGCGAGAACCACGATGATGGCGACGGCGGTAATGGCGGCGACTCCGGCGCCCACGGCAAGACCGGCAGCCCTGCGACGCTGCCGGCGTGCTGCGCCGCGAACCCGGGCATCCAGATCCGGCCATGGCGGCAGCGACCACCCCGGGTCGCGGAACAGTTCGCGGAGCCAGTTCTCCGTGTCGTCGTCAGTCTGCATGTGCGTCATCTCCCAGTGGGGTGTCCGCCATTCCCGCCACCATGAGCGGCCGCAGGGTCGCCAGGCCCCGAGCTGCCAGGCTGCGTACTGTGCTGGGTCGGCAGGCCAGCAGCGCGGCGATCGACGGATCAGGCAGATCCTCGAAGTAGCGCAGCACCAGAACCGCCCGCTGCCGCGCGGGCAGCAATGCCAGCGCTCGCCGGAGCGCATCCCGCTCCTCGCTCCGCCGTAGCCCGGCATCGTCCGAAACAGGTTCCGGCACGTCCCCAAGCTGAACCCGGGCGCTCCACCGGCGCCACTGGGACACGTGCGTGTTGACCATGGCCTTGCGTACATAGGCAATGGGGTCGTCCACCCGTGCCCGGCGCCACCGGCGCAGGGACTTCGCCAGGGCCTCCTGGACGAGTTCCTCGGCCTCGTGCGGATTTCCGGTCAGAACATGCCCGAACCGCAGCAACGCTGGCAGTGACTGGGCGGCAAACTCCGCAAAACTCGCGCCGCCAGGATCGTTCTCGGGCAACGGGCGTCCTCTCCTCCGTAACCCTGACTCACCAGCCGCGCCAGATGTTGCAGTGGGCCGAGAACGACAGGGGACCTCAGCCCGGCGCGCCCACCCACTGCCTCACCGCCTAAGCGCCGACGGTGTACTCCGGCGGAAGGTCCGGTGCCAGCGCGGAGAGGTCCTGCTCGGCGACAACTTCGCCCGCTTCCTCGGACTCGCCTAGCGGCCGGCGGGCCCGGGCATGCCCCGGCCGGACCGATGATGGATGGCGTGGGAGCTTCCGCAGGCGCCGGTGACGCGCCGGGCAGGCAAGGACCGGCGCCATGCCTGCCGGATCCGACCGGCCCGTTCCCGGTCGGCGCCACGTCTTTGCACGTGAGGGATGGATCCCGCCCCGACCCCTGGGTCGCGGAAGCGGCCGCGCGGGAGCTGATGGTCTCCTTGTGGTATCCCGCGACGCCCGCGGACGGGCCGCGAGCCCTGTACATGACGGCGGCGGAGTCCGAGCTCATGCTGGCCAACGCGGGCGTTACCGGCGTGCCGCCCGGCACGCTGAGCACGGTCCGGACCAACGCGGCCTGCGACGCCGCGCCGGCCGGGCGGCCGCGCGGCCATCCCTTCGTCGTGCTCTCGCCCGGCTTCATCCATCCCCGCAGCGCGCTCACCGCCCTGGCCGAGGACCTGGCGAGCCACGGCTACATCGTCGCCGGGATCGACCACACCTACGAAAGCGTCGCCACGGCCTTTCCCGACGGACGGGTCACCACCGGCCTGGCGCGCGAGGCACCGCGGCGCGACCGGGGGGAGAAGGTGATGGCGGGCCGGGCCGCCGACGTCTCCTTCGTGCTCGGCGAGATGACCGGTGCGCACCCGCCATGGCCGGGCGCCGGGCTGATCGACCCGTCCCGGATCGGGATGGCCGGCCACTCCATCGGCGGCGCCGCCGCCATCGCGGCCATGCTGGCCGACTCGCGCATCCGGGCCGGCATCGACATGGACGGCGCCACCGTCGCCGCGATCCCCCGCCGTGGCCTGTCCCGGCCGTTTCTGTTCCTGGGCAAGCAAGCCAACTACACCCCGGGAACGGCAGGCGCCGTGATCACCTCGGAGCGGCACCGGAAACTGATGGGCCCGGTGAGCACGTGGGAGCGAGACTGGAAGCTCCTGACCGGCTGGAAGCGGTGGCTCGTGGTGGCCGGAGCGGTGCACGCGTCCTTCACCGACCTCGCGCTGCTGGCTGAGCAGATCGGCATCGATACCGAGGCCGGAATCCCCGGAGCCCGGTCCCTGGACATCACCCGCGCCTACGTCCGGGCCTTCTTCGACCAGCACCTGCGCGGCAGCCCGCAAACCCTGCTGGACGAGCCGTCGCCGCGCTACCCCGAGGTCACGTTCTGTTCTCCGCAGGCCTGACGCCGTCGACGCGGTACTCGGGCGGAAGATCCGGCGCCAGCGCAGAGAGGTCCTGCGCCGCGAAGGCGGCGAGCTGTTCCCGGTCCCAGGTCAGCGCGCCGGTCCGGAGGTCCTCGACCACACCGTCGATCCAGGCGAGTTCGGTCGCGGTGACCGCGCGCCGGTATTCGTCATCCAGCAGCGTCACCCGCGGCAGGCCCTCGGGCAGGTCCTGCAGAGCCCGCTCGATCCTGGCCATATCCGCGCGAAGCACGGCCGCCCGCTGCTCGAGCCCGGCCAGCACCTCGCTCGGGGGCAGCAGCATCGCGAACGACAGCGCCGCCGGGAACTGCGGGAACTCGTTGCGGACCGTGCCCAGCATGCCGGTCAGCCACGCCGATACCTGCCGCCGTCCGTCGTCGGTGAGCTCGTAGACGGTGCGCTCGGGGTACTGCTGGTCGCGCTCGGTCTGCCGCACCGCGATCAGCCCGGCCTCGTGCAGCCGCTTGATCGTCTTGTACAGGTTGGCGCGCTGCTCGACGTTGACGACCTGGTCCTTGCCCCAGTGCTTGATCAGGCGCTGGATGCCGTACGGGTGCAGCGGCCCGGGAACCAGCATGCTCAGCACGGCCACGGCCAGCGGCGACGGGCGGTACGACGGGTCCATGCTCTAAGCGTACTAGTCGCCTGACGACTAGTAACCGGGCAACAGTCCCCGAAGCTCCAGCCCGGCGTCCGCACCCCCATCCCCGCTCCTCGCCGCGGCACCGCCCCGGCTGCTGCCTGCCCCAACACCGGCCCATTGCTTATATAGTTTCTCAGCAACTAGTCTTGAGTTGACTATAAACTAGTAGCCCGGCTACTATCGGATCGAGATATGACGCGAATCGGGCCGCAACCGGGCCGGGAAGGACGGCGAGATGACCGCGCAGGACACACCGCTGCTGGAGGCGCACGGCGTCACGGTGAGATTTGGCAAGGTCACCGCGCTCGACGGGCTGGACCTCACCGCTCCGCCCGGAGAGGTGCTCGCGATCCTCGGGCCGAACGGGGCCGGCAAGACCACGTTCGTGAGGACGGTCGCCACGCTGCAGCGGCCGACCAGCGGCAGCCTGCGGGTTCGCGGTCATGACGTCGTGCGCGACCCGGTCGCGGTTCGCCGGGATATCGGCCTGGCCGGACAGTTCGCCGCGGTCGAGCCCACGATGACCGGCCGCGAGAACCTGCAGATGACCGCGCGCCTGTTCGGGCACGGCCGGCGTGCGGCGCAGCGGGCCACTTCCGCCGTGATCGAGCAGCTCGGCCTCGGTGAGGTCGCGGACCGGCGGTCCGGCGGCTACTCCGGCGGCCAGCGACGCCGCCTCGACCTGGGCGCCAGCCTGGTCGGCGCGCCGCGGCTGCTGCTGCTCGACGAGCCGACCACCGGGCTGGACCCAGCGGGCAGGCGCGAGGTGTGGGACGCGGTGCGCAGCCTGGCCAGAGCGGGCACCGACATCCTGCTGACCACGCACTACCTCGACGAGGCCGACGAACTCGCCGATCACGTCGTCGTGATCGACCACGGCCACGCCATCGCCTCCGGCACCATCGGCGACCTCAAGGCCAGCGTCGGCCGCGACGTTATCGAGGTAGCCGTGGGCGACCCGGCAAGGATCGACGAAGCCGACCAGATCCTCGAGCGGGTGACCGGGAACCGGCCCCGGCTCGACCGCGGCAGCCGCCGGGCCACCGTCCCCGCCGCGGGCGGGGCCGGCGAGCTGGCAAGCGTGATCCGGTCCCTGGGCGACGCCGCGATCGCCGTGGACGAGATCGGCCTGCGGCGGCCCACCCTCGACGAAGTATTCCTGGCGCTGACCGGCAGCGACGCGGCCGCGCCCGCCACCCCACTCACAGCGACGAACGGGAGTTCACGATGACCACCGAGGCGATCACCCACCCAGGCGCCCCTGGCGCGCCCGCCGCACGGGCGATCACGCGCCCGGCCGCACCGCCCGGAGCGCTGCTGGTCTCGGCCGAGGTCGCGCGCCGGGCGCTGCTCAAGTACTTCCGTACCCCCGGCCTGAGCATCATGGGCGTGGTCACGGCCGTGCTGTTCCTGTTCTCGTTCAGGTTCGTGTTCGGCGGCGCCGTCCAGGGCGGGGCGTCCAGATATGCGGACTTCTTCGTGCCCGGGTACGTCGCCACAATCGTGCTGTTCACCGGGGCCGGCATCGCCGTGGCCGTGGCCGAGGACCGGGCCGGGGGCTTCACCGGGCGGCTGCTGTCGCTTCCCGTGCCCCGGCTGTCGATCGTGGCGGGCCGGGCGCTCGCCGACGTCACGACCAACGCGTGGTCGATCCTGGTCACGGCAGCGTTCGGGTTCCTGTTCGGGTTCCGTCTCGGCGGGACCGTCACCGACGGGCTGGCCGCGCTCGGGCTGTGCCTCCTCTATGGCGTGGTGTTCACGATGGTGTTCATCGTCATCGGCCTGATCTCACCCAGCGCCCAGGCCGCCCAGGGGATGTCGATGATCGCGTTCGTTTTCGCGTTCATCTCCAGCACGTACGTGCCGGCGGGCACCATGCCAGGCTGGCTGCAGCCGTTCGCCAGGTACCAGCCGGTCACGCCGATGGTCACCGCGGTCCGCTCGCTGATCACCGGGTCGGCCAGCGACCTGGGCCTGGCACTGGCCTGGTCGGCGCTGCTGATCGCCGTGTTCACGCCGATTGCGGTGCTGCGCTACCGGCGTGGCTGACATGCGGGTCCGCTCAGATCGACGCGTCCGCGGCCCTGACTCCGGCCGAGTTGCACACGCTGGCGGGCTGGCCGTGGGTCAGCTTGCAGATCGCCGCGGTGATCATGTTCGCCGCGCCGTCGATGTCCCTGGCGACCGGGCTGGACGGATCCCGCATCGCGGCGGCCACCTGGGCCCAGGTCATGCTGGCCAGGGCTGACGGCAGGTACTGGACGCCCGACGCCACGTAGCGGTTGCCGATGTCGAGGAACGGGAACCCGCCGCCGGAATACCTGTTGAACACGGCAGCCTGCTGCGGCGTGGGCCGCTGCAGGTACGCGTAGCCGGTCGGGGTCGCCGAGTCCGGCTTCCCGCTGTACCACTCGACGGGCACGAAGGCCACGTACTTGCTGGTGTAGCTGGACTTGTAGAACGACATCGTCGGCGTGTCCGGGTAGACGTCGGTGGGCGAGGAGTGGATGAATCTGGTGCCGGACAGCACGCCGAACCGGCCGAGCGCGGCGGCGACCGCCCACCGCTCGGCCGCGCAGTAGGGGCAGTACTCGCCGCCCATGAAGAGCACCTCCGGCTTGCCGTCGAGGGTCAGCTCCGGCTGGCCGCTGATCGCCTTCAGCCGGGCCGCGGTGCCCGCGCCGACCGCGTTGAACGTCGCGGCCGGGATGCTGGCGATCGACCGCTCGACTGCGGCGTCGGCCGCTGCCGGGGCCACGCGTGCGGGGGTGCGGGTCATCTTGACCGCGATGAGCGCCGCCACCACCGCGAGCACGACCGTGATCGCGCCGCCGACGATCAGGGCGCGGCGGCGGGCCCGGGCGCGCCGTGCCGCGGCGCGCTGCGCTGCCAGCTTCTCCCTGGCCTGCTGGGCAGCTGCTTTCCCTCTGGCGCTCTGCGCCTGCTTCCCCGCGCCCTTGCTCACCGCGGCGACCGCCCTTCCGCTTGCTGGGATGACGATGCGAGATCTACTATCTACTAAGTACGTACACAGATAGTAGATGGTTCCCGTACGCCAGGGAAACCGGCTGGGGCTCATATCCTGGCCACAAGGACCGGGAGGCGGCATGCGCGGGTTCGGAGACCTGGAAGCGGTGGTGATGCACCGGGTGTGGGATCACGGCAGCCCGGTCACCGTGCGCGAGCTCTTCGACGAGCTGGCCCGCGAGCGGGCCATCGCCTACACGACCGTGATGACCACGATGGACAACCTGCACCGCAAGGGCTGGCTGGCCAGGGTCAAAGAGGGCAAGGCGTACCGGTACACGGCGACCGCCAGCCGCGAGGAGTACAGCGCGCGCCTGATGCGCGAGGCGCTGGACGGCGGCGGGGACACCCAGGCCGTGCTGAGCCACTTCGTCGCGCAGATGGACGGCGAGGAATCCGAGATGCTGCGCGCGGTGGTGCGCCGCCTGGCCGAGCGGCGGCCGCAGTGACCACCGCGCTGCCGCTGCTCGGCTACGCGGTGGCCGTGGCCTGGTGGGCGCCCGCGCTGCTCGCGCGGCTCACCGCGGGCGGCGTCAGCGCCCGGCTCGGGCTGGCGGCGTGGCTGACCGCGATGGCGAGCGTGCTCGCCGCGGCGGCCGTCGCGCTGCAGTTCCTGGCCAGGTCCGCGGTCGACGGCTGGGACCGGCTGGCCCAGGTGGTCTGCCGCTCGGTTTCCGGGCAGGCGTGCACCGCAACGGGCTACCAGGGCGCGGCCCTCGAGTTCGCCCTTGCCGTGATCGCGATCGTCGCCGGCCTGACCGCGGCGGCGCTGGCCTGGCGATACGGGCGCAGCGTGCAGCGAGCCCAGCGCCTGACCCGCGCACACGCCGACGTCGCCCGCATCACCGGCCGCAGGCTGCCCGGCGACGACCGCGCCGTGGTTCTCGACGCCGCCCAGCCGGTCGCGTACTGCCTGCCCGGACGGCCCGCCACGATCGTGGTCAGCAGCGGCGCCCTGACCCTGCTCGACGAGCGGCAGCTCGGCGCCGTGCTCGCACACGAGCGGGCGCATCTGGCCGGCCGCCACCACCTGGTGATCGCGCTCACCCGGGGTCTCGCCGCGGCGCTTCCCGCTGTGCCACTGTTCGCCCGAGGCGCCGGGCACGTCGCCCGCCTGGCCGAGATGTGCGCCGACGACGCCGCGGCCCGCCGCAGCGGCCGGGGTGCGCTGCTCTCGGCGCTGCTCGCGATGGCCACGGGCGCGGCCGTGCCGGCCCATGCCCTCGGCGCCTCCGCGTGCGCGGTCACGGCCCGGCTGCATCGCCTCGTCGACTATCCCGGCCCGGCACGCCGCGCGCGCTACGGCCTGACCCTCGCGGCCGTGACGATCCTGCTGGCCCTGGTTCCCGTCCTGCTCGCCGGCTTCGCCGGCCGCTAGTCACCGGCGCCCAGGGCCTTACACGGTGCGCAATGCCGCCGTAGGCGAGAGGCGCGCGGCTCGCGTCGCGGGGTACAGGCCGGCGATGGCGCCGATGGCCAGGGCGGCGCCGGGGCCGCCGTACAGCGCCTGGGGCGGGATCAGCATCTGCGAGTGCTGGCTGTAGGCGTATGCGGCGGTGGCGGCCACCCCGATGAGGGTGCCGGCAAGGCCGCCGAGGGCCGACAGGAGCAGGGCCTCGGCCAGGAATTGCTCGGCGACGTGACGGCGGGTGGCGCCCAGGGAGCGGCGCAGGCCGATCTCGGAGCGGCGTTCGAGAACCGAGATGACCATGACGTTGGCGATGCCGACGCCGCCGACGAGCAGGGCGACGGCTCCCAGGCCGAGGAACAGGCCGCTGTAGGCGCCCTTGGCGGCCACCTCAGCCTCGAGAATGCCGGACTCCTCGGTGACCTGCGCGGCCGAGGGGCTGGCCGGGTCGACGGTGTCCGGCAGCACCGCGGCGACGGCAGCCACCTGGCTGAAGACGGCGCGCACATAGAGGCCGGTGGGGTGGCCGTCGAAGCTGAAGTACTGCTCTGCGACGGGGAAGCCGACGAACGCCATGCTGTCCATCTGGGTCTGCTGTTCCACAGGCCCCGGCACGGGCCGGAGGATCCCGACAACCGTGAAGTAATGCCCGCCGATCCATACCTGGGCCGGCTGCGCCAGGTCGTGGATGCCGAGCAGGCTGGCGGCCTCCGCACCGAGGACGACCGCGGGGTAGCGGGCGGTGGCCGCGTTCAGGAACCTTCCGTGGGCCATGGTGGCGCCCATGGTGGCGGCCAGCGAGGGGCTCGCCGCGGTCAGCGCGATGCCGCTGGTGTCGATGACGGGGATGAACGGGGTGCGGTACACGTAGACACTGGACAGGCTCGCGATCCCGGCCACACCGGTAACCGGGCCGATGCGCGAGACCATGCCCTCGGCGGTGGTCGGCAGCTCGGTCTGCGGTCCGGACAGGCTGCTGCCGGACTGCACCGTCAGCAGGTTCCCGAGCTGGCCGAGCTCGGCGAGCAGGCTGGCCTTGGACGTCTGGGCGATGCCGAGTACGCCGCTGATGGCGGCGATGCCGATGCTGATGCCCAGCGCCGACAGAGCCGCGCGCACGCGCCGGCTGCGCAGCCCCAGGCTGCCGACCCGCAGCAGGTCCGGAGCGGTCAGCCGGGAGGCGCCGGGGTCACGAACCCGCGCGCGTATCACTGATGATCATCCCGTCGCGGATCTCGATGCGCCGGTCGGTGGCCGCGGCCACCCCGGGGTCGTGCGTGATGACCACGATGGTGGTGCCGCTGCGGTGCAGCCCGCGCAGCAGGTCCAGGATCGACGCGCCGGTCGCGGTGTCCAGGTTGCCGGTCGGCTCGTCGGCCATGACCAGGGCGGGCCGCCCGACCAGCGCCCGGGCGATCGCCGCGCGCTGCTGCTCGCCGCCGGACAGCTGGTTGGGCCGGTGCCGCAGACGGTGACCCAGGCCGACCATTTCGGCGGCCTCGGCGGCCAGCCGGCGGCGGTCGGCGGCGCGCCCGCCCCGGTACAGCAGGCCGCCGGCGACGTTGTCCAGCACGGACAGGCCGTCCAGCAGGAAGAACTGCTGAAACACAAATCCCAGCCGCCGGGCCCGCAACCCCGACAGCTGCTTGTCCGACATGACCGAGGTGTCCTCCCCGGCGATGCGGACCAGGCCACGCGTCGGCCGCTCGAGCGTGCCCATCACATGAAGCAGCGTGCTCTTGCCCGACCCGGACGGGCCGACGATCGCAGCCAGCTCCCCCTCGCCGATCCGCAGGTCTACCCCGCACAGGGCGGCCACCGGCGGATCGCCGGGATACTCCTTCACGACGCCGGCCAGTTCCAGGACCGGCGCCGGCGGCGCGGCCGGCCGGGGCGGGAACGCGATGGTCTGGGTCATGACGACGACACCTCCACCCGGGTTCCGGCGCGGATTCCGGGCCCGCTGACCTGGACCATGGTGTTGCTGTACAGGCCGGTGGTTACCCCGACCAGGCGGACCGCGCCGCCGCCGGTCACCACGTCCACGCCGAACCCCCCGCCCTCCAGGCCCAGCAGCGCGCTCACCGGCACCGCGAGCACGTTCGAGGCGGTCTGCGTGGTGATGTTGACGTTGACCGGGGCCTGGTCCAGCGAGGCTCCCGGCGGGGTGGCGTCCAGGGTGATCGTGACCGTCACGGTCGGGGAGGAGTTGCTGCCGGCGCTGCCGTTGCTGCCGGCCGACGAGCACGGCGACTGGCCGGCCGAGCCGCTGCCGCCGCTTGCGCCGCCGGTACCGGTGCCGGTGCCGCCGCCGCCTGGGCAGGTGGCCACGGCGCCGACGGTCTCCACGTGCCCGCCCTCGGTCGTCGTGCCGTCCGGCATCACCACCGACACCGCGTCACCGGGCTTGACGAGGTTTTCCTGCGATACCCCCAGATCGACGGTCACGACGGGGATGACGCCGGTGGCCGTCATCACCGTTCCTCCCCCGCCCCCGCTGCCGCTGCCCGCGCCGCCCCCGCCGGCAATGGACGCGCCGACCGACGGCGTGATCGAGGTGACCCGGATCGGGCCCGGCTCGAATACCACCCCACCCAGCAGAATCTCCCCGGTCACCGGCAGGCCGCGCGCCTTCTGCCAGCGCTGCACCGCCGCCGCGGTCGCCGCCGAGTAGTGGTCGCTCTGGGCCATGCCGTCGCCGTAGCCGAGGGAGATCAGGTCACGGGTCAGCTCAGCGACGTCGGCGCCGTCGGGCATCCCCGCGTAGAACGCCCGGTAGGCGGGGATCGAGCCGTACAGCAACGGCACCGGCTCACCGCTGACCGCATAGACCCGCTGGTCCTGCCGGATGACGTGGCCCGCTTGCGGCAGCCACGTGTAGGTAGTGCCCGGGTTCAGGGCCGTGGCCTGATCCGAGCTGAGCGTCGCCCGGTCGCCCTGCAGCTTGACCTGGTCCGCCCCGACCTTGGCCTGGGCCTGGTCAACGTTGGTCTTCGCGGTCGACTCGGCAGTCTCCAGCTGCTGCTTGGCCTGGGTCAGCGCGGCCTGGTCCGCGGCGACCTTCTGCTCGTCGCCGGTGCACGCCGACGACGACGCCCCCGAGCCTGCACACGCCTTGGCCTCCGCGGCCCGATCCGCGGTGAGCGCGGACTGGTCGGTGCTCACGCTCGCCCGGGCGTCCGCGACCGCCTGATCACCGGCTGCGGACGCATCGGACTCGGCCTGCTCATCCGAGGACAGTGCCTGCTCGTCCTCGGCCACCGCCTGCTGATCCTGGGCGACCGTCGACGCGCTCGCTCCCGACGGCGCCACGATGGTGTAGGAGCCGTTGTAGCCGATGGAGCCGCCGATCTGCACTGTGTTGATGAGGCTGGTCCGCACCACCGTGGCGGTAGCCCCCGGGCCGCCCGGCGATGAGGCCGAGGCGTGACTGCTGCCGCTGGACGCCAGGGCCACCCCGCCGCCGGCGGCCCCGCCGGCCAGGACGATGGCGCCGATGACCAAAGCCCGCCGCCTGGCGGAGAACAGGCGGCGGGGCGAGAGTTCAGCCATTGGCGCCGGACCCGCCGCTGCTGGCGTTGGCGCCGGGGCCGCCTGCTGGGCACTGCTTGCCGGGAGGCGGGTTGCAGCTTGTCACGATGATCACTCCCGGCGCTTCCTTGCCGGGCGGATAGTACGTTTCGCCGGTCTTCTTGGAACACACCTTGTCGGCGTTCTCGAAGGTCGGGCTGTTCGGGTTCACGTTGCCAAGGCTCTGATCCTGGCTTCCGTTGGGGTCGGGGAAATTCGGGACCCCGTTGGCCCGCATGCACTCGGCGTACTTCAGCTGCACGGCCATGGACGGCGCCTGCGGGGCCGGCTGGCCGCCACGCAACGCGGCGGATGCCGCGTTCAGGTAGTCGCTGCACGGGCCCGTGCCCCCGTGGACCTCGCCCGCCAGCGTCGGCGAGACGTTGTCCATTGTGATGTCGATGTCGGAGTTCGAGTCGAGGGCCGGGTCGGCCTGGTTGGGATCGCCGTGGCCGCGTATGCAGGTAGTCCACTCGTCCAGCAACTGCGTCGCGTTGCCTGACCCGCTGGCTGCGGGGCTCCCGCCGCCACCTCCGCTGCTCGCCGAGGTCCCGGCGCTGTTGCCCAGGCTCGCGACCTGCGGGGTACTGGACCCACCGCTGCACGCGGCCAGCCCGATGGCTGCAGCCGCGGCGAGAACCGCGAGCCCGCCCGATGGCCGGAACGTCGTCGTCATGAGTTGCCTCCTGGGTAGCCCTTGCAGGTCGGGCCGTCGGGCCCCTGGCAGGTCACCTTGCTGGGCTGCAACGGCCCACCCGGGAGCAGCTGCAGGATCGGCGGGATGGCCTGGGCGAGTGGGACCTGGCGGAAGCCGGAGGGGACGGGCACGGTGAGCTTGGCCAGGTTCTGCGGGGTCGGCGGGAGCCAGGTGATGTTCGCCATCTGCTGCCGGCCTGGCAGGTGACCGAGGGCCAGGCGGATGGCCGCGCGCACCGGCAGGTACGTCCTCGGGTTGACCCAGATCGTCTCGGAAGCCAGGCTGCCCGGGCGGCTCCTCAGCTCGATGGTCTCGATGCCATCAACGCGCTGTCGGCCGACCGAGGTCAGGCCTCCACAGGAGACCGCGGCGCGCAGCTCTCCGGCCACGGTCGACGGCAGCGAGCTGGCAGACGAACGGGTGCCGGGCAGCCCGTAGGCGAACAGCAGCGGGGAGGCGGCTCCCGGCGACGACTGGCAGCCGGGCGGACCGGGCAGCACCGATACCCCCGCG
>Ga0335073_10010855_pt1 | contig 12808 bp, 12 predicted proteins | sample Lox_Sample_22_FD_207093 | JGI IMG/M metagenome (GOLD analysis project Ga0335073, IMG submission 207093) | Soil microbial communities from Loxahatchee National Wildlife Refuge, Florida, United States - Lox_Sample_2.2 | ecosystem: Environmental > Terrestrial > Soil > Wetlands | place: USA...
AGGCTCTGCTGTCCGGGCGGCGCCTCTCGTCTCGACTTCGACAGGACCGCCGGCCCCGGTCCTGGCGCCGCGGCCCCCGCCGAATCGTCCGTGCGGGCCGCACGGGCTTCAGCCCGGTTATGAAGACGCGTCGTACGCAGGGGTGCCGGTGGGGCCACCACCAACATGCGGCCGCGAACCGGGCGACGAGCTCGAGGAGCGCTTCGTGACGAAATCCCCGGCCGTTCCACAGGACACCATCAGGACGTACGTCCTCGACACTTCGGTGTTGTTGTCCGATCCGTGGGCCTGTTCCCGCTTTGCCGAACACGAAGTCGTTGTTCCGCTGGTGGTGATCAGTGAGCTGGAGGCCAAGCGCCATCACCATGAGCTGGGTTGGTTCGCTCGTCAGGCGTTGCGCCTGTTCGACGATCTGCGGCTCGAGCACGGGCGGCTAGATCAGCCCATTCCGGTCGGAACCCAGGGCGGCACTCTGCACGTCGAGCTCAACCACAGCGACCCCGACGTGCTCCCGGCCGGGTTCCGCACCGACACCAACGACTCGCGCATCCTGTGCTGCGCCGCCAACCTCGCCGCCGAGGGCAGGCGAGTCACCCTGGTGAGCAAGGACATTCCGCTGCGCGTCAAAGCGGGCGCAGTGGGTCTGCCCGCCGACGAGTACCACGCGCAAGACGTCGTCACGTCCGGCTGGACCGGAATGGCGGAAATCGAAGCCACCCCCGAAGACATCGACGTGTTATTCGCCGACGGTGAGGTCGATTTAGCTGCAGCTCGAGACCTGCCGTGCCACACCGGTATTAGGCTGCTCGCCGGCAGCTCGCACGCGCTCGGCCGGGTCAATGCCCACAAGCGCGTCCAGCTGGTCCGCGGCGACCGTGAGGTCTTCGGACTGCGGGGCCGCTCCGCCGAGCAGCGGGTCGCTCTGGATCTGCTGCTCGACGAATCGGTGGGCATCTTGTCGCTGGGCGGCAAGGCCGGCACCGGTAAGTCGGCGTTGGCGCTGTGCGCCGGTCTGGAGGCCGTGCTGGAGCGACGCACCCAGCGCAAAGTGGTGGTGTTCCGTCCGCTCTATGCCGTCGGCGGCCAGGAGCTGGGCTACCTACCCGGCAGCGAGAGCGAAAAAATGGGCCCGTGGGCCCAGGCGGTCTTCGACACCCTCGAAGGTCTGGCCAGCCCGGCGGTGCTCGAAGAAGTGCTCTCCCGCGGCATGCTCGAGGTGCTGCCGCTGACCCATATCCGTGGTCGCTCGCTGCACGACTCGTTCGTCATCGTCGACGAGGCGCAGTCGCTGGAACGCAATGTGTTGCTCACCGTGTTGTCACGGCTGGGCACAGGATCGCGGGTGGTGTTGACCCACGACGTCGCCCAGCGCGACAACCTCCGGGTGGGCCGGCACGATGGGGTCGCCGCCGTGGTCGAGAAACTCAAGGGCCACCCGCTTTTCGCGCACATCACGCTGCTGCGCAGCGAGCGGTCGCCGATCGCCGCGCTGGTCACCGAGATGCTGGAAGAGATCACCCGGGCCCCGCTGCCGTAGGCTTCCGGCGTGCGCAGACGACCAGACACCCTCGCGTGGCGCTACTGGCGCACGGTCGCCGGTGTGTTGGCAGCCGCCGTCGTCGTCGCTATCGGTGCGTTCACCGGGCATGTCAGGTTCGCCCACGCGAACGATGTCGTCGACTGTGCACAGGTCAAGTGCGTGGCGTTGACGTTCGACGACGGTCCCACCCCCTACACCGATCGGCTGCTGGGCATTCTGACCGCCAACAATGCCAAGGCGACGTTCTTCGAAATCGGCAACAAGGTCGCCGCCAACCCGGCCGGCGCCAAACGAGTCGTGGATGCGGGCATGGAACTCGGCAACCACACCTGGGAACACCCCAACATGACGACGCTGCCGCCGTCCGATGTTCCCAGCCAGTTGACCAGAGCCAACGACGCGATCGCCGCCGCCACCGGTGTGACGCCCAAGCTGTGGCGACCGCCCGGCGGGCTGACCAACGAGGCGGTCAATGAGCAGGCCGGAAAGGTCGGACTGGCCGGAATCCTTTGGGATGTCATCGCTTACGACTGGATCAACGACTCGAATATCGCCGCCAGCCGATACCTGTTGTTGACTCAGATCAAGCCCGGCTCGGTGGTGTTGCTGCACGACACATACTCCAGCACGGTCGATCTGGTCTACCAGTTCATCCCGGTGCTGAAAGCCAACAACTATCACCTGGTGACGGTCAGCCAACTACTCGGCCCGCGGGTGCCCGGCAGTATCTACGGGTCCCGTGAGAATGGGCCGCCGGCCAACGCCCTGCATGACATCCCGGCTCCGGAGATCCCGTCGCTGCCCAATACGCCGTCGCCGCCGCCGATGCCCAACTTCCCGATCACCGATTTATCCGGGCAGAACTCGGGCGGTCCTAACAACGGAAGTTAGGGCAGAGAGGAGCTTCGTGGAGATTCACCAGTTCGAACTGCCCGATGGCGCCGCCCTGACCTTCACTGACACCGGCACGGGGCGGGTGATTCTTCTGCTCCACGGTGTCTGTATGTCCCGTATGTTCTTCGAGCGGAATGTCATTCCGCTAGCCGAGCAGTATCGGGTGATCGCGGTGGACTTCCGGTCGCATGGTGATTCACCGAGAAGCGAGGGTGGCCACACCGTTGCGCAATACGCCCGCGACGTTCACGCTTTACTCGAGCATCTGCAGCTGACGGATGTCACCACCGTCGGATGGTCGATGGGAAATTTCGTCATCTGGGACTATCTGCGCCAATTCGGCCACCGCCGACTCGCCAGTACTGTCGTTGTCTCGCAAGGCCCCTCGGATCTCACCCAGCCCGACTGGCCCTTCGGCATCGGCGACATCCAGCAGCTCCACGGCATGATCGCGGACCTGCAGTACGACTTCCGGCAGTTCTTCGTCGAATACGTGCCGACGATGTTTAAAAACGACCTGCAGCCCGAGCAGCTGACCAGATTCGTCGACTCTATTTGCAAGGTGGGCGCGAATGCCGGGACGCTGATCTTCCTTGACCAGACGCTCAGGGACTACCGGGCGCAGATCCCTCAGTTCACCATTCCGCATCTACTGGTGTGGGGCCGCGACGAGAAGACGATGAAGCTGGGCGCAAAGGACTTTCTGGTCGAGCAGTTGCCCGAGTCCGAATTAATCGTCTTCGACAACAGCGGTCATTGCCCGATGTGGGAAGAGCACGAACGCTTCCACCACGTCGTCGGCGAATGGATCAGCCGGCACTAGGGATGTGGCCGCCTCGCACCGACCAATGCGGCTCCGCGACAGCATTTGTCGCTCGAAGGTGGGCACAACGGACACCCCCGACTCGCAGAGGCTGGCGTGACTGATGTGACTGCCGGGGCCGCTACTGCCCCGGCAGTTCGCCCGAGGCGGCCAACGCCAACAGCTCACCACGGCCGATCTGGGTGACCAGGCTGGCGCTGTCAAAGTAGATGCGCTCGTTGGTAATTCGCTCGCCGTCGAAGAAGAACACCGCGATGATCGGCACCCGGAACGACTTGCCTGTGGGCGGCATGCCGTAGAACTCGCCGAGATTGGTTCCCAGCAAGTCGAATTCGGTGATGACCGCATCGTCGGTAAAGTGATACCGCACGTTGTCGTGACGCTGATCCGGGAACGCGGTGCGCGTGGTCCGGTAGTAACCCATGACCTCGTCATCGCCGTCGAAAACCTGCCCGGTGGCCATGATCTCGTAGTGTGGATGCCCATTGAACGTGGCCAGGGTCCGATCGAACTCCTTGGTCACCTCGGTGTTCATGTGCTCTTCGATGAGCGCCAGGCGCCGTTGGCGGAGTTCGTCGCTGAGCATGTCTACTCCTCGGTGACCTTGGCCATCGCGAGCACATCGAGGCGACGGTCGAGCTCCTCTTCGGACAGCTTGTCGCCGATCAGCCCCCGGTCGATCACCGTCTGACGAATCGTCTTGCGTTCCTTTAGTGCTTGCTTGGCGACCGCGGCGGCCTCATCGTAGCCGATCACCGAATTCAGCGGTGTCACGATCGACGGCGACGACTCGGCCAGCTCGCGCAAATGCTCGACGTTCGCCTTCAGTCCGACGATGCAGCGCTCGGCGAACAACGTGGACACGTTGGTCAGCAGCTTGAACGACTCCAAAACATTGCGGGCCATCATCGGGATGTAGACGTTGAGCTCGAAGGCTCCGCCTGCGCCACCCCATGCGATCGCCGCGTCGTTGCCGACCACCTGGGCAGCCACCTGGGTAACCGCCTCGCACAGAACAGGATTCACCTTTCCCGGCATGATCGAGCTGCCCGGCTGCAGGTCCGGCAGCTGAATCTCGGCCAGACCAGTCAGCGGGCCCGAGCCCATCCAGCGGATGTCATTGGCGATCTTGGTCAACGACACGGCGATGGTGCGCAGCGCCCCAGACGCCTCGACCAGGCCGTCGCGGGCCGCCTGAGCTTCGAAAGAGTTGACCGCCGTGCGTAATTCGGTCAGCCCGGTGTCTTTCACCAGCACCTCGACCACTTTGGCGCCGAAACCATCGGGAGCGTTGAGACCGGTGCCCACCGCGGTGCCCCCGATCGCCAGCTCACCCAGTCGGGGCAGCGTCGCTTTCACCCGCTCGATCCCGGCCTCAATCTGACGTGCGTAGCCGGAGAACTCCTGACCCAGCGTCACCGGCACGGCGTCCATCAGGTGTGTGCGCCCCGACTTCACCACGGTGTGCCACTCGCGGGCCTTGTCGGCCAGCGCGTCGTGCAGTACCTGGAGTGCTGGGATCAGATGGCGCACAGCGGCTTCGGTGGCCGCGATGTGGGTGGCGCTCGGGAACGTGTCGTTGGACGACTGGGACATGTTGACGTCGTCGTTGGGATGCACGGTCACGCCGTTGGCCGCCGCGATTGACGCGATCACCTCGTTGGTGTTCATGTTCGAGCTGGTGCCGGAGCCGGTCTGGAAGACGTCGATGGGGAACTGGTCGTCGTGGTTGCCGTCGGCGATTTCCTTGGCGGCGGCGATGATCGCTGCGGCCTTGTCGGCTGCCAGCAAACCGAGGTCTCTGTTCACCTGCGCACACGCGCCTTTCAGCAGACCGAGCGCCCGGATCTGAGTGCGCTCCAAGCCGCGGCCCGAGATCGGGAAGTTCTCCACCGCCCGCTGAGTCTGGGCGCGCCACAACGCTTTCGCCGGCACCCGGACCTCTCCCATGGAATCGTGTTCGATGCGGTACTCGGCGTCCTCGCCCATGAATGGAGTTCCTCTTCCTCGGGGATTTATGGCAGGGGGTATGCGGCGCTACTGTCGCCGGTGAAGTCGATGGCCGAGTATTCGTTGAGCTTGGACAACCGGTGGTAGGCCTCGACCATCCGCAGCGTGCCGGACTTCGACCGCATCACGATCGACTGGGTGGTGCAGCCGCCGGGCTGATAGCGCACCCCCTTGAGCAGGTCACCGTCGGTGACGCCGGTGGCGCAGAAGAAGACGTTATCCCCGGACACCAGATCCTCGGTACTCAGCACTTTGTCGAGGTCGTAGCCGGCGTCGAGTGCCTTCTGCCGTTCTTCGTCGTCCTTAGGCGCCAGCTGGGCCTGGATCTCCCCGCCCATGCAGCGGATCGCGGCCGCGGTGATGATGCCCTCCGGGGTGCCGCCGATGCCGGCCAGCATGTCGGTGCCGGAGCCCGGTCGGCACGCGGAGATCGCGCCGGCCACGTCGCCGTCGGTGATCAACCGGATGCGTGCGCCGGTGGTGCGAACGTCGTGAATCAGCTGCGCGTGCCGCGGCCGGTCCAAAATGCACACCGTCATGTCGGGTATCGACAAGCCCTTGACCTTGGCGACCGCGCGGATGTTGTCGGCGATCGGCGCGGTGATGTCCAGCACGTGAGCGGCATCGGGCCCGACGGCGATCTTGTTCATGTAGAACACCGCCGACGGATCGAACATCGTGCCGCGATCGGCCACCGCGAGCACCGAGATGGCGTTGGGCATGCCCTTGCTCATCAGGGTGGTGCCGTCGATCGGGTCAACGGCGAAGTCGCAGTCCGGGCCGTCGCCGTTGCCCACCTCCTCGCCGTTGTAGAGCATCGGCGCGTGGTCTTTCTCGCCCTCGCCGATCACGACCACGCCGCGCATCGACACCGAGTTCACCAGTTCGCGGATCGCGTCGACGGCCGCCTTGTCGCCGCCTTCCTTGTCTCCGCGACCCACCCAGCGGCCGGCTGCCATGGCGCCGGCTTCGGTGACCCGTACCAGCTCCAGGGCGAGGTTGCGGTCCGGGGCTTCACGACGAGAACGTGCGCTCATGGTTGCCGATTGTCCCAGAAGCGGGTTGCCGCTCGGGAGCTGGGATACTCGTGATTGTGACGACACAGCCGGAGCCGACGGCCAGACCGGCCAAGCCACGGCTGCTGCAGGACGGCCGGGATATGTTCTGGTCGATCGCGCCGCTGGTGGTGGCCTGCATCATCTTGGCGGGCATGGTCGGGATGTGTACGTTTGCCCCCGAGGGAACCAACCGCGGACGCGTGCCGTCTTACGACGCGAGCAGCGCGCTGCGGGCCGACGCGCAGACTTTTGCGTTCCCGGTCCGGCTGCCCCGGCTTCCCAGCGGCTGGCAGTCCAACTCTGGCAGCCGCGGCGGTATCGGAGATGGTCGAACCGACCCGTCGACCGGGCAGCGGGTGCGCGCGGTCACCTCCATCGTCGGATACATCAGCCCCACCGGGATGTATCTGAGCCTGACCCAGAGCAATGCCGACGAGGACAAGCTGGTCGCCTGGACCCACGCTTCGCAGAAATCAACCCTGTATCCCACCGGGACCGTCGACGTCGACGGCACCCGCTGGATCGTCTACCAGGGCGACGCAGGTGTCGAGCCGGTCTGGACCACCCGGCTGAACAGCGCGGCCGGGCCGACGCAGGTTGCGATCACAGGTGCAGGCGGCGTCGATCAGTTCCGTACGCTGGCGGCGGCCACCGAATCACAGCCGCCGTTACCGGCGCATCGTTAGAAGGGACAAGCATGGGCGCACCGGAAGCCGACCTCACCGGCTGGTCACCGACGCCGTTCACCGGCGGGGGATACACCCACGACGTCTATCGCAAGGGCGAAGGACCCGGCGTGGTGCTGATCCCCGAGATACCGGGCATCCATCCCGGCGTGCTTGGCCTGGGAAACCACTTGGTGGACAACGGGTTCACGGTCGCGATCCCGTCGCCGTTCGGCGAGCCCGGCCGGCCGGTTACGGTCGGCTACACGCTTTCTTCTCTCCGACGTGTCTGTGTGGCGCGGGAATTCGCCGCGCTTGCGACCAACAAGCACCGGCCGATTGCGGATTTCCTGCGCGCGTTGGCCCGTGACCTCAACGCGACGACGCCGGGCAAAGGCGTCGGGGTTATCGGCCAGTGTTTCACCGGTGGCTTCGCACTGGCTGCAGCGGTCGACGACAGCGTGCTGGCACCGGTGCTCAGCCAACCGTCGACGCCGTTCCCGTTGACCCCGCGCATGCGGCGCGATCCCGGACTCAGCGACGTGGAACTGAACGCGTTCAAAGACCGCGCAGCCAAGGACGGCGTGTGCGCGATGGGCCTGCGATTCAGCAAGGACTTCATGTCGCCGGCCGAGCGGTTCACCACACTCAAAGAGCGGCTCGGCGATGCGTTCGAGGTGATCGAAATCGACTCGGGCCCAGGCAATGAGCACGGCTTTTCCCGGGCGGCGCATTCGGTGCTGAGTCTGGAGGTCCGTGAGGTTGACGGTCACCCGGCGTACGAGGCGCGCAAGCGAGTAGTCGAGTTCCTTACTGACCGACTGACTTAACGCGAGGCCAGACGAGCCAATCCCTAACAGTTGGGTGCACGCGGTGCGACACACACGACCGCCGCCCCCGTGGCCCGACCTGCGAGAGAAATAGCTGGCGCAAGCGTTGACCGACGGTGATCCTTTTCGTTGCGGTGTCGGGTCCGCAGTCACGAATCAGCAGCGGCATTGAAACGCCATCCCACTTACTCAGCGGCTGGTTGCGTCTTAGCCGACTCGACGCGCTTGCGGCTCCTCCAGCGGGTCAGCCAGCCGGGTTTGTCGTCCTCGTCGACGTGTTCTTCGATCTCCACGCCTTTGTATACCGCGAGGTAGACGTCGATGGTGGTGACAATGACGATCATCAACACCGGGCCGATCACGATGCCCCACGGGCCGAACATGGCGATGCCCGCGAACACGGCCAGCAACATCAGCGCGGGATTGAGGCGGGCGTCCCGAGGCACCAGGATCGGGCGCAGGAAATTGTCGAGGTTGGTGACAACGATGAGATGCCAGAGGATTACGAAGACACCGCCTGGGATGTTGCCATAGAAGATCATCCCGATGCCGAATGGGATGGTCACGATACCGCCGCCGAGTGGAATGATCGACAGTGCGGTCAGCAGGATCGCGAATATGAAGAAGCCTTGGTGGAATCCGGCGACGTAGACGGATGCGGCTCCGGCCACTCCTTGACACAGCGCGATGACGAAGTGTCCGGTCACGGTGCCGCGCACCATCGAGCTCATCTTGCGCAGGTACAGATCGGTGACGTCGTCGCCCAGCGGATTGAGTTGGCGGATCAAGGTGAGGATCTTCTCGCGATTGGTCAGCAGCGCAACGAATACGTACAAGAAGATGATCGCCGAGGTGACCACGCCGAACAGACTTCCGGCGGTGGCTTGCAGAAAGTGCAGGGTCCATTCACCGGCCTTCTGCGCGACGGTCACCATGGTCTTTCGCAGCGACTCTGCGGTGACGGTCATGTGCAGGAACGGCACCCGAGCCAAGACCTGGTTGACGACGTGAAGACTTTTGTCGCCCAGCACACTTAGACCGGTTCGCTGCACCCAGCCGGCTACGTGGGTCACCATCCGGGATATCTGCACGATCGCCAGCAGTACCAACAACCCGACCGGGACGATGACGGCAGCCAGAGCCGACAGCAGCGTGCAGGTGGCGGCCAAGCCGGTCTTCAGCCGACGATCGAACCAATTGAAAAGCGGCGTAAACAAATACGCTCCGACCGCCGCAACAACGATCAGGACAAAATAGTTGCGCAAGAAATATGCCGCGAACAGTAGGCTGATCAGCGTCCAGACCGCAAGAGCGCGTTTCTGGCCGATCGTGAATTCGGTTTTCATCGAACTCCGTTACTGTATATGGCTTTTCGCGTGTTGTCGCCTGCGCTGATCGGCGATGAACCGGATCGACATGCGCTGCAGCAGACCGGGTGCCAGCCGGGCGAACACCCAGGAAGCGTACGCCTGCTTGGGCTTCACGAGCAGCGCCTTGTTGCGGCTGATCGCCTTCAACGTGTCGCGGGCCAGCCGATCGGCACTATAGGCGGTCTTCATACCCTGCCCACGCAAGTAATAGTCGCGGCCGACGAAGCCGCCGATGGCACCCTTGTCCAGGATCGGCGTCTCGACGGCGCCGGGACACACCGCCAGCACGCCCACGCCCCGAGGAATGGCTTCCGAGCGCAGCGCCAGCGACAGTCCCACGATCGCGTGCTTGGTCATCACGTAACTGGTGATCTGCCCGGCCGCGGTCAATCCGGCCATCGACGCGGTGTTGACGATGTGGCCGTGGCCCTGTCGCAGCATCACGGGGTAGGCGGCGGTCACGCCGTGCACGACGCCGCGGATGTTGACGTCGATGATCGCGTTCCACTGGTCCAGGGTGAGCAGTTCGGTGTCACCGCCCCAAGCGATTCCGGCGTTGTTGAACATCAGGTCGATCCGCCCGGTTCGGGCGACCAGATCATCGACGGCGGCCGCCACCGCGGCCGGGTCGGTGACGTCGAGGGCGGCCGCGGTCGCCGTTCCCGGACCGTGCAGGCCGTCGACGGTGCGGGCCGCTGCGGTGCCGTCGACGTCAGTGCAGACGACATCGGCGCCCGCCGCGACCAGGGCCCGGCACAGCGCCGCTCCGATGCCCGAACCCGCGCCCGTGACGATCGCTTGCTTCCCGGTGAAACTCACTGCGGTGCGGCCAGTTTCATTACGTGGCCCAAGATATCGGGATAACGCTTCATGTGCGCCCCGCCGTTGAGGTCGAGCACCTCACCGGTCAGCCATGACGCCTTGCTCAGAAACACCACCGCCTCGGCGATGTCCTCCGGGGTGCCGGCGCGGCCCAGCGGGGTGTTCTCCAGGTATTCGTCGAGCACGCCCGGAATCTGGGTGGCCGGCTCGGTGAGTGGCGTGTGCACGAATCCGGGAGCGACGGCGTTGACCCGGATACCGCGCGGCGCGAGCTCGAGCGCCGCGACTTCGGTCAGCATCGATAGCCCGGCCTTGGCCGCGCAGTAGGCACTCATCGCCGCGGCGGGTTGCCGCCCGTTGAGCGAGCTGAGCGATACCAGCGCCCCGCCCTCGCGCAACCGCGGCGCGGCGTGCTTGATCACCAGGAAGGCCCCGGTGAGGCAGACGTCGACCACCGACCGGAAATCCTCGACGGCCAGGTCGGTGATCAGCCCGACGCCGCTGTAACCGGCGGTGTTGACGACCACGTCGAGCGCGCCGGCCTGCTCGAAAAGCGCTCGTACCGAGTCCTCGTCGGTGACCTCGACCGTCGCGGCGGTGTGCGGGTCGCCGAGCTCGGCCGCGACCGAATGCGCGCCGGCGGTGTTGCGGTCGGCGACTGTCACCCGGCAGTTGTCCGCTGCGAGCGCATGCGCGACGGCTCGGCCGATGCCAGACGCGCCGCCGACAACGACAGCCGTGCGATCACTCATGCTGGCTCCTGTTCGGGTCGAGGATCATTCCATTTGGCGGTGATCACCCGCCACGGGTCGGCGTAGCGGCCCGGATAGCGGTGGTAGGGCGAGCGACGTTTGAGTAGCTCATGAGCAAGCGGAGCCGCTAGCCGCGCCGGATAACGCCGCCAGCCCATCCGGTCGGCCAGCTCGGCGAGCATTTGTGACCACGAAACCCGTTGGAATTGAAGTACTTCCGCCGAGCGCGCGGTGTCCATCCAGTCGGTGGCGAACCAGTCGGCGTCGCTATCGGGGTTGCCCTTGCGCCCGGCGGGTATGGCACCGACCAACCCCATCGCGGCGGCGCTGGCAGGGGCGACGTCGCCCTGGACGTGGCGGTGCGAGTCGTCGCCGCCGATCAGCAACGTCTCGCCGATGACGGGCGCGGTGGTGGCGGCGACAAACGCGCGGGCTACGTCGCGCACGTCGACGGTCTGGATGCGCCCGTCGACCGGCAGCGACGCCTCGAAGTAAATGGTGTCCAGGTCGAGGTCGAACCGCGGCTCGGAACTGAGCACGCCGCCCAGTCGCAGCACCACCCAGTCCAGGGCAGAATCGCGCACCAATTGCTCGGCCGCCACCTTGTGGGCGCCGTAGATGTCGGACGGCCGCAACGGAGTGTCCGCGGTGAGCACGTCGCTGATGTGGTGTGGGTTACGGGCGCCGTACGCGGCGACGCTGGAGGCTTGAACGAATCGCGGCGGCGCCGGCAGTGCTTTCGCTGCGTTGATCAGAAAGCCGGTCGCGTCGACGTTGACGCGGCGGGCCAACCCCGGCCGGGCATAGCACACCGGCGGGATGATCGCGGCCAGGTGGATGATCGCCGCGGGTGAGACGTCGCGCAGCAGCGCGGTGACCGCATCGGCATCGGTGAGGTCGACCCACCGGACGTCGGTGGCGGGCAGCAGGGCGGCCGCCTTCTTGCGGTTGGCCGGTATGTCGAGGTCGGTGGCGACGACGTGACGGTCGTCGGCGCGCAGCTGTCGCACCGTCGCGGATCCGACCAAGCCGAACGCCCCGGTGACCAGTACGGTCTGGGTCATGGCGCATTACGCTACACGCCGACTCGGAATACATGCGCCGCTTCTCCCGCAGCGGGAGGGATTCACACCGTCGCCGGCGCGGAATACGTTGGCAGCTGCGCGTTCGCGGGGTACTTAGCCGTCGGGAAGTTTATCCTTTGCGGATCGGGGTGACGGATCGGCGGCGAGGCGGATGACGACGGCAACGACTTGCCGGACGTGCGGCACTGAATCACTGGAGAACGCGCGGTTCTGCCACTCCTGCGGTTCACCTGTCAGTCCGGCAACCAGGCCTGCCGAGTACAAACAGGTGACGGTGCTGTTTGCCGACGTGGTCCATTCGATGGACATCGCCTCGGCGGTCGGGGCCGAACGGTTGCGCGAGATCATGAGCGAACTGTTCAACCGTTGCAGCGGAATGGTGCAGCGGTATGGCGGGACCGTGGACAAGTTCACCGGCGATGGCATCATGGCGCTGTTCGGTGCGCCGGTGGCGTTGGAGGACCATGCTTTTCGTGCATGTCTGGCAGCGCTGGACATACAGGATCAAGCTTTAGAGCTTGCTGCCGAGGTGCAGCGTCAGGATCGCATCGACTTCCAGCTTCGGGTTGGACTCAACTCCGGCCAAGTGATTGCCGGTGAAATCGACTCGAACCCAACGAGCTACACCGCTATTGGTGCGCAAGTGGGGATGGCGCAACGCATGGAGTCCGTTGCGCCGCCGGGAGGCGTGATGCTCAGCGAATCCACCGCTCGGCTGGTCGGAGACGTCGCCACGTTGGGCGAGCCGGAGCTGGTGCATATCAAGGGCGCCGCCGAGGCGGTGCGGGCACGTCGGCTACTGGCAGCATCGTCAGATCGTCGGCACACCGGCCGGCAGGACACGTCATTGGTAGGCCGCACCTGGGAGATGGGCGCCCTTACCGGGATGCTGGATGCGGCGATAGACGGTACAGGTTGCGTAGTGGGTTTGGTCGGACCACCCGGCATTGGCAAGAGTC
>Ga0335073_10010857_pt1 | contig 12807 bp, 9 predicted proteins | sample Lox_Sample_22_FD_207093 | JGI IMG/M metagenome (GOLD analysis project Ga0335073, IMG submission 207093) | Soil microbial communities from Loxahatchee National Wildlife Refuge, Florida, United States - Lox_Sample_2.2 | ecosystem: Environmental > Terrestrial > Soil > Wetlands | place: USA: Florida...
CATGTCCTTGGGTTTTAGGAGATAAAGATCGGCGGAAAACTCGACTTCGCCTTGCGCGTTGCGCGAGGCTTTATCGAGATCGACGATCTGGCGATTGTGGATGTTCATGGGATCGACGGCAAAATAAACTCGCCCGACGATTTTTTCGTAGGCACCGGCCAAGCCGAACGAGCGGCCATCCTGAATGTCCGTCCGAGAAATAATTTGGACGCGCGTGACGCGCGCATCGGCAGCAGAGATGGAGAAGAAAAATGCAAGAGCCGGGAAAATCAGAGCGAAACGCGAGCTCAAACGACGCATAAGAGGCCTCCAAAGAAAGCACAGCTTACATCATTGCCGGCCGAAACGAAGTCCGCTGGCGCGGATTATGCGCGGTGCGTGGCAAGGATGCCGCTGTACGCCACCAGAAGAGTACGACGAAGCCGGCTGACAGCCGACAGCTGACAGGCAACGAACCATTATTGTGTGGAAGGTCGGCGGCAAACGGTTATTTTCAGGGCGGAGAGCGAGAAGGCGCGTCTAAGATCGCCGTGTGGTCGTTTGTGAACGCAAGGCGCTGGACAGCTCAGAACGACAAGAGCGCTCCTGGCGAACGCGCAAAACTCGTTTTTCTTTGCCTTTCTCCGTTACAATCCACGCGCCCCATGCGGAGGGATGTTTTCGCCCGGGAGGATTGATGAGCGTCAGCCAGAGGCTCGAGGAAATCCGCGACGGTTTCGAGCGGCCGTTCTGGGTCGCCAATACTAGCGAAATCTTCGAGCGGCTTTCTTATTACGGGGCGTTTTCCTCGTTGGCGCTCTATCTTCATGAGAGGCTCGCTTTTTCTACCGAGCTCACCGACTCGCTGACGGGCTTCTTCGGCGGGATGGTTTGGTTTCTGGCGATTTTCGGCGGAGCGGTGGCGGACAAGCTCGGCTTTCGGCGCGCGCTATCGATGGCCTACCTAATTTTGGCGGCCGCCTATTTCCTGATTGGCTCGGTCGGCGCATCGTGGCTCGCGCCGGTTCGTGGCTTGGTTCCGCTGGGCTTGTTTGTCGGGGTCATCCTGATTCTTCCCGCGCTCGGCATTGCCCTGGTGAAACCGAGCGTGGTCGGCACGACTGCCCGAGCCTCCAAGGAAAATGTGCGCACGCTTGGATATTCCATTTACTACACGATGGTGAATATCGGGGGCACCGCAGGCCCCTTCGTTGCAGATTGGGCGCAAAGGCATCTAGGCCTAGAAAGAGTCTTTCGCGTTTCCGCTCTTAGCGTTTTTGCGATGTTTTTCCTGGTTTTCTTTTTCTTCCGCGATCCGCGAAAACCTGGAGACGTACCAGCACCTAGCTTGCTTCAAGTCGTGCGTAATTTCCTAGCGATTCTGTGGCCGCCGCGCTTTCTGATTTTCCTTCTGATATTCACGGGCTATTGGATCGTCTACTGGCAGCAATACACCAGCCTGCCGGGTTTTCTGCACAACTATGTGGACGCGCACGCGCGCGTCCAGCTCATCCTCATGACCGACGCCCTCATGGTTGTTTGCCTCACCTTCGTAGTGAATTATCTTGCGCGCAGAATAGCGCCGTTCCACGCCGTTATTCTCGGCACCGTCATCACATCCATGTCCTGGATCGTTCTGTCGTTTTGGCCAACGGTCACTGGCGCGGTGGCATCGATTGCAGTGCTAGCTATCGGCGAAATTATTCAGCAGCCGCCGTACTACGCATACATTTCGCGCCTCGCGCCTCCTGGGCAGCAAGGAACGTACATGGGCTTCGCATTTCTCCCATTGGGGATCGGCTCGTTGGTAGGAGGCTGGTTCGGCGGTCGGATGATGCATCATTTCGGCGAAGTTGCGCACCATCCTGAACGCGCGTGGTGGGGCATCAGCGCCGTCGGGTTTGCTACTGCTATCCTGCTCATTATTTATGACCACGTTGTGAAGCCCAGTGCGCAAGAAAGTGGATCGTGACAAGGAGAAGCGCAGGCGGAGCTTGAACGGCGCCGAGTAGGCCCGCATTCTTTAGCTTCCATTGTTGATGGGCGAGCGCTTCAATTGACCATACGGCGGAGAGAGGCGAGCGCTTGCCGGGCGAGGGAATAACGCGGCTCGACTTCGAGCGCCTCTTGAAAACATTTCATGGCGCGGCCGTACATTTCTTTGCCGAGATAGGCGCGGCCAAGATTGTAATGTGGAAAATGGCGGGGCTCGTAACGGCGCGCTCCGATGGCGCGCTCAAGCCAAGGAATTGCTTCGTCGAAGCGCCCTAGCTCGATTAGGTAGGCCCCGATATCGTTGTAGGGGTTGCCGAATTCCGGGTCGATTTCGATGGCGCGCTTGCATTCCGCGATAGCGTCTTCGATGCGGCCCTGAAAATGGTAGGTCCAGCCCAGAAAGGTGTAGGCTTCCGCCGTGGGGTGGAGTTCGAGCGAGGACTGATAGAGCTCGACGGCCAGGTCGTAATCGCCCTCCATTTGGGCTTGATAAGCGTCTTGAAGGATTTCCCAGGCTCTCGTGAGGGTTTCCTGGCTCATGGGTAGATTGTTAGCACATGGTTTTGGGGGCGTCAAAAGTACGAGAGTTCCAAGGGTGCGCCGGGGGAACCTGTACTTTGTGCCGGGGGCCGGGAGTGGAAATTACGGCGATAAAAAGAGAAGATAGAGCCGGAATTTACAGGCGCACTTCGTAAGAATCCGTAGAAAAAGAGGACGAGGGGGAGACGTGAAGCGAAATTATCTGGTTCTTGGGATCGCATTATTGAGCGTGGCCGTGGCGGTCTTCGCGAAGGATCCAGCGGCACAGAAGTCCCCGACGGGGAAGTCATCCGGCTCCGCGGTGAAGGGCAAAGAGGTGTTCGAGCAGAAATGCTCGATTTGCCATTTCGCGGACAGCAGCGCGAGAAAAATCGGCCCCGGACTGAAGGGACTTTCCAAACGGGGTACATTTAGCGTGAACAACAAAAAAGTAACCACCGAGAATCTGACGACATGGATCGAGAATGGCGACTCGCTGATGCCCCCGTTCAAGGATGTTTTGGATGCCCAGCAAATCAAGGACGTTGTGGCCTACGTGAAAACGCTTTAGACCAGAACGCGTCGGGAATCTTTCGCCGCGCGAGCGCCAGACGATTCAGCCGCTGAATTTGCCAGCAAAATTCGCAGTTGGAGTTAGACGGCGGAAGAAGTTAATTTTCAGCGTCGAAAACAAAAGCCCCGGATAACCTGTTCGTTCAGGTCATCCGGGACAAACTCAACCGGGACACCTTCCCGGGCACCTAGCGAAGTTGGAAGCGGCGAAGCGCACTGTAACAGCTGGGAGCGCGCCGATTCTTCTGCGCAGTGTCCGGGCCCAATCCCTGCAAGGCAGGGAATCTACTTCTACTTCAGTACGGCATCCTTGAAGGCCTTCGCCGGGCGCAGGCGAACCACGGTCTTGGCCTTGATCTTGATGGCCTCGCCTGTCTGGGGGTTACGGCCCATGCGCGCCTTGCGGTGCGCTTTTACGGCGCGGCCGATGTTCGGAATAACGAATTTGCCGGCGCCGCCCTTGCATTCCTTCACCGCGAGCTTGAAAAGCTCTTCGAAAAAGAGCGCCGCGGTTTTCTTCGGTGTGCCGCACTTTTCGGCAACGTACGACACGATCTTGCTCTTGCTCATTGGCTTGGCTGCCATCTAGTCTGCTTATCCTCCTGTATGTACTTTCCACCCCGAAACGAGCGGGGCAGGCCGCGAGCGATACCCCCTGGGTTGGCGTGAGAAACTCGGGCCGGACGGCACTATAGCCAAGGAGAAAGTAGAACGCAAGGAAAAACCGCAAAATAGGCTGGAAAAATGCGGATTTTTGCGAGGCACCTGTGAATAACCCGCGAAAAACCCTGCCCCCAGTGATTCGCCGGGGAAGGCTTCCACGACTAGAGAGCGGCGAGGTCCGTGTAAAAGTGGGCGATGGCTTTGATTCCGCCGAAATAATTTTCTAGCGCGATGTGTTCATCAGGAGCGTGAGCGTTTTCGTCTGGAAGACCGAAACCGAGGAGCACGCAAGGGATTTTGAAGGTGTCATGCATCTGCGTGACGAAAGGGATGGAGCCGCCCTCGCGAATGAAAACGGCCTTTTTGCCGAAACCCTTCTCGAGAGCGCCTTGAGCGATTTTGAAGATTGGCGCATGGAAAGGCGCTACCCAGGGTTTTCCAGTGCTGAGAACATCGAACCTGCACTTGACGGTCTTGGGCAAGAGTTTGCGAATGTGCTTTTCCACGAGCGCGGCGATTTTGCGCGGGTCCTGGCTGGGGACGAGGCGCGTGGAGAATTTGGCGTAAGCCTTCGAGGGAATAACCGTCTTTGCGCCTTCGCCTTGATAGCCACCCCAAATTCCATTCAGTTCGAGAGTGGGCCGCGTCCAGAGCTGTTCGACGATGGAAAAGCCCTTTTCGCCTGCGTAACCGGGTGCGCCGACGGCCGCCTCGAATGCTTTTTGCTTCCAGGGCAGCGCATTCAGCGCTTTGCGTTCGGGAGCGGAGACTTTCGCGACTTTATCGTAGAAACCTGGAACGGTGACGTGGAAATTTTTGTCGTGAAGCCTAGCGAATAACTCGGCGAGAATCGTCAGGGGATTAGGAACTGCGCCGCCGTAGACGCCGGAATGGAGATCGCGGGCCGGGCCAATCAGTTCGACCTGGTAGTAATTCAAACCACGCAAACCATAAGTAATGGAAGGGACGCCTTTCGCGAGCATCGACGTATCGGAAACGACGAGGGCGTCGGCCTTCAACTTCTCCTCGTTTTTTTGCACATGGTCCCAGAGGCTGACGCTGCCTACTTCCTCTTCGCCTTCGATGAGAACTTTTACGTTTATAGGCAGTTTTCCGTTGATCTTCTGAATGGATTCGAGGGCTTTCAGATGGATATGAACCTGGCCCTTGTCATCCGCGGTGCCACGACCGAAGAGATTGCCGTTCCGGACGGCGGGTTCGAACGCAGGTGAAGTCCAGAGATCGAGAGGCTCCGCGGGTTGGACATCGTAATGGCCATAGAAGAGGACAGTGGGCTTGCCGGGAGCTTCGAGAGATTCGGCGTAAACAAGTGGGTGGAGGTTGGTCGGAACGATCTCGATTTTCTGGAAACCGGCGGCGCGAAGATTGTCGGCCACCCAGCGAGCCGCGCGTTCGATGTCTGGTTTGTGCTCGGTTTTAGCACTTACGCTGGGAATGCGCAGAAATTCGTATAGTTCCGCCAAATGCTTGTCACGATTCGCTTCTATAAATTCAGGAAGGTTCATAAGAGGGGCTCTCGGGGGCAATGAGTCCTTTCAGATAGATTTGAATCAAGCCTTCTGCGTAACTATGCGGCAGAGGAATGAGTGCGGACTTATAAAATTATCCCCGGCTGCTAATTCCTATTCTAGGGCCGGGCCCGTCCCTCAGACAAGTTAGGCAAATGCGGAGAATCAAAGAAGAGGCAGGCATATTGAAAACGGCGGGTGTTCATCCAGGAGGACGGCGACGGGATGTGCGAGGGCCGTTCCCAGCCGTGCTCCGAGATTACGACGGCTTGTGGCGTGGTGAGTTCCCGGAATGACTTTTCGGATTTAGCCGGGCGTAAATTGGTGGCATCCACGAAGCATTCTTGGATCGCACGCCTGTATTCATTGTGGCACTCGCTCAAACAATTGTTCCAGAACTGATGACCCCAGCAAGCAAAATAGAGACAAGAACTAGACGATTCGTCGGCCACTCCGGGGACCGTGTTCTCGGAATAAGGGAGCGGCGACAGCTTTGTGTGGCTCGGAATTGGGATCACGTCACATGGGACCGTTGGGTTGGCCCGGATAGGTGAGCATGTGCAAGAACTGACGGCCCAAGTAGCTAGCACCTCAGGTCGCTGGACTTCCATCAGCAAGAGAGCGCTCGTCGTCCTAGCTGTCCTTCTGCCGATCTTACTCGCCGGGGCTTCGCTCCGCGGCCACGCAAGCTTTGCATTAACAGCCTTCGGGGATTTATCTCAGTTTTTCCTGCTTGCGACAGGAACCCTCTTCTTTGCGTGGAAGGGTGTTTGCACGCGGGGAACACTCAGAGCCTTCTGGCTCTTGATGGCCTTAGGGTTCGCGATGTGGTCGGTCAACATGTTTTTGTGGGTCTATTATGAGGTGTGGTTAAACCGGCCGGTTCCGTCGGTTCCGATCGGGGAGTTCCTGCTCTTCATCAAACTCGTTCCGATGCTAGCCGCGCTAGCCCTAGAGCCAAATAACGGGAGCCCCAATCAGCCCAGGCTGCTGGGGATTTTCGATCTCACTTCGCTTCTTGTTTACTGGACGTATGCCTATCTTTTCTGGGCCATGGCGTACTTGATCTCTGGAAACGATTTGGCGCGTTACAACAGTAACTCCGACATCGTCGATGCCGCGGGGAATCTTGTATTTCTGTTTGTTCTTGGAGTCGTAGTCCTCCGGAGCCGGGGAGCGTGGCGTGGCTTCTACTTGCACTTTCTTGGAGCCGCGGCGACTTACGCCTTCGCTTCCATCCTAATCAACCACGCTATCAGCAGAGGGCGCTATTACACGGGCAGCCTCTACGACGTGCCGCTAACCACGGCGATGGCTTGGATCTGCGTCACATCGATCACCTACCCTGTCCACTGTCGATCAGTGCACCCGCAAGACCTGGAAGAGCCAAAAAGCGAGAGACGCCCGAACGGTAGAACGGTACTTTGGTCGGCGCGACTGTCGATGTTAGCGACCCTTTCAACTCCCGCGATCGGGCTGTGGCTGGTAACGAGTGGTGAGACGCAAGATCCGGTGCGCCACTTTCGCATTCTTTTGACCTTGTTCACGATGTTGGTGCTGACCATTCTGCTCTTGCTCAAACAGGACCATCTCAACTTCAAACTTGCGAGCTATTTGCGCGACGCATCACTCGCCTATTCGAACCTGAGGCGATTCGAGGACCGGCTCGTACAGCACGAAAAATTGGCATCGCTGGGCAACTTGGTAGCTCGAGTGGCTCATGAGATCCATGGAGCCATGGCCGCAGTCGGCAAGGACGTCGAGGTTCTAAGCTCATACTCGATCGGCGACGCAAATCGCCAAAAGATGACGGCGAAGATTGGGGAAGGCGCTCGGAGGACAAACAACTTGGTGGAAAGCATGCTGAACTTTGCTCAAGAGCGGCCGGTACACCGCACCCCGGTAAATCTTCGGCCGCTCTTGGAGAGTGCAGTGAATCTGAAACGTGCGGAGGGCCGACATCGCGTTCGGGTGGAGATTGAAGAACAGGGGGATGTTCCTCGGGTCGAGGGGGATGCCAATCAGCTGATTCAAGTCTTCCTGCATCTCATCGCGAATGCGATGGATGCCATGGAAGGAAACAAAGACGGATTGCTCACCATCACTCTAAGGGCAAAGCAAGAGCATATAGAGATTGGCTTTGCGGACACCGGCTTGGGGCTGGGAGATTCGCGCCGAGTTTTCGAACCGTTCTACACCACGAAGGAAGTCGGTAAAGGAGTGGGTCTCGGACTCAGCACGTGTTACGGAATTATTCGCCAGCATGGCGGCGAGATTGATTGCCACAACCGTCCCGAAGGCGGGGCAGTTTTCAGGCTGGTGCTTCCGGCGGTAGGCGCACCGGTGGAGGCAGCTTCCTAAACCATTGCGATTGTTGGAGACAGAGCATTGCTTCGAACGATTGATACGCTGTGGACTCGCATCGCCCTGGGCTTGGTCATAGCTCAAATCGCTTGTGCAGCCCTTTTGCCTCGGAGCGGATTTCTAACAGCGCTCGGGGACGCGTTCCCGTGTCTGCTCGCCCTCCTGGTAGTGCTGTCTTTTCGGAGCAACCGGCGGCAATCCAGCGGGAACGTTCGGTTGTTTTGGAGCTTGAATGAAGCGGGATTTGGCATTTTGTTTCTGTCGCAATTTGTGTGGTTTTACTACGATGTCGTGCTCGGCCGGCCCGCACCTAGTCCGGTGGCGGGGGATGGACTTTTTCTTCTTGCTCTAGTGCCTACGCTGGGCTCCTTCGCGCTCCGGCCGCACGCCGAATCTGTTTCCGGCGACCTGCGATTTCGCCGTTTGGACTTTCTTCTTCTGCTCTTCTGGTGGGTTTGCCTCTATCTCTATTTTGCCTTGCCCTGGCAATTTGTGATCCAAAGCTATCCCAATTACAACCCTGCGTACTACGTCCTTGCGCTAGCTGAACATTGCGCGGCGCTGATTGCCGTGGGAACGCTTTACATGCAGAGCAAAGGCCCATGGAAGAGATTTTATCGGCAGTTTTTTTATGCGCTGAGCGCGTTTGCAGCCGGGAGCCTGCTTCAAAACATTTTCATTGATCGAGGCCTCTATTACACCGGCAGTTTCTATGATGTGCCCTGGGGCTTTTCGCTGGGTTTGTTCACGGTTACCGCCGCACTGGGTGCAGAGCTCAAGCCTCAACCTGTCCAAGCGGATACCAGTCCCCGGAATTCAGGGTCATGGAGCGCGCGGCTTGCCATGATCGGAGTTATCTCACTTCCTCTATTGGCAATTGGCGCGGTCTTCGATCATCAAAATCCGCCGCCGATAGTCCTCTTTCGCCTCCAGTTGCTTTTCGGAGCGGTGCTCTTCCTGGGCACACTTACATTCCTCAAGCTCTCCTCGATGGACCGCGAACTTTTGCGTTTGATTGGCTTAACGGAGTCTTCGCTTGACAACCTCAAGCTCGTACAAAATCAGATACTGGAATCCCAAAAAATGGCAGCGTTAGGACGTCTGGCCTTTGGCGCGACTCATGAAATCAGCAATCCTCTGACAGCAATTCTAGGGTATGCCGAGCTTCTGCGAGACAATCCCACGCTTACGCAAGAGGAACGGGTTTCGGTGGAAGACATTCAGGAGCAAGTTCACCGCGCTCAGGCGGCCATCAACGGAATGCGAAGATTTGTGCGCATCGAAGCCGAAGCAGATAAGAGTCTTTCCCATGAATCACAGCCTTTCTGATGCGAGGCCCGAGGGCTGACACCGAAAGCTACTCGGCGCTCGCCTTGATTGAAGTTTCGGGGCGGGGTAGTGGCAGGAAGTAGCGAATTGGCGTTCTTGGGCAGCTGGGGGCAGTCCCTCGAGCCGAGATTTTGGCGAACTCCGCCGCAGCACCGCGCGAATTTCTCTCGATGAACAAAACGTTTGTGGGTGCCATGAAGGTGTGTGGCGAATTCGTTGTGCGAGCCGCAGGATAAGAGTACGCTGCGCGGATTAGCCGTTGAGGCTGCAATTCCGGCCTTTTGCGGTTTCTGGACACCTCCGGTGGAGGGCTCTCATGGGGAACTTGTTGCAGGATTTGCGCTATGGACTTCGCGTGCTGGCGAAGACGCCGGGGTTCACGGCGGTCGCGGTGCTATCACTGACGCTTGGTATCGGGGCTAACACGACCATCTTCACTTTGGCCAAGGCGATCTTTCTGAAGTCCATTCCAGTCAATGACCCCGCAAGATTGATGAGTCTTTATTCGACTGCGCAGAGCAAGGGCGGCCCTCTGCAAGAATACCTGCCAACACCGTATCCGAATGCGGTGGACTACCGCGAGAAAAATGACGTGTTTTCGGGAGCGGCGATCGCGATCCCGACCGGCGTGGATCTGACCATTTCCGGCAAGAAAGTGCAAACGTTCTGCGAGGTGGTGAATGCAAATTTCTTCGACGTATTAGGCGCGCAGCCCAAACTCGGCCGTGGATTTTCCGTGGAAGAGGGTAAAACGCCGCAGCCGGTGGTGGTAATTAGTTATGCGCTGTGGAACCGCGAATTTGGCGGCGATCCGAAGTTGCTGGGGCAAGCGATCCAAATCAACGAGCAGGATTTCACGGTGATCGGAATCATGCCGAGCGATTTCCAAGACGTGGGTGTCCTGGGCAGCCCGGACGCGTGGGTTCCGATGTTGATGCACGATCAGGTGCTTACGGGATTGGAGAAGGACTGGTTCAATCAGCGCGCGTTCCGGCTGACGGCGATGGTGGGGCGGCTCAAGCCGGGGGTAACGGTGGCGCAGGCGCGAACTTCGATTCACAACCTGGGGCTCGAATTAGAAAAAGGGTATCCCAAAGACAACGGCGGGCGGAACGAGATGCTCGTGCCGATCGACCAGACTGCAATCCCGCCGCAATTGCGAAGCGTATACGTTCGTGCCGGGTCACTGATGTTTGTGATTGTTGGGTTGGTATTGTTGATTGCATGCGCCAACGTGGCGAATCTGCTGCTGGCGCGCGCCACACAAAGGCATCGGGAGATCGGAGTGCGGCTGGCGATGGGGGCGTCGAGATTCCAGCTGGTGCGGCAATTGCTGACAGAAAGCTTAATCATTGCGCTTCTGGCCGGCGGGTTGGGAATATTGTTTGCGTATTGGGGCCGGGCGTTAATGCTATCGCTTATGCCGGCGGGCTTGCAGCGCCGTCTGGATTTCTCACTGGATGGCAGGGTTCTGCTTTACACACTTGGACTCTCGCTTGTAGCGACAGTGTTGTTTGGACTCATGCCAGCGTTGGAGGCTTCCAAGGCGGAGCGAATCGCGGCGTTGAAAGATCGCACAGGAAACCCGACAGGAAGCGCGCGGTGGTACGGGCTTCGCGGCGTACTGGTGATGGTGCAGGTGGCGCTTTCGCTGGTAGCCCTGGCGGGGGCGGGCCTCTTTATCCATAGCTTGCGCAACGCGCAGGAGATGGACCCAGGATTCGAAGTCAAACATGAGCTGGTGATGTTTCTGAACCTCGGCTCGGAACACTACGAGCAGGCGCGGGCGGAACAATTTTACAAAGACGTCGTCGAACGGCTTGCGGGAGTGGGGACGGTGGAGAGCGCCAGCATTTCAGATTCGTATCCATTTTCGGGCGGGCTGGCGCGCACGACTTTCACGGATGGTGTCGATACTACGGACCCGCGGAACGGCAAACTGACGCCGGTCATTGCGGTAGAACCGGGATATTTCTCGACGGCGGGAATTTCAATGCTAGAAGGCCGCGACTTCAACGAGCATGATGATGCGAAAGGGGCCATGGCTGGGATCGTGAATAAGGCGGCGTCGGATCAAATGTGGCCGGGCGAGAGTCCGATTGGGAAGCACATACACTTCCTGGGAGAACCTTGGGATATAGCAATTGTTGGCAAGGTGGCCACCACGAAGTACCAGACGCTTGGTGAACCGCCGCAAGCGATCGTTTATTTGCCGCTGAAGCAGCATTACAGTGCGCAGGTGGTGCTATATGTGCGAACCAAGGTAGATCCGGAGAAAGCGATACCGAGCGTGCGCGGCGCGGTGCAAGCGCTGGGTCCAGGGGTTCCTCTGCTGAACGTGCGCACGGTGCAACAGGTTTTGGTGCAATCGCTGACGGCGCCGCGCGTGGGGGCCGAATTGCTCGGCGGTTTCGGGTTGCTGGCGTTGGTGCTGGCCGCGATCGGGACTTACGGCGTAATGTCTTATTCGGTGAGCCAGCGAACACAAGAGGTAGGGATACGCATGTCGCTAGGGGCGCAGCCGGGAGACGTGCTGCGGCTCATTCTGGCCAACGGGATGGCCACGGTGTGCGCGGGCGTAGTGGCCGGACTTGGCATCTCTACTTTGCTGGCGCGGAGCATGAATAGTTTGCTCTATGGAATTGGCGCGTTTGATGCGCCGAGTTTTTTGATTACGGCGGCGCTGCTCGTGGGAGTGGCGCTGGTGGCATGCTACATTCCAGCGCGGCGGGCGATGAGCGTCGATCCGATCATTGCGTTGCGGAACGAATAAGCCCTGGCGAGGCATGCGTTAGCCATTCGGGACTTAGAAGCGTTTCCGCCCTTTGGCCAGCTTACGGGCTACACCCCTCCAACATCATCAAGGCAGTGCGGCAGAGTTGCGAGCTGCGACGTATAGCCCGAGAACCCGCAAATCGCTGGTGGCGCCGCGAACTTCGTCTAGGGCTGATTCGAGCTGGGAGGAAGACTCCGCTTCGAGATCGAGGAAAAACTGATATTCCCAGGGGCGGCCGTGGATGGGACGGCTTTCGATCTTTTGCAGATTGACGCCGTGTTTTGCGAAAGGCTCGAGCGAGGCGAGAAGCGCCCCAGGACGGTGGGCCAGACGCATGGCGAGGGACATTTTGTGCGCATCGGGAGCCGGCGGTTTGGATTGGTCAGCGCGGCGAAGCAAAAAAAAGCGGGTGAAATTTTCCGCGTTGTCCTGGATGCCGGCGAGGAGAATGACGCCGCCGTAATGCTCCGCAGCGCGGCGGCCGGCGATGGCGGCGCAAGACCTATCGCCGCGCGCCAGGGCTTCACGCACGCTTCCGGCAGTATCTTCCGCTGGAACGCGCTTGAGTGTGGGATGAGCGAGAAAAAAACGCTCGCATTGGGCCAGGGCCATCGGATGGGAAGCTACCGAGCGGAGGCCATCGAGTGATGCGCCAGGGCAGCCGATGAGGTGATGCTCAATGGGCAGGATGGTCTCCGCGGTTATCGTGAGGGCGCTTTCGAGGAGAAGGTCGTAGACGCGGACGACGGGTCCGGCGAGCGTGTTTTCGACAGGAGCTAAAAGGGCATCGGCGAGGCCTTCGCTGATGGCGCGAAAAGCAGCATCGAAGGTGGGGCAAGGAACCGTGATGATGGCTTCGCCGAGAAGCTGGGCCGCGGCTTCCTCGCTGAAAGCGCCAGGCTCACCCTGAAAGGCAACGCGCATAGTGCGTTCATCTGCTGCATTCATGAAGTGGCCAGTCTTTTGCGAATCGGCGAAGTGCGGGCCGCGTCACGGATTGGACACAGGAAACGCTCGTCTGACCGCGAGAAGCCGTCCCCTATGATGAAATGAAAACGGGGCGCCTGCAAGCTGCCAGGC
>Ga0335073_10010858_pt1 | contig 12807 bp, 9 predicted proteins | sample Lox_Sample_22_FD_207093 | JGI IMG/M metagenome (GOLD analysis project Ga0335073, IMG submission 207093) | Soil microbial communities from Loxahatchee National Wildlife Refuge, Florida, United States - Lox_Sample_2.2 | ecosystem: Environmental > Terrestrial > Soil > Wetlands | place: USA: Florida...
AGTCCCGTGATGCCCCAGCGTACGCAGGGCGCGCAGGTGGGCGGGGGTGATGTCCCAGGGCGCCAGCGTCTCCTGGGATGCCCCGCGAAGCTGGCGGGCCACCGCCCAGAAGATCTCGGACAGCGCCTCACCGCCGCCTTGGTCGGTGTCCGGGCTGGGCTGGGTTCCGGCCGCTAGGGCGCGGTCCTGGGTCACGGGAATAGCGTACCAGGTTTTATTGCTATACCCTCATATTGAGGTAACCTCAGCATTGCTGGTATCGTGAACCCATGCCGTAGGACCTCAGCATCCCAGACTTCAGAACGGAGACCCCCTTGGCAACACCCCCAACGAACCGAGATACCCACAGCCGGGGCCGCGGTCCCAGGACCGTCACCGCGGCAGAAAAGGCGCAGGCCCGCGAGGTGTCACTGCGCCGCATCGGGCGCCTGTTCACGCCCTACAAGTGGCAGCTGACCGTCGTCACCGCCATCATCGTGGCCTCCTCGCTGGTCGGGCTGGCCTCACCGTTCCTGCTCCGCGCGGTCATCGACAAGGCCCTGCCGGAGAAGAACCTGCAGCTGCTGGCCTGGCTCGTGATCGGCATGGTCGCGGTCGCCGCCATCAGCTCCGGACTAGGCGTGATCCAGACCTGGATCTCGACCAAGGTCGGCCAGCACGTCATGCACGGGCTGCGCACCAGCGTCTTCACCCACCTGCAGCGCCAGTCGATCGCCTTCTTCACCCGGACCCGCACCGGCGAGGTGCAGTCCCGCATCCAGAACGACATCGGCGGCATGGAAGCGGTCGTGACCTCGACCGCCACCTCGATCGCCTCGAACCTCACCACCGCCGTCGGCACCAGCATCGCCATGGTCGCCCTGTCCTGGCGGCTGTCCCTCATCTCGCTGGTGGTCATGCCGCCCGCCGTCTACCTGACCCGCAAGGTCGCCAAGATGCGCCGCGCCATCACCAGCCAGCAGCAGCGCGAGCTGGCCGACCTCAACGTCACCATCGAGGAAGGCCTGTCGATCAACGGCATCCAGCTGGCCAAGACGATGGGCACCGGCCCGGCCCTGATCCGGCGGTTCACCGAATCCTCGGCCCGGCTGATCGACCTGGAGCTCCGCTCCCAGCTGGCCGGGCGCTGGCGGATGGCCTCGCTGAGCATCATCTTCGCCACCATCCCCGCGATCATCTACCTCGCGGCCGGCCTGCCGGTCACCGCCGGCGCCATCAGCATCGGCACCCTGATCGCCTTCACCACGCTCCAGAACGGCTTGTTCCGGCCGATCACCGGCCTGCTCGGGACCAGCGTCTCGGTGATCAGCTCGCTGGCGCTGTTCGCCCGGATCTTCGAGTACCTCGACCTGCCGGTCGAAGTCGACGACCCGGCCCACCCGGTGCCGGTCGACCCGGCCGCGGTCACCGGCCACGTCACCTTCGACCACGTCGGCTTCACCTATCCGGGCGCCGACCGCCAGGCCCTGGCCGGCATCGACCTCGACGTCCCCGCCGGGACCACGCTGGCCCTGGTCGGCGAGACCGGCTCGGGCAAGACCACCCTCGGCTCGCTGGTCGCCCGGCTCTACGACCCGACCGCCGGCGCGGTCCGGATCGACGGCATCGACCTGCGCGACATGCGGCTGGCCGACCTGGCCGCCATCGTCGGCGTGGTCAGCCAGGAAACGTACCTGCTGCACACCACCGTGCGGGAGAACCTGCGCTACGCCAAGCCGGAGGCCACCGACGCCGAGATCGAGCAGGCCGCCCAGGCGGCCCAGATCCACGACCTGATCGCCAGCCTGCCGGACGGCTACGACACCATGGTGGGCTCGCGCGGGCACCGTTTCTCCGGCGGCGAGAAGCAGCGCATCGCCATTGCCCGGACGCTGCTGCGCGATCCGCGCGTGCTGGTCCTCGACGAGGCCACCAGCGCCCTGGACACCGAGACCGAGCGGGCCGTGCAGCAGGCGTTCGACGTGCTGGCCCGGGGCCGGACCACCATCACGATCGCCCACCGGCTGTCCACCGTGCGCGACGCCGACCAGATCGTGGTGCTCGACCACGGCCGCATCCTGGAAGCCGGCACCCACGACAGCCTGCTGGCAGGCCAGGGCCGCTACGCCACCCTGGCCGCATGACTTCTAGGCGGGCGGCTTGACCACGTTCTCCAGCGGCTGGCCGGCCGCGAAGCGGCCCAGCTGCGCGGCCATCAGCCGGTCCGCGCGCGGGAAGAAGGCCGAGCTCGCCCCGCCCACGTGCGGGGAGATCAGCACCCCGGGCTGCCGCCACAGCGGGTGACCGGCCGGCAGCGGCTCCGGGTCGGTCACGTCCAGCGCCGCCCGGATCCGGCCGGCGGACAGCTCGGCCACCAGGGCGTCGGTGTCGACCAGCTTGCCCCGGGCCACGTTGACCAGCAGCGCGCCGTCCGGCAGCAGCGCCAGCTCGCGCGCGCCGATCAGGCCCTCGGTCTGCGGCGTGTGCGGGGCGATGAGGAACACCACGTCGGCCTCGGGCAGCAGCTGGGGCAGCTCCTCGACCGGGTGCACCCCGGGCCGGGCGCTGCGCGCCACCCGCGTGACCGAGGCCACCTCGAAGCCGTCCAGACGGCGCTCGATGGCCTGCCCGATGTGCCCGTACCCGACGATCAGCGCCCGCTGATCCGCCAGCGCCCGCCCGAAGACGAACTTCCACTGCCCCGCGGCCTGGTTCCGCGCGAACTCGTCCAGGTGGCGGCCGCTGGCCAGGGCCAGCGCGATGGCCAGCTCGGCGGTGCTGGTGTCGTGCAGCCCGGCCGCGTTGCACAAGGTCACGGCCGGCGGCACCAGCGACAGGAACTCCTCGTAGCCGGCCGTGAGGGTCTGCACCACCTGCAGCTTGGGCATCTCCGCGGCCCGTTCGAGCACGGCCGGGCCGCGCATGTACGGCAGCACGTAGAAGGCAACCTCGTCGATCGTGCCGGGGAAGTCGTCCCCGTCGGCCCGGTAGAAGTCGAGCTCGATCCCGGCCGGAATCTCGCCCAGGCGTCGTTCGGCTTCGGCGCGGTCGGCGTAGGGCAGCCAGGCGAGCGGCACGAGGTCAGCCTCCTCCTCGATCGGTTTTGTCGGTACCAGCATCCATCATGGTCCTCGCACGGGTCATGGCACCCCGACGGAAAGGCCGGTCGATGACGACAGCTAGCGTCCCGATTCCTGACGAGGGCGAACTCCAGCTTGGCGCGGTGCGGCTGCCCGCCGGGCGGATTCTCCGGACGCAAGGCGACACGGACGAGCCGGTGGCGTGGATCACTGAGGCGGCGGTGCCGCAGCCGGGACCGATCTGGTCCGCGCTATCCACGCTGCACAGCCAGACCGGCCTGGTGCCGATCCTGGTGCCGTCCGGCCGTGGCAACGACCTTGGAGCCTCATGCGTCGAGCCGATCGACGTCGCGGACGTGGACCTGGCCGACGCGGCGGTCATGCTCGAGCACCGCTGGACGGACGGCCTGCCCGAGCCGTGGCAGACGGGTCCGGAGTGGGACGAGGAACGGGAGTGGGCAGCCGAGATGAGAGCGCCGTTCGGCGCCGGGTACCCGGGTCTGGCCCCCGCCATAGACACCGCGCTGCCGCCCACGACACTAACGGAGGCGCTGCAAAGGTTCCCCGCCTCTCGCATCGCCCTCGTCCCGGCCGCCCGTCCGGCGGATGTGCTGCCGGTGCTCGGCTGGATCCCGGGCAACTGGGACAGCGCCTTCCCCGCCGATGCCCCGGTCGGGTTCTCGGCCGTGCTGCGCTCCTGGGAGGAGCGTTTCGGCGCCCGGCTGTTCGCCCTGTCACACGATCAGGCCTGGCTCCTGGTCGAGCGCCCGCCGCGCGACCTGGACGCGGCCCTGCCGATGGCCGCGGAGCACTTCGTGTTCTGCGACGAGCCGGCCGGGCGGCAGCCGGTGCAGACCACCGCCGCGGAGATCGCCGGCGCTCCGGTCTGGTACTTCTGGTGGGACTGACCGTGGCTTTTTCACATGCTGATAAGAGCGCTTTTCCAAGATCAAATTCTCAGCGATTTATCATGTCGCAACTTAGCGACATACGTGGCCACGCGAATATATCCCTTCATACGATGCTCAGGTCACGCGGCGGGGAACGGCCAGAAATCCTGGCCGGCGCCGCGGAAACAGGGGACCAAAATGTCGTTGCGCGCTAAAGTCATTGCCTCACTTGCCCTCGCTACCTCGGCCTTCCTGGTCGTCCCGGCCGCCGCGCAGGCAGCCACTCATCCGGTCCAGGTGACCGGGGCCAAGCTGAAGACGGCGCTGCTGCCCGCCTCGGCGTTCGGGTCCGGCTTCAAGCTCGAAGGGGCCGAGGGTACGGGCAAGTCGCTCTTGCACCAGAAGGCCACGAAGCATATATCCACCATGAGCTGCGTCAACTTCGAAGGTCTCGGCCTCTTCGGCTACGGGGAAAGCGGTGCCGCGGGCTCTGTCATCGAAGACGAAAACCCCACCGGCCTCTCTGATCTCGCCAACGTCCTCTACGAGCAGACGGTGTATCAGTTCCCCACCACCAAGGCCGCGACCGCCTTCTATAACCAGGCACACGCGAAGTACGCCTCGTGCAAGTCGTTCAGCGAAACGGACTCGAGCGGCACCACGACCATCACGCTGAAGTCCATCGGCAAGGCCAAGGTGAGCAGTTACCGGGCGTTCGGGCTCACCCAGGGCATCACCGAGTCCGGGTCCGCGGACTCCGGCATTTCACTGAAGCTGAACACGCTCGTCACCGTGAAGGGCGCGGACGTCTTCGTCTTCATCAACGCCGGCACCGGCGGCCACACAGTCCCGGCCAAGACCATGCTCAAGCTGATCAGCCGGGTCGCCGCGCTCCGCTAAGCGCTAAGCGCTAAGCACGAGCAAGCTCCGCACGCAGCAGGTGCTTCTGGATCTTCCCCGAAGGATTTCGCGGGATCGGATGCACCACCACTGCGTGCGGAGCCTTGTAGTCCGCGATCCGGTCGCGCGCCCACTCCCGCAGCGCCTCCACCGTCAGGCTGGCCGCGGCGCCGTCCGCGGGCACGATCACCGCGAGGATGCTCTCGCCGAAGTCGGGGTGCGGGACGCCGATGACCGCGACGTCGAGGATGTCCGGGTGCCCGCCGAGCGCGTTCTCCACCTCGACCGAGTAGACGTTGCGGCCGCCGGTGATGATCATGTCCTTGAGCCGGTCGACCAGGGTGATGTAGCCGTCGGCGTCCACCACGGCCAGGTCGCCGGTGTGCAGCCAGCCGTCCCTGATGGTGTCGGCGGTGGCCTCGGGCCGGTTCCAGTAGCCCTTCATGATGGTCTCGCCGCGCAGCACGAGCTCGCCCACCTCGCCCGGAGCCACGTCGGCGCCGTCGGACGTTACGACGCGGGCCTCGGTGTTGGGGATGGCGTACCGCCCGCTGGCGTCCGGCCGGGCCCGCACGTCGTCAGGACCCGAGTAGATGCCGCCCGGGCCGGCCTCGGTCTGGCCGCACAGCTGGTAGAGCTCGACGCCGGGCAGCGCCGCGCTCAGCGCGCGGACCGCCTCGGCCGGCATCGGAGCGGCGCCGAACATGCCCACCCGCCAGGCCGAGAAGTCGCGGCTCGCGAAGTCCGGCAGCCGCAGCATGAACTGGAACATGGTCGGCACGCCGAAGAACACCGAGATGCGCTCGCGCTCGATCAGCGCCGCCACCTCGGCCGGGTCGAACGCCGGGACCACCACGTGCGTCATGGCCAGCATGGTGCCCGCGAACAGGATCAGGGTCAGCTGGGCGGAGTGGTAGAGCGGCGCCACGTGCATGGTGCGGTCGCCCTCGCGGTAGCCGGCCGCGCCGATGATGTTGATCGCGACCCACAGCGAGCGGTGGTGGTCGAACAGCGCGCCCTTGGCCGCGCCGGTGGTCCCCGAGGTGTACAGCAGCAGCGCGTCATCGGCCTCGGCCGGGACGTGCGTCACCGGCGGATGCTCCCCGGCCGCCAGCTCCGCGAGCTCAGGCAGCGAGAGCAGCCACGGCGACGCCCCGCTGCGCCGCACGCCCTCGGTGACGACGTCGCCCAGGGCGGGCGCGTAGAGCAGGGCGGTAGCGCCGGAATCGGCGATCAGGTGAGCCACCTCGGGCGGCGCGTTCCGCGGGTTGGCCGGGACCAGCAGCGCCCCGGTCCGCAGCACCGCGTAGACCGCGATGACGAACGCGTCGCTGTTACCCGACATCAGCAGCACCCGGTCGCCGGGCGAGATCCCGCGGGCGGCCAGCGCCGCCGCCGTCCGCTCCACCTCCTGGTCGAGCTCGCGGTAGGTGCGCCGGCGGGCGCCGAAGACGAGCGCCTCCCGGTCCGGGCAGCGCGCCGCGGTGGTGCGCAGGGTCTCGGGGATCGACGGCATCGTGGCTCCTTCCCTTCCTTCAGGAAGAGTGAATCACTCCCCCGGCGGATCCGGTCCTGGCATAGACACAGTCATGGCAGGATCGGATCCGCGATGTTTCACGCCGATCTCCATATCCACTCGAAGTTCTCGCGCGCCTGCAGCAAGGACTGCGACATCGAGCACCTGTCCTGGTGGGCGCTGCGCAAGGGCCTGACGGTGCTCGGCACCGGCGACTTCACCCACCCGGCCTGGTCCGCCGAACTCAAGGAAACCCTGGTCCCGGCCGAGCCCGGCCTGTTCCGGATCCGCCCGGACCTGGAGCAGCGGCTTCACCGCGACACCCCGGCCAGCTGCGCGGGCCCGGTCCGGTTCATGCTCAGCGTGGAAATCTCCACGATCTACAAGCGCGACGAACGCACCAGGAAGGTGCACCACCTCCTGTACGCGCCCGACTTCGAGTCGGCCGGCCGGATCACGGCCGCCCTGGCCAAGATCGGCAACCTGGCCTCGGACGGGCGCCCGATCCTCGGGCTCGACTCCCGTGACCTGCTGGACATCACGCTGTCCGGCGGCCCGGGCTGCTACCTGGTCCCGGCCCACGTGTGGACGCCGTGGTTCGCCGTGCTCGGCTCCAAGTCCGGCTTCGACGCGGTCCGGGACTGCTACGCCGACCTGGCCGAGCACATCTTCGCGGTCGAGACCGGACTGTCCTCGGACCCGGCGATGAACTGGACCTGCTCCTCGCTGGACGGGTACCGCCTGGTCAGCAACTCCGATGCGCACTCCCCGCCGATGCTCGGCCGCGAGGCCACCGTCTTCGACACCGAGCTCGACTACTTCTCGATGATGACGGCCCTGCAGACCGGGAACGGGCTGGCGGGCACGGTCGAGTTCTTTCCCGAGGAGGGCAAGTACCACCTGGACGGGCACCGCAAGTGCGACGTCCGGCTGGAGCCCGAGCAGACCCGCGGCGTCGACACCATGTGCCCGAGCTGCGGCAAGCCGCTCACCGTGGGCGTCCTGCACCGGGTGGCCGAGCTGGCCGACCGGCCCCTCGGGTACCGCCCGCCCGGCGCGGCCGGGTTCACCAACCTGGTCCAGCTGCCCGAGATCATGGGCGAGCTCCTGGCCACCGGGCCGAAGAGCAAGAAGGTGGCCGGCGCGGTCGGCCAGCTGGTCACCGCGCTCGGCCCCGAGCTGAGCATCCTGCGCGACGTCCCGCTCGACGACCTGACCCGGGCCGGCGGTTCGCTGTTCGGCGAGGCCATCACCAGGCTCCGCCGCGGCGACGTCATCAGGGACGCCGGCTACGACGGCGAGTACGGCACGATCCGCCTGTTCCAGCCGGGTGAACTCGACGGCGCGGCCTTGTTCGCCATGGACCGCCCCAAAACCAAAAAGACCGAACATGACAAACGGCCCCAGGTTCCCCGCCCCGCCGCCATCTCCGCGCCCTCGCACCAGGACGAAGGTCCGGCCTCGGCCCCCACCGGATCGCTCCTCGACGGCCTGGACCCCGAGCAGCGCGCCGCCGCCACCGCCGACGGCCCGCTGCTGATCATCGCCGGACCCGGCAGCGGCAAGACCCGCACGCTGACCTACCGCATCGCGCACGCGATTGCGGATCTCGGCGAGAGCGGCGCGGGCTTCCTGGCCATCACCTTTACCCGGCGCGCAGCCCAAGAGGTCCAGGACCGCCTAACCGCCCTCTGCCCCGCCGCGGACGGCCAGCCGCTCGTGACCACCTTCCATGGGCTGGGTCTGCGCATCCTGCGTGAGCATCACGCGGCGGCCGGGCTGCCGGCCGGGTTCCGGGTCGCCGACGAGGCCGTCCTGCTCCAGGTCGCGACCGAGATCGCCGGGTCAGAACGCGACGCCCGCACGCTCATCGCCGACCCCGATCGCCGGGCGGACCTGCGCCGCTACCTGGCCGACCGCGAGCTGATCGACTTCGACGGCCTGATCGAGCTCCCGGCCGCGCTGCTGCGCGAGCACCCGGACATCGCCGCCGCGCTGCGCGCCCGCTGGCCCCGGGTCAGCGTGGACGAGTACCAGGACATCGACCCGGTCCAGTACGAACTGCTCCGGCTGATCAGCGGCGACGGCGCCGGGCTGACCGCGATCGGCGACCCGGACCAGGCCATCTACGGCTTCCGGGGCGCCGACGTGGGCATCTTCGGCCGGTTCGCGGCCGACTTCCCGGGTGCCACCACGGTGGAGCTGACCAGGAACTACCGCTCCAACCCGGCCATCGTGACCGCCGCCGCGCGGGCCATCGCGCCGTCCACGCTGGTGCCCGGGCGGACCGCGATCGCCGCTCGCACCGGCCCCGCGGGCGTCGTCACGCTGGACGAGGCGGCCGACGAGCACGCCGAGGCGGGCTGGATCGCCGCCACCATCGACCAGCTTCTCGGCGGCACCTCGTTCAACTCGCTGGACAGCGGCCGGGCCGACGGGCACGAGCACGGCAAGATCGGGCTGGCCGACATCGCCGTCCTGTACCGCACCGACGCCCAGGCCGGGCCGATCGCCCAGGCGCTGACCCGGGCCGGCCTGCCCTACCAGAAGCGCTCGCACGACCGGCTGGCCCGCCGCCCCGGCGTGGCCGACGTCGTCCGCGAGCTGCGCCTGGTCGAGGACCCCGCGGGTGAGGTGGCCGGGCTGGTGACCGCGGCCGTGCGCTGCCTGGCCAGGGCCCGGGGCGAGCGCGACGCCACCGTCACCGACGTCCGCGCCGCGGGCGAGCTGCTGCTGCCGCTGGCCCGCCGGTGCGGCGACGACCTGGAGCGGTTCCTGGCCGAGATCGCGGTGGGCGCGGAGACCGACGCGCTCGACCCGCGGGCCGAGGCGGTCACGCTGCTGACCCTGCACGGCGCCAAGGGCCTGGAGTACGACGTGGTGTTCCTGGCCGGCTGCGAGCGCGGCCTGCTGCCGCTGCGCTTGCCTGGGGGCGGCCCGCTGTCCGACGGGGACGCCGCGGAAGAACGCCGGCTGTTCTTCGTCGGCCTGACCCGGGCCCGCGAGCGGCTGCTGCTCAGCTACGCGGCCCGCCGGGCCAGGAACGGAACCGAGGGAACTACTGGCCGGTCGCCGTTCCTGGCCGCGCTCAGCCCGGCCCCGCTATCCTTGACCGCCGCGCGGCGGCCGCGCCGCCCCGCCGACCGCCAGCTCCGTTTGCTCTAGGAGACCGGAATGCCGGAAGACCCGCCCCGCTCACCCGCGCAGCGCGCCTCCGACGCGGACCGCGACCAGGTCATCGAGGTGCTGCGGACCGCCGTCACCGACGGCCGGCTCGACCAGGCCGAGTTCGACGAGCGTCTCGGCGCCGCCCTGGCCGCCCGCACCATCGACGCGCTGACCCCGCTCACCGCCGACCTGCGCGCGGCCCCGGGCCGCGCGCTCGCGCGGCCGCTCGCCGCGACGCCGGCCGAGCCCGCCGCCGAACTGCTCACGATCAAGCACAAGCACGGCCCGGTGCGCCGCGAGGGCCGGTGGACGCTGCCGCACCGGCTGGCGCTGCGCACCGCGTGGTGCCCGGTGACCCTGGACCTGACCAGCGCCGTGCTCAGCGGACCCGAGCTGATCATCGAGCTGCGGGTCCGCGGCGGCCACGTGGAACTGGTCCTCGCGCCCGGCATGGTGGTGGACGCCAACGAGCTGAGGGTGAAGCACGGCCAGCTCGCGATCAGCCCGGACGCGGGCGACGACACCCCGGAGACGCTGCACGTCCGCCTGACCGGCCGGATGAAGCACGGCCGGATCAGCGCCCGGTGGCCGTCGCCAGCCGCCCCGGCGGCCTAGGCGCCCCGGCCGGAGACGACCTGGAGCTCGTCGATCAGCTTCGACGCGTCGGCCTTGGACAAGGAGTCGAAGTCCACGTCGCGGCCCGCCTCCCGGGCCAGGGTCTGCAGGTACGACTTCTGCGGCCCGGTCATGGGCTCGTCGCCGGTAACCCAGTCCTCCGGGTCCTTTTCCGGGTTGTCCTGCGGGGTTATTTCGTCAGCCATCGCTGTTCCTCCGATCTGGAATGGCAGAACCCCTACCCCGTTTGGTCCATATCGAACTTGTGTTTTTATTACCGGCGGATCCTGGCGCGTGCCGGTACGTTCGGCGCCGAGGCCCGCCACCACCACGAAGGCCACCCCGGCCAGCGCCAGGGCCTGCGGGACCTGGCCGAGCAGGGCCAGCCCGGCCAGCACCGCGAGCGCCGGCTCGAGGCACATCAGGGTGCCGAACGCGGCCGTGGTCAGCCGCCGCAGCGCGTACATCTCCAGGCTGAACGGGATCACCGGCAGCAGCAGCGCCAGCCCGAACCCGAACAGCAGCAGGTGCGGCGCCAGCGCCCGGCCGATGTCGCCGGCCGCGAACGGAGTGGACACCAGGGCGGCGACGCCGATGGACACCGCCAGCCCCTGCAGACCCGCCACCTCGTCCCCGACCGCCTGGGTGAGCAGGATGTAGGCGGCCCAGCAGGCCGCCGCGCCGAGGGCGAACAGCACGCCGAGCGGGCTGCCGCCGCCCTGCCACGGGTGGGTCAGCAGCAGCACCCCGGCCGCGGCCAGCCCCGGCCACAGCAGCCGCCGGGCACCGTGGCCCCGGGCGACGGCCACGCTGAGCGGGCCGAGGAACTCCAGCGCGCTGGCGGTGCCGAGCGGCAGCCGGGCCACCGACGCCATGAACAGCATCGTCACCCCGGCCGTCACCGTGCCCAGGGCCACCGTGGCCAGCAGGACCGGCCGCCGGAACCGCCACGGCCGCGGCCGCACCGCGATCACCAGGATCAGGGCCGCCCAGGCGAGCCGCATCCAGACCGCGCCCATCGGCCCGATCTGGCCGAACAGCGGGACGGACAGCGCCAGGCCGAGCTGAACCATGGTCATCGAGCCGACGGCCATCAGGCTGCCGGCCCGGGCCGGGCTCGCGTTGCGGATCATGATCCTCAGTACAGCCGAGCCCGATCGTCCGTGTCCACGTGAGATTGATGGACATACCGTTCATGAATCGTGAATGATGCTGACGTGGACCCGCGCCGCCTGGAGCTGCTGCTCGAGCTGTCCCGCCTGGGCTCGATGCGGGAGGTCAGCGAGGCGATGCACGTCACCACCTCCACCGTCTCGCAGCAGCTGGCGGCGCTGGCCCGGGAGGCGGGCACCCCGCTGATCGAGCCGGACGGCCGACGGGTGCGGCTGACCCCGGCCGGGCGGCGGCTGGCCGGGCACGCGGTCACCATCCTGGCCGCGATCGAGGTCGCGCGGCGCGACCTGGACCCGGCCGCCCGGCCGGCCGGGACGGTGCGGGTGGCGGCCTACGCCACGGCGTTCCGCCAGGTGCTGCTGCCGGCGGTCAGGATCCTGGCCGGCCAGTGGCCGCGGGTCCGGCTGCGGCTGTTCGAGCACGAGCCCGCCGAGGCCCTGGACCTGCTGGCCGCGGACGAGATCGACCTCGCGCTGACCTATGACTACAACCTCGCGCCGGCCAGGTTCGGCGGCGGCCTGCGCGCTCGGCCGCTCGGCGCCACGCCGTGGAGCCTGGGCACGCCGTCGGCCGGTTCACCGGGGCCGTTCCGTGGCACCGCGGTCGAGATATTCGGCCGGTACCGGGACAGCGACTGGATCGTCAACTCACGCAACACCGCCGACGAGGAGGTGATCCGCGTCATCGCCTCGCTGGCCGGCTTCGAGCCGCGCGTCACCCAGCGCGCCGACAGCCTCGACCTGGTGCAGGACATGATCCTGGCCGGCCTGGGGGTCGGCCTGCTGCCGTCCGCCCGCACCGCCCGCGGGGTGACGCTGCGGCGGCTGCGGCAGCCCGAGGTGGTGCTGCGGCCCTACGCCGTGACCCGGCGCGGCCACGACGCCTGGCCGCCGCTCGCGCTGGTGCTCCGGCTGATCACCGAGGCGTAAGTTGATGTCGAACTCGTTGTCCTCGGGGTCCCTCATCCCCACCGCGTAGTGATCGCCGCTGCCGTCGCCGAGGGCACCGGTGATCGTGGCCCCGAGGTCCGCCAGCCGCCTGGCCTCGGCGTCGACGCGCTGCTGGCGGACGGCGAACGGAACCGAGCGGTCGGTCGTGCTGGCACCGCCGCTGGCGTGGATATCGAAGTGCAGGCGGTTCTTGCCCACCTTGGCGGCCGGCTCCACCCGGAACCAGATGCGGGGGCCCTCACCGCGGGGATCGCAGATCTTGTCCACGCCGATGCCCACGCTGTCGTCCAGCCCGAGCTCCCGCCGCCAGTCGTCCCAGGTCGCGAACCCTTCCGGCGGCGGCTCGAGCTCGTATCCCAGAGCCGCCGCCCAGAAGCGCGCGAGCAGGTCGGGGTCCTTGCAGTCGATGACAAGCTGGAATCGGACCGGCATCGAGTTCCCATCACCTCTTAAGGCCGACGATGAGCAGGTGGACCATCCGGCGCGCGTCGTAGCGCGGGTCGGCCCCGGCCCCGGCGCACAGGTTGCCGGCCGCG
>Ga0335073_10010859_pt1 | contig 12805 bp, 9 predicted proteins | sample Lox_Sample_22_FD_207093 | JGI IMG/M metagenome (GOLD analysis project Ga0335073, IMG submission 207093) | Soil microbial communities from Loxahatchee National Wildlife Refuge, Florida, United States - Lox_Sample_2.2 | ecosystem: Environmental > Terrestrial > Soil > Wetlands | place: USA: Florida...
GTAGCCACGAAAGAGAGAAAGCAGTTCGTCTTGGGAAATGCGCGCGAGGACGGTGGGATTGGCGATCTTATAGCCATTCAAGTGCAAAATCGGAAGAACGGCGCCATCTTTTTCCGCGTTCAGGAATTTGTTGGAATGCCAACTCGTGGCGCACGGCCCGGTTTCCGCTTCGCCGTCGCCAACGACGCAGGCCACGATGAGATCGGGATTGTCGAAAGCAGCTCCGTAAGCGTGCAGCAGGGAATAGCCGAGTTCGCCGCCTTCGTGAATGGAGCCGGGAGTTTCCGGCGCGACGTGGCTCGGGACGCCGTAGGGCCAGGAAAATTGGCGAAAGAGGCGCTTTATGCCGTCGCGATTGCGTTCGATGTGCGGATAAATTTCGGTGTAGGAGCCTTCGAGATACGTGTGAGCGACGAGGCCGGGGCCGCCGTGGCCGGGGCCGATAAGGTAGATCATGTTGAGGTCGTGCTCGCAGATCAGGCGGTTTAGATGGGTGTAAATGAAGTTCAGTCCGGACGTGGTGCCCCAATGCCCGAGTAGGCGGGGTTTTACGTCGTCCAGAGTGAGCGGGCGTTCGAGGAGCGGATTGTCTTGGAGATAGATTTGTCCGACGGAGAGATAGTTGGCGGCGCGCCAATAGGCGTGCAAATTGTTGAGCTGTTCGGGAGAGAGAGGACCGGAACTGCGGTGTGTTTCTGAGGCGAGTGAAGCGGACATGCGGAACCTCCGGGAGTGGATGGGCCGCTCTCAGGATAGGGCAAGTTTGGCAAATGGAACATTACGGCTTGCGGCGGAGTTGGATCGGCGCTGCGGGACACGGGGCTAAGTCCTGTGCTTGCACATCTTTCCAAAAAAATAGTTAGGGGGAGGGGGTGTGAGAAATTGAAGATGGCGGGGCGGAACCCCACACCCCGGGTGTTTTTTGGCAAAGAGTGAATAAGTGGAATGGATTGTGGGAGATGAGGCGGAATCCACATTTTTGAAGAGTGAAGAAGCGGTTTGGAATGAAGGAGATAAGAAAAAGGGGAGTGGAGAAGAGAGTGAAGAGAGCGAGCGAATGGGGACGAGGGGCTAGAAAGTGGGCGGCGGAGAAGGAAAGAGCGAGATGGCGAGCTAAATTCACAGAGGTTTATAGCACGAATTGATAATATTGTCAAGAAGATTATAAGCCGAATGTTTGCAATAAGCTAGAGGCGCGTCCGAGCGGCGGGAGGGCGCATGGAGGTGTGGCGAGGCCGGCGGGAGGCCCATGGTCGCGAGAGGGATACGCTTTGCGTTCTGGACGTTGGCGGGCAGGCCGGGCGCGAGAGCGCGCTTCAGGTCCCATAAATACTGCACAGCATAAGTATCGAATGGGTTAAAGCCGGGAGGCTCGCATTGCAACAAATGACAGGGGGCAGGCGGGCGGGAAACTGATATCCAAGGCGGCAGAGGTGTGAACTCACATCGTATGGTGACGACCATCACAGCACTCTCCGTTGTACCTGGGTAGGATGCGCGCAACGGTTGGCAGCGAAGCTGCAAGGCTTGCAGGTGGAGGGTCGGATGGCGTGGCATGACTCGAAGTGGCGGATTGTGCTTTTAGTGGGGCTTTTGGGGTTTTTTGTTGGTGCGGTGTATTCGTTTGCGGCCCAGAACGACACCAGCAGTTCCCAAGGTTCCAAAGCGGCATCGGCGGCACAAGCGAGCGGGGGTTCCCAAGGCAACACAGGTTATGTTGGCTCGGAAGTATGTATCACGTGCCACCAGGACCAAGAGCGTCGTTTCAAAAACACCGTGATGGGCCAGGCGTTTGCGCATCCGCATACGGCGGATGAGGCGCATGGGTGCGAAGCGTGCCACGGGCCGGGGCAGTCGCACGTGGAAGCGGGAGGCGGGAAAGACACGATTCCGATGCGGTTCGGGAAGGACTCGCCGAACTCGGTGGCGGAGCAGAACGCGGTTTGCGAGTCCTGCCATAACAGCGGCACGCACCTGTTCTGGAAGGGCAGCCCGCACGAGTCCCGGGGGATGGCGTGCGTGGATTGCCATCAGGTGAAGCAAGAGGTGAAAGTCGCGCTTTCATCGGAAGCGCGGTACAACGCGCCGTTGACGAACAATACGGGAGTGAAGAAGGCGCAGCCGGAGTTGTGCCTGACGTGCCATCAAATGCGGCGGGCGCAGTTGCAGCGGTCTTCGCACATGCCGTACCGGGAAGGCAAAGTGACCTGCACGAGTTGCCATAACCCGCATGGGTCGCCGAACCCGAAGCAACTCATCCAGGCGAGCACGAACGAGAACTGCTACAGCTGCCACACGGAGCGTCGAGGTCCGTTTCTTTGGGAGCATCCGCCGGTGATGGAGAACTGCGCGAACTGCCACGAACCGCACGGTTCGAGCAACCCGCAATTGTTGAAGACGCGGATGCCACGAGTATGCGACACGTGCCATGACAGCAGCCGGCACCCGACGCAACCCCAGCCGCTGAGCTCGATCAAGAATTTCAACCGCGGCTGCACCAACTGCCACTCCGCGATCCACGGCTCGAACCACCCGTCGGGCAGCGCGTTTCTGCGCTAGAAAGGCAGGCCAGGATCATGTACTCGCTCCGCAGAGTTACCGCGTTCGCAGTTCTGTCGCTGCTGATGGTTCCGCTGGTGCTGCTGTCGCAAGAGCAAACTCCGGCGCCGGCCAAGGACCAGAGCAAAGACCAGACGAAAGACAAGGATAAAGAGTCGCAAACCGATCACGTGGACATCGACTTCGGTTTGCGGAACTCTTTCGGCAGCGTCTACGGCCGGCCGGATCTGCAGACCGGGCAGTGCCTCGGCTGCGGCCTGCCGTTCAATCCCGTGCTGACGACGTCGAAATTCGGCGAGTATCGCGACCAGCGGAATGGCTTTTTTGTGCGCCATGCGGACGTGAAGCTCGATCACGTCCTCAATTCCAACAACTATTTGACGTTCAAGACGGAACGCACGCTGTATCACGACCAGGACTATCTGGCGAGCTTCGGACAATACGGCAAGTTCAAGCTACAGATGCGTTATGACGAAATTCCCCATGTTTACAGCGATACCGCGCGCACGCTGTACACCGAATCCGCGCAGGGCGTGTGGTCGTATCCCGCGTTGATTCGCCAGCAGTTGCAAGCGGCCACGAGCGCGGCATTGCCGTCGATCATCAACACGCAGGTTGTGCCGCAGTCGAATTTCATCACTCCGCAAATTTTGCGGCGGGGCGGCAAGGTCGGCGCGGTCTATAACCTCACTTCGCGCTGGCGGGTCAACGGATCATTCTTTCGGGAAAGCGAGCGCGGCACGCGACCCATCGGCTTGGTTATGAACGGCTCGCCGAGCGCGGCCACAACCAGTGGTTTTGGCATGGAACTTCCCGAGGACATCAACTATTGGACGAACCTCGTCGAAGTGGGGACCGAGTACGCGACGCGCAACTGGGGAGTACAGGGCGGGTATATCGGCTCGTTTTTTGAGAACGGAACTCCGGCCATGACGTGGGACAATCCTTTCCGTTTCAGCAATGAGACCATCACAACGCCTTTAACGGGCCGCCGCGCGTCTTATCCAGACAACAAAGCCAACTACCTGAATTTCGCCGGCATGTATAATTTCGCGAAGTACCTGCACTTCACTGCCAGCGTAACGCCGGGGTGGCTGTCGCAGAACCAGGCGTTCCTCCCATACACCAGCAATACCGCGATCAACACCTGCGGCGTGGCCGCCAACCAGGCGTGCGATACGACCGCAGTGCTGCCCCAAGCGAGCTTGCAAGGCCAAAAACAGACGATTGCCATGAACTTCACGCTGGTCAGCAACATCATCAAGGCTCTCGAACTGAAGGCCAATTTCCGCGACTACGATTACATCAACAACACCGCGGTGCTGAACCTGACTCCAGTGCAGGGCGACGCGGCCGCACCGGCGGCCGACCAGAACACGGCGTGGGCGTTCATCCGCAAGAACCTGGAGTTAACGGGAGACTATTTCTTCGCGAAGCGCAGCTCGATCAAGTTTGGGTATGAAGCGGAATGGATGAATCGCACCGACCGGGACGTTTCGCACTCGCTCGACAATTCGCTGTTTGGAGCGGTGGATTGGTCGCCGAAGAAAGAACTGCTGCTGCGGGTGTCTTATCGCCATTCCGATCGCAATCCCACCGTGTACCAGGATGATCAAGCGGTTAATCCCAACACGGGCGCCGACGTGGCTTGCGCGAACACGGCCGATGTGTCGTTTACGGCGGACCAGCGTTGCAACCGCCGGTTCGACGAAGCGGCGCGGCTGCTGAACCGGGGCGATGCGCTAATCCAGTATTCGCCATTTGAGCGCCTCACGGTTTCGGCTTTTGGGGGCATCCTGCAGAACAACTACAATCGCGCCGGAGGGAGCAATAGTCCGACGCCGCTCAACTTTTTGACGGGAGCAGCGGCGACGACGGATCCTTATTATCTTTATGGCGTGTTGAAGGACATTTCCGACACGTACGGGGGCGACCTCGACTACTCGATCACTCCCGAGGTTACCTTCTTCGCCGAATACTCGCACGAGCGCTACTACAAGCGGATGATCTCCCGCTATCGCACACCGACCACCGGAGTGCAAACGATTTTGACCTGCGCCGGGTGCGACTCGGCTAACAACGATTGGGAGAGCGTCAGCCGCGAGCCGGTGGACATTTACTCTACTGGTTTCGATACCTACTGGGGCAAGAAGATTACGATGTCGACGTACTATTCGCTTTCGGCTACCAAGGGGACGGTGGACTCCCGTCCTCTCGGCGATCCAGGCGTCCTCACGGGAAGCAACCAGTTCCTGCTGATCGGGACGAATGCCGCCGTGGACTATCCGGAAACGGTGAACCGGCTCCACGATATCGGCGTCATCTTCAAGTACAAAGTTACGGAACACTTTACGCCGCGCGTCGAGTATCACTATCAGCAGTGGGACAACAAGGACTACCAGACCTCCGAGATGACCCAGTACATGGGCTGCGTCAGCGCGGCACCGCCGGCTGCACCGGTTCCCGGCTGCACGACGCCCATCCTGAACAGCGCCACTTCGCCGAATCCCGGGCCGGGCGCAACCAGTCCGTTCTACCCGTACTTCGTGGTCGGCGATCCTTCCGCCGCGCGCTACCTTTTCTTGGGTGTGGATCAGCCGTCGTATCACGCGCACACCTTGATGGCGACGCTGGAGTATCGTTTTTAGCGCGCGGACGGCATTGGGCCAGTAACAATGCTTTCGTAGGATTTCAGGATCGGAATACTATAATCGGCCGCGGAGCGCGGAGAACGAACCAACCGCGGTCCGCTTGGACCAAGGGAGAGCAAAAATGCCGAAAGCAACGAAACACGTTTTCAGCGCCGCGGTGGGGATTGTTGGGTTGCTGATCGCGGCGTCGCTGAGCTTGCCAGCGCGTGCCGATTCTGCCGCGGCGGCTGCGACCTACAAAGGGAAGTGCGCCGGCTGCCACGGCGCGGACGGAAAGGGCGAGACGCCGGGGGGAAAGGCCATGAAGGTTAGGGACTTTGCTTCGGAAGACGTGCAGAAGATGAGCGACTCGGATTTGAGCGAGGCCATCACCAACGGGAAGGCCAAGATGCCGCCGTTCAAGTCGCTCTCCGCGGACCAGGTGAAAGATCTCGTTGCCTACGTGCGGGCCTTTGGGAAGAAATAAGGGCGCTTCTTGCTAGTGGAATTTTTGCGAAGCGGTCTGGCAGTAGTTGGCGCGAACGGAATTGTTTGTACCCAACGAGGGATAAAATGAAATCGCCATCCAAACCGATCGCCGTGTCTGCTCTGGTTTTTGCGGTTGCTTTGGTCGCCGCTTCGTGGACTTTCGCCCGTCCCGCGCATGGGCAGGCTCCGGGAGAAGGGGTCTACAAAGCGAAGTGCGCCGGTTGCCATGGGGCGGATGGAGCCGGCACAACCGCGGCGGGTAAAGCTACCAAAGCTCGTGACTTTTGCTCGGACGAAGTGAAAAAAGAGAGCGATGACGACTGGATCTCCATCATTGTGAAGGGCAAAAACAAGATGCCGAGCTACGACAAGAAGGTCACGGAGGCGGAAATCAAGGATGTGGTGGCCTACATTCGCTCGCTGTGCAAGAAATAGCAGCTCGGGAGGTGTCCCGGAATGCGCATCTTTAGTTTGCCGCCGTCGCATGACCAGTTCACTGCAAATCGTTGCTAGAAACGCCGCATGAGCCTCCGGGAAAAGTTACGGCAGCAAGTCCGTCCGCTCTATTTTTTCGGTCAAAACTGGATCACTTTGCTGGGCGCGGCGCTGACTACGAGCAGCGCCCTCACCATGCTCATTTTCTGGTGTTATGAACTGCTGCTCTCCGCGGAGTTCAACCCGTATGTCGGTATTCTGCTGTTCCTGATTCTTCCCGGTGTTTTTATTTTCGGCCTGGCCCTGATTCCCGTCGGCATTATTCTTCGGCGTCGCCGACTGCGCGCTGCTGGAGAAATCCCGTCGGTTTATCCGCAAATCGACGTGCGGACTCCGGGAATTCGCCATGCGATGACGTTCGTTTTCGTGGCTACGCTGGCGAACATCTTTATCGTTTCGGTGGCCGGCTACAAAGGCGTGAGTTATATGGATTCGACGGCGTTTTGCGGAACCACCTGCCACACCGTCATGCAACCCGAGTACACTGCTTTTCAAGGCTCGCCGCACTCGCGGCTTTCCTGCGTGGAGTGCCACATCGGCCCAGGCGCGGGATGGTTCGTGCGTTCCAAACTTTCTGGCGTGAGACAGGTTTTTGCGGTGACTTTCCATACGTACTCGACCCCCATTCCTTCGCCGGTTAAATATCTGCGCCCGGCGCGTGAGACCTGCGAGCAGTGTCACTGGCCACAGCGGTTCTCTGGCGACAAATTTCTAGTGAAAACCACGTTTAAAGACGATGAGCAGAACACGCGCCTGACGACTGTTTTGGTCATGAAGATTGGCGGGCACACGTGGCGCGGCGCGGAAGGCATTCACGGCCGCCATCTGAATGATGCTTCCCGCATTCGTTACATTACTATCGATGAGGCGCGGCAAGTCATCCCGGTCGTCGACTACACCGACGACCAAGGCAAAACGACCGAATTCGTCTCGACGGACATAAAGGCCACCAAAGCCCAACTAGACGCTGGCGAGCATCGGTTCATGGATTGCGTCGATTGCCACAACCGTCCATCGCACGCGTTCGAAATGCCCGGCAATGCCGTCAACGAGGACATGGCCAAGGGTTTGATCAGCTCCGACCTGCCGTTTATTCGGAAAAAAGCGGAGGAAGTTCTAAAGACGGCGTATCCGGATCGCCAAACGGCGCAGCGGCGCATTGTTGAAGACCTCAGCACGTACTACCGAACGAACTACCCGGCTGTTTACAACGGACACCGCTCGGTGGTGGAACAATCCGCGCAAGCCGTAGCCAACATTTATCTGCGGAACATTTTTCCGGAAATGAAAGTCACGTGGGGGGTGCACCCGAATAATTTGGGGCACAATGACTTTCCCGGATGCTTCCGATGCCACGACGGCAGCCACACCAGCGCCGACGGCCAGACGATCAATAATGATTGCTCGGCGTGCCACAATCTGCTCGCCGTCGAAGAACAGAATCCGAAAGTTCTTGCCGATCTTGGCTTGAAGTGAGTGTCGTGGTCGGACGACGGTGCGAGCGTGGAGACGGCGCGGGCGAGTGCCGGCGTGCACTTCTGAAGAAAATCGTTCTCGTTTTAGCAGTCGTGCTATTGACTCTGCTTCTGCCTTCTTCTTTTTCCTCAGCTCGTCCGGCATACAAAAAGTCGCAAGCTGCATCTCCTGCCAAAACGGATGATGCGTGTTTGGCCTGCCACGGCCAGCCGGGCATGAAGTCGGATGCCGGCAAGAACATTTCGATCGCGCCCGAAAAACACGCGGCCAGCGTCCACGGCATCCTCGCCTGCCAGGACTGCCATACCGCCATCAAGGACTTCCCGCATCCGGCGAAAATCCAAAGAGTGGAATGCGCGACTTGCCACGCCGATGAATCCTCCGGCATGGCCAAGAGCATTCACGCGCTGCTGGGGGAGTCCTCTTGCGCTTCTTGTCACGGCGACGTTCACGAGACCAAGGAAACCGCCAAGCTCGCGCCCGGCGCGTGTGCCCAGTGCCATGCCGAGGAAGTCGCCAAGCTGGCCGACAGCATTCACGGACAAGCCGCGAAAAACGGGGACGCGGACGCTCCAACGTGCGCTTCCTGTCATGGCGCGGTGCACAAAATTCTCGCTTCCACCGACCCGGCCTCCGCTGCAGCGAAACGCCACGGTCCTGCGATGTGCGCCCGTTGCCATTCGGATTCCGGTTTTCTTTCGCGGCACAAAATTCCCATTGCGCATCCGGTGGAGCAATACCTGCAAAGTGTGCACGGCCGCGCGGTCCTGGCCGGCAAGGATGCGGCGACTTGCGCGGATTGCCACGGCAGCCACGAGATTTTGCCCGCGCGGGATCCGCATTCCAGTGTCAGCCACTGGAACGTTGCGGCGACTTGCGGCACGTGCCACAAGGAAATTGCCAAAACCTTCAGCGAAAGCGTCCACGGCCAGGCCGTCGCCGCCGGAGTCCGGGACGCTCCAGACTGCACGTCGTGCCACGGCGAGCATCTGATACTCGCCCCCAACAATCCTGACTCGCCGGTGTTTGCCGCCAATGTTTCCGCAGAAACATGCGGCCGCTGCCACAGCGATGCGCGTTTGGCGCGTCTTTACGATTTACCCGCTGATCGCGTCCCGTCGTATGCGGACAGCTATCACGGCTTGGCGATGCGGGAAGGCTCGTTAACGGCCGCGAACTGCGCGTCTTGCCATGGCGTCCACAACATTTTCCGCTCGAGCGATCCCCGCTCGACTGTTAATGCCGCGAACCTGTCGAAAACGTGCGGCAATTGCCACCAAGGCATCGGGGCTAACGCTTCCATCGGTCGCGTTCACGTGCAAATTTCGGGCGGCCCGGCTCATCCGGCGGTGCGTTGGATCCGTTGGATCTATCTGATTCTGATTCCGCTAACGCTCGGCTTCATGGTTTTGCACAATTTGATCGATTTGTTGGCGAAGTTGCTTCGCCCGCCGGTCCGGTTGCCGGGCGGCGAACGCGTGACGCGTATGAATTTGTGGTTCCGTGTCGCGCACTGGGGAGTGATGCTCAGCTTTCCGGTCCTGGTCTACACGGGTTTTGCGCTGAAATTTTCTGATGCCTGGTGGGCGAGGCCGCTATTGCTGTGGGAACAGCGCGCGGATTTCCGGGGCGGAGTACACCGCGCCGCCGCGATTTTGTTGCTGGGGGCGACGCTCGGCCATTTTGTACATCTGGCTGTGAATCGCCGGGATCGACTCTTCCTGAAGAACATGTTGCCGCAATTGCGGGATCTGACTGATCTTTTTGCGGTGTTTCGGTACAACCTCGGCCGGCGCAAGGAGGCTCCGACCTTTGCGAAATTCAACTACGCCGAAAAAATGGAGTATTGGGCTTTTCTCTGGGGCACGGGAGTGATGGCACTCTCTGGCTTTCTCTTATGGTTTAACAATTTTGCGCTGCGCCATTTTCCAAAGTGGATTACGGACGCCGCCACGGCGATTCACTGGTACGAAGCGCTGCTGGCCACTTTTTCCATTCTTCTCTGGCACTTCTATTTTGTGATTTTCGATCCGGTGGTCTATCCCATGGACCTTGCCTGGCTGCACGGCAAAGTTCCCGCCGAGCATTACGAGCATGCGCGCCCAGAATATTTGGCCGCTTTGCGGCACGCCGAAATTCCTCCGGAACCGGCAGCGGCGGAGGAGCCCGCCGAACCGGACAAAGACACGGAGGCTCGATCGGCGGAGCCCGAGACGCAAAAGAGGCCCCGCCTGGACTAGGGCTTTGGGCCAATTCGAATTGCCAGCCCCGGGGGACGCGCCAGCCGGCTGCAGTCTCGCAAACATGGCGCTGCCGACGAATTGCCTGGGTGCGCAAACCCGGGATGCCATCTTGCTCCGATCCTTCCAAAGAAAACGGCAACTCCCGAAGTGAGCTGAGCTGCCGTTTTCGAACCGCAATCGGCGTTGAGAAATGCGTTTTCACTCAGTCAGACGAAACCGGTAACGGCTCAGTGAGGTTTGCCGGGTTCTGGCCTGGGCGCGGGTGCCGGCCGGGGCGCCTGGCGCTGCTGCATTTTCTGTCGTGCCTGCTGTTGCCGCTGCTGTAGTTGTTGGCTTTGCTGCTGATGGCGCTGTTCCATCTGTTGCTGGCGAGCCTGGTTGGCTTGTTGTTTCTGCGCTTTCTGGTGCTCTTTTTCCTGTTGCTGCTGGAGCTTTTGTCTTTGTTGGTCCTGCTTGGTCGCCAGCTGTTGCTGCTGCTTCTGGTATTTCTGATCGGTTTTGGGATTGCCCGTGTTTGGCGCCGGCAGTTTCTCTCCCGGCTGAATATCCCGGGCGTGCGCAGGCGCGTTGGGCCGCGCTTCGTGGTTTGTTTCGGTGGTGCGGGCCGCGTTGCCGCGCGGCTGGTTTTCGCCAGCTCGGGCGTTAGCCGGGGGAGTATTTACGTGGCCTGCTTCTCGAGTCTTGACCACGCCCGTCCGAAAGTCGGTGGGCTTAGCGGTGGCGGCAATGGCCGGAGCGCCATGATTTACAGAGGCGCGCAACTCGCGGTTGCCGCGAGCTTCCTGCACGTGCTGCGTCTGGGCCGCAATTGGTCCTACGTGGCGTTCCCGCGCCGCGGCTTCCTCTTGTGACGTCGGCCGAGCTTCCACCCCGCCGCGTCCGCCATTGAAGCTGGCACGCGTTGCGTTGCGCTCGTCTACCCTCTGTTCGTATGTGTCGTGGATGATGTTCACGTTCACGTTAGCAACGGAACGGTTGTAGAAAAAATGCCCGTTGTCCCACCGCCCGCCGACGAAGCCATGTCCGAAGTATCCGAATCCGTAGTCAATTCCGCCATAAAAGCCCACGACGGGCCCCCAATAACCGGCGTTCCAGAAATAGCCCGTATCGCGCCAGGCCCAATAGCCGGGTGTCCAGAACAAGCCTGGATCCGGCGCCAGAACCCACGTTCCGGGGACCCAAAAATAGTCGCCCTCGTCCGCATCCCAATCCCAGTAGCCCGGCGTCCAGATGTAGTTGTCGCCGGGGCAAACGGGCTGGTCGTAAACCGGCAATTCCGGCGGAGCGATAGAAACTGCGACGCCAACTCCAATCTGTGCACGCGACGGAGCGGCCACAGCCAGCACCGCGAAAATTCCCAGGGCAAGAAGCAACGCTCTCCATGACATCAACACGTTTTGATTTCCTCAATTTCTCACGCTCTGCTGGCTGCCGCGGCAAGACTCATGCGGCGGCTTGGACGCGTGGATCTGCTAGTTGGATGAGCCGTAAGTCCGGCGCGGCCATACTGGTTGGGCTGGATTCGTTCTCCGGGAAAGACTTAGTGGCCAGCAAGCTTACAGAGGCACTGGGACAGCGTGCGGGTGGACGCCTTCTGCCGAGTGTGCTGCGGGCGAAAGCAGGGCAGAGAAGCGCTGCGCAATTCCTTTCTCGGTTTGTTCCTAGTCTCCCGCCGACACTGACTTCGTCTTTGCCGGAGAGGGGCTGGTCCGCAGTTTCACTTCCAGCGTCATCATTCCGTTCTTAACGTAAGCGCTGGCGGTGCTCGGCTCCACGCGGGCCGGCCACTGAGCCGTATAAAACGAAGCTCGTGCCTTTGTGCCGGTTGGCAGGGGGCGAGTGATTAACGGTTCGTATACCTCCACCAAGGCCTTATCTTCGGTAATCAGCAGTCTGAATCCTTCCGCGGGCACGTTGGGAACGTGCAGGTTGACAACTATCCAACAACCGGATTCCCGGATCTGGGTGATGCGCTGCAGGACGTCGCGCTCAGCACGCAGCCAATGTTCCTCGTGATGTCCTGGCGCCCGACCAGCTTCCTCGTAGAGTTGGTAGGCACGTTCCGCGACCCGCTGGTTCAGTTGCTCTTCCATTTCTTTTTCTTCGGCGCTGCCGGCGATCTCCAAGGGATGCGGATTGGCGTTGAGGTCGGAAGACAGCAAGGATGCAGACGTTCTCATGCGGGCCTCAGGTCGCAGTGGCGACGCTCACCAAATCTAACTGTGTGGCGTGGCTGCCGCTAGCGACAATCCGGTCCTTGCTGTAAGTATTTGCGGAAAGTTTTCGCGGAAGGCCATGTGGAGGGCGCTTCCGCTGTTTCCAGAAGAGTTTTGGGTTCTGCCCTGCAAGCGCTTAGTAAGGGACTCTCATTTCAGGGATTCCGCCAAGTTGATTTTGTTTAACGGTTCGTTTGGCTCGGGAGAGAGAACAGGTGCCTGTGTTCGGCGTGAAGGTCCAGGCACCTGTTCTTGCGGGGTGAGTATTGAAGTTCATTGCATATACGCAATGTAAAATCAGGCCAGGTTGATTCCTATCAGGTCTTTCCTGTAAAATCTGCTCAATTTTATTTGGACCGGGTCAGCGATCACTCAGGTGGCGCAGGTTTGCGCAGCATTCATCGTGGCGATGAGTGGCGCGCAGGCGTACCAAGTGGTGTGCTTACTTGCCACTCGCGCGTAGTTGGTAGGCTAGCCGGATACTGTTTCTGCAAGAACTGGATCAACTTTTCCCGCACCAGACATCGCAAATCAAATGCTGCCGGGCCGCTCCGGGCGCTCATGAGCGCGCGTACTTGCATCGTTTTTTCGGTTACGTCGGTTACTTGCAAGACCCAGGTCTTGCCGTCCCATAAATCACTGGATTGAAGAATGCGCAGCAGTTCCTTGCGCATTTCTTCCACGGGCGCCGAGTAAT
>Ga0335073_10010860_pt1 | contig 12805 bp, 11 predicted proteins | sample Lox_Sample_22_FD_207093 | JGI IMG/M metagenome (GOLD analysis project Ga0335073, IMG submission 207093) | Soil microbial communities from Loxahatchee National Wildlife Refuge, Florida, United States - Lox_Sample_2.2 | ecosystem: Environmental > Terrestrial > Soil > Wetlands | place: USA...
ATAGGAACGGTACTACGTTCAGTTGGTGTAGGAAGATCCAGAAGACTTCCTTCGTGACGTTGACAATTTCGCGGTTCCATACCGTGTACGGACGAGACTGGTGCATGTCTTTGATCCAGGGGAGTGGTTCTTTTCCTGCTTCTGGCGAAGGGTCCTGGAGATATCCAAGAACTTTCTGAGCTCGCTGAGGCAGGGTTTTGATATCTTTTGTTGCGGCATTGAGATGCATAAACAGAAGATTGATAATGGTACTGCGCGTCGTGAACTCTGAAGGACCCTTATGCTCGGGGTCGAAGAGCATTGCAAGCAGTGCAGGAAAAAATGTGTCTGCAATCTCATCGAGCCGCTGTAGAGCGAGTGACGTTGTACATAGACCTTTTAGGCCGAGTAGTGCTTCATGAAGCAGGTTGTCCTCATGCTCCTCCCTGTAAGAAAGTTAGAGGGTATTTTCGTAAGATTGTAAACCAGGTCGGACGTACCTCCATTCTGTCTGCATGATTCGATGCAACAGATCTACAATTTCGGTCATGCCACCGAGTTGAATGAAGTTGTCGACCCAAGATACGGTCTCATTACGAAGCAGAAGACGTAGCTTATGGAGCTTGCCCACTTCAACTTGATCTGGCCGCTTCATCCTTCGCAAATACGAGACGTATTCTTCAGGTAACACAGATTTCGGGGCATTGCTAAGCGTGGACGTAATCGTACGCTTACCAAGAGCCGTAGCTGAGGGAGACTTGGGAATGCTCGAGCTTTTCTTGTCATTTGAGGAGCTGTCGTTCTTCGCCTTTTTAAGTGGAGAGTCCCCTTTACTGAATGTGAATGTTCGACTTCGAGGGCGTTCTCGCTTTCCGCTTGTCTCCATTTTCTGGCCTTCCGCTTGGACGTAGGATTCAAGTTCTCTTCTGTCCTCGGCGCTCATCTCTTCCGCTGTTGGCGTTGACGGTTTTGACGAATGTTTCTGTTCATATATGCAGGTGTCCTTCTGGAGAGATCCTTTGGACCTTGGAGCTGCAATTTCGGCTTTGTGAGATTTGATAAAGTCTGCTTTCACGGCAGCTTTGAGGGAACGCATTTTCTGCCGCATGTCTTCTGGAATGTTTCGAGCATCCTTCTTGGAGTTAGCGTTTACGAGCATCAAACTTAGATATCGGGGGCTTACCAGAACGGCTTCAAAGGCTGTGTCAATTTGCTTCGGGTCTAAGGCCGCCTCAGCTTCAGCCCGCTTGGCCTTTTTGTCAAACATGGTTACAGCAGCCATGACTTTTGAGCCTTTATTTGGCCCTGGCCTGGGTACATTCAACGGCGAAGAAGGTGGCGGAAGCATGGCAGAGTTCTTCACACGACCGCGAATATTGTTTTCAGAACTTCCAGTCTTGTTTTCCGATTTTTTGTCATGGGGCGATTTGATCTTCTTCGGATCATTGCTTTTCTTTCGTGACAGTGTCTCCATGAAAGAGGTAGCAGATTTGCTCATTATCAAACCATCTGATTTCGGTCTTTCCTTCATACCAAGAGTAGGCCGGCCAATGTCGTTGAAATTTCTTCCTTTTGATGGCGAATAGTCGTGTGGCATGTAGAGTTCAATCTCATCCTTGACAGTATGTTCGCCTTTAAGAGGAACCTTCGTCGTGGTAGAAAGCTCTGGCAATTGCTGGGAAGTAAATTGTGTCCGAATAGGTGTGCGTAGGCTGTGTCCAGCCGAGCCTGGTGGTGTAGTATTCTCTTTGTCTTTGAGAGGAAGATGAATATGTTCCTCAAATTTCGACGCTCTAGTCAGCTTGGACTTTCCTCCCTTCTTGTCTTGTTTGTTATGACCTGAAGTGGGAATCAAAGCGGAAGATGTTTTGTTTGCCTGTACGTCGTTTTTTGAGTCTTCGCGTCCCATGAGTTCTCTAAGGGAAGTAGAGCTCTTCGTCCTCTTGTGTGAGCCCAGCTTGCTGAATTTCGACTGCTTTGGCGGTGACTGAGCGTTCGTATGTTGTCTCTCTCCAAGGATATTTTGTGCTGCATGAGGATGATCTGGAGGGAGGACGGACATGCTAGTGGCAACGAATGGAGTATACGGCGTAGAGTTCTCCTTCTTGTGTCTTGGAGTATCTGGGGTTTCGGAAGCCGTTCGATTGTGTCCTTTCGTCAGAATGTTCTTGATAACCGTTGCAGATTTGGTTCTCTTGTGACCTGGACGCTCAATTGGCGCATGGCCAGGAGATGCCGTTGCTGCGCTCAGCGTGGATCAAAGGCGGCGGAGTTGGCTTTATCTTGTTTACACCCGCTGCAACAACGCGTGAAAGAATAGAGGGATGGCCTTGCTCACACCAGCAATGATGAGACAAATATCATGCTTGAAATCAAGAGTATGAATGATATTATTCCAAAGAGAAGAATTGTCTCGCCATGGGTTCGAGACAGTGGGAGGTTGTTCGCAGTTAATAGCATAACGGTGGTGGGTCGTAGTCGGAGCAACCGCTCATCGCGCCACGAATTTGTACTCCACATGTGGCGCGAGCCATGTTCGTGCATGCTTGCTCTTCATCCTTCAAGAAATTTCTAATCTAATTAAATGAAATTTGCATATCAACATGCTTTGCTAATAATCCTGTAAGGGTCCTCACATCTCAATGGCTTCTTCCGAAGCCTCACGACGCACCTCAAAGCGTGTATCGACAGCACCAGCACACCCAAAGGCTCCAGTTTCGATCGACGCCGCAGCTATAATTGCCAATCATGCTGTTCTGACCGGAGTTTATCCCATCGAAATTGGGCCTCAAGTTGTTATTCACCAATATGCGAAAGTAGCGTCCGGTACTGGACCCATCGAAATCGGAGAAGGGTCTATTATTTGGGAGAAAGCAGTTGTCGGCAATGCAGCCGAGGACGAAGCAAAAGAGAGTGATGACAAAGGTAGCATTACTCTCGGCTCAAATGTCATTATAGAGACCGGAGCAATGATAGAAGCTGAGAGCATTGGAGACAGTACCATTGTTGAAGCCTTCGCAAAGATCGGTAAAGGCGCAATCATTGGAAAGGTTCGCTAGTCTAATAGACCAATATTTCGAGTTTGGTCACTGACACGAAAGCCAGTGCTGCAAGATTCTACCGTACGCTGTCGTCCTTCCTCACTCGAACGTGCCCGATTTTACCGTGGTGATGGGAACGAACGAAACGCGACTTGATACTACAATGGTGCGAAACCCAATGCTTCACGAAACCAAAGCCATCAGCCACAAGAAACACCTGAAGGTTCTCCAAGCCCTCATTCCAAGTAACTTGGTGAAGTGGCAGACGTGAGAAAGGAAGAGCAATCATAGGAACATCATATTGTTTGACTACTTGGAAAATATCTGAAATGGAAAATGACATGGAGGGTTCGCAACGCTGAGTAAGATGCAGTTCAAGAAGACTGTCCACCCATGTGCACAACAGGTTCGCCAATAGCGCTGCCAATATTAATTCGCCGAATATCAATTTGCACCTGTTGCGACGTCTCAGCGCATAACACCAAGCTCACGAAAGTGGGTCACTTCTCCCACGGCTCAAGTCGCACAATCAACCTTCTCCCAATCGGGGGTGCCGTATAAGCATCAGCCTGCTTGACACCATCCTCATCGACAATGATCGACCTCCAGTTAGTCCAAAAGGCAGCAATGATATGCTTCATCTGGTAGAGAGCGAGGTTACTGCCGACGCACATGCGGCCGCCGCTCCCGAACGCCCAGAACCAGCGGTGCATCTCGAGCAACTGCTCATCCGAGGCGTCCAGCCAACGCTCCGGGCGCCACGACTCCGGCGACGGAAAAACGTCCGCGTTTCGGTGAAGCGAATACGCCTGCGCGCTGATCCGCATGCCCCCCGGGATGCGCGTGAAATTGCCGTCCGGCCCGAGCGTGCAGCCGCCCGTGGGCGTGACGCGCGGTTGCGGCCCTGGGATCGCGGGATGCAGCCGGAGCGTCTCCTGCAGCGTTGCTTGCAGCAGTGGCAGCGCGTCGAGTGCTTTGGCGGACACGAGTTTCTTACCTTGGCGCATCTGCTCGAGGGAAACCGGAGGTTCGAGCGTGAGAAGCTCCTTGCGGAGGGCAGCTTGGAGATCTGGACGCTTCGACATCTCGTATGCGTAATAGATGAGCGTAATTCCAGATGTTTCAAAGCCAGCAAGAAATTGGTCTGTCAGTTCAGACGCGATTTGAAGCTTGATGTCGTCTGAAGTGTTCCGTAACCCATCTTCCTTCGATGCATTTCTGGACAGTGAGCTGCTCAATTGCGCGTAAACGGTCGGAAAGTCTCCAATAGCCTCTTCCGGCATGTCAGAAACTGTTTCGGCGTTGTACTTTTTCATGACTGCTGCAGCTTCATCGCAAAATTCAAGGCCGAAGTTCTCAACCTCGTCGAATGCGGTCTGTGCCATTGGAGGCACGAAAGAAAGATCGAAACGAGAGAGAAATGCGTTCAATCGAGGTAACTCTTGAATGTAGAACCAGCGATGCCCATTTCCTCGATCATTATGCGTTGTGAAGAAGTCTTGGAACTTGACAGGATATTCCAACATGTTCGCGACATTCTTGGCCGCTGAGAGGCCAAATAGATAACCAGCAACGAAGTCAAATGTGGTGGCATTGAAGATGTCGAATATGTTGAACGACTTGCCACTTTGAGCAAATGCTTCCAGGAGAGGTAGTAATCGGTCGTACAATACGGTCCTGGAGACCTCGAAGAGCGGTGCGGAGCCGTGTAAGTAGGAACGCGAGTAGATATTCGACATCATTCGCTTTCGAATGGAGTGCGGGCGGCTTTCTATAGTTGAAAACATGTTGTAGCAGCCATGCTTGGTAAATGCTCGGGAATACCACTCATGCTTCTCAAATCCTCCTGCATAAATGGCTTGGATGCCACCTTTGAAGCTGTTGACACTGATTTCATTGGGAGCGAGTAAGACCACCGGGCCAAGTTTTTCATGGGCCGAATGGATTGTCTTGACTTCAACTTCGCAGTAGCGGATCCAGAGAATCCAAAGTTGAGAGAAACGAGCACTCCAGTGCGCAGCAGGTATGTGTCGAGTTTGGGAGATGAATAGCGGATGTATAAGATAAGTGAAGACAGAAAAGAGTCCTAAGACCGCCGTAGCCAATGCCAAAACCCAACCGATGATCATATTGCTGGACACTATGATGAAAGGTGCAGACGGAATTTGGAAGATTCCAGTAATACTGTAGATCTAGACTTCCAAGTGAAATACGACTAGCAGCAGCTTTCTCGGAATATCAAGAGTAGATAAGGTCGTTCAAACAGATGGCAGAGCAGCGCAAAGGTTTGATAAGAGGGGTAAGCAATTCAACTCGCTTTACGAGCAGTAGCGATTGGTCAGAAATAAATGTATTCAACTCCGAAGCCGAAGAATCGGCTTTGGTGGAAGGTTTCAAGGTTGTGGTTCGATTTGTGGGCGATGCCGAAAGCGGCAGGAATATCCATTCACATTTATGCGAACCGCAGGTTAATGGATGTACCGCCTGAGTTTTTGTATCCTTCCCAGTAATCCAGCTCAGGTAACATCTATAACGCTTTACATCTCATTATACCATTAAGCCCATTTTCATTTCTGAGCTCAAATGGCTACGCTTCTAACCTACAGCCTGTTGAACAGGCAATTCTGGAGTCTGCCGCTCGGTCGTTCGGTTGGCCCTAGAATTCCGGCCTACGGCGCGGGCCGGCCAATAATAAGTACCTTACGCAGTAATCATTGTGGAGATGATCCAACGACTCCATAGTATACGATATATCGTACAATCCCAATGCGGTGCGGCGGGAATACAGCCACTATGCTATTGCCCTTGCATTCCAACGTCGTTTCTCCATAAGAAACCCACAACTCCCGTCCAAAGCCCTTCACTTCTGTCTCACAGTTCCATCCAATAGATCCATGGCGAACGCATCGGTTACGTCGCCGCTAAAGATAGAGGCTGAAGTGGTAACGCTTTCTACTCAGAACAAATGGACTCTCCTTGAGCGCTCTCGTCAGCGTGTTATTCAACGTCAAGCCGAGGCCGAGACCGTGTTACGTCGCCTTCAAGAACTGGACCCGGAGTTAGGCGAAAAGTTTGAGTTAAAAGACGATGTCTTGGCCAGTTTCAAGTTCCGGATGATTTGCACAGCTGACGCCGATGCCGTGCAGAATGCAGGCAAGTCCGTGCCATCATACATCGCCGTCAGCTACTGCTGGCACAATCCAAGCTGGCAAGCAGTTGCACCGGCTCAGCCGATGACAGAATGGGGAGTTTCGCTGCCGATTGCAACTAAGATTCTAGAGCTAAGGGAGTCCAAAGACGAGGGCGTGTGGCTTGACAGGATTTGTATTGACCAGCAAAACGATGACGAGAAGAAAGTCGCCATTGGCTCAATGGATATCGTCTACCGCGCGTGTCGGCGGCTAGCGATTGTTATGGAGGACACTCAACTGGACCAGGCTGAAGACGCTGCGGGTGTCAAGTATGCGGAGCTATACGAAAGCATGTGCGTGATAGTGCGCAAAGGCAAGCTCGACGGTGAAGAGAAAATGGACTTCATCGAGTCGTACTGGAAAATCGATGAGCCAGATTTGCCTCATATCAGAGCATTCACGATGAAGATGCTCGGATCCAGGTGGTACACAAGAGCTTGGTGCGCGCATGAGGTCCGAGTCAATGAACATAGCCGTATCAACAACCCACTCATTCTTTGCTTTGGAGTTGACGGACGGGTTCTTGCATTTGAGTTCAGATATATTTATTGGCTGGCTGTTTATCTGAACAAGATCGATACAGGCGAAGCGGAATTTAGCCTCCTTCCGGAATGGAAGCATCCTTCTATTCTTTCAGACTCGTCCTGTTCGACCCTCTTCCAACGCATGACTCGGATACACAAGCTACACGCAGAAAGATTCGATTCACGGGTATCTCTTTTATCTCACATCAACGCCATTGCAATTTTTGGTTGCCAGGAAGACACAGACCTCTACGCCATTGCAATGAATACAGCTGGAGTTCCTTTGGTATTCACTGGTAACTTTCGGTCTCGAAACGATATCCACTATTTATCCTCTTTGATATCTATTGCATCTGGAGACATCAACCCATTGTTCATTGAGTCAAATACGCTGAAATTGTTGGACTCGAGTGGAAAGACCTTCATCTCTTGGGCTGGTCAGCCATTTCAGGGCTTCAGCAAAATGACAATCGGAACCCCTTTCAAGAACTCGATACATCGCGTGACCGCCGAGTACATCGAGCTGGACATCCTGCTCATCAAAGGAAAGCCACTTAATATCTCAGTAGAATCAATGCGAAAGGCGTCTACGCTACTTGAAAAGGACGGCTTAAAAGTGAAAGATGCAACGATTGGAGTACAAGTAGATTCGCTTACTGAAAACCTCGTCAGAAAGGCTGTTGATATCATGGATAATAAGGCGATCGTCAAATATAACTGGTACAAGTCAATCCTTGCTTCCTCTATTGACTGCGGGCTGGACTGGATGCTGAGGCTACCGGACGTATTAAATACGGGGGCAAAACGAGGAAGATGGGATCGCGGGACTTTCCACGGTTCCAACCCTGCATTCGCAAACGCGGCGGTAGACCTACTCTCTGAATTTGGTAAAACAAGAGAGAACTCACCCGACTTCGAGGAGAAATTCCTCCATCCTACGATCCGATTCCTCACTTGCATTATGGACGATAGGCTGCGACTTTTGAGCAAAATTCCTCGACGTATCCGTACAAAGGCTTCTGGCGACTTCGCTATCACTGACCGCGAAAGTAACCGTTCGTGGTTTGCTGTACCACTAGCCACTGCTCATCTTCCATTCTTCTACGAGAAGGTGTGGATAATTGAGCCTTATGATCCAGATGCTCCGGAGGAAGAGAGTATACTCTCGACAGAAGGAATGGTACCTATGGATTTAGAGTCCTATACTGACTCCTTCCCATACCTGGACTCAGATTTTCCTGATCGCAGAAGACAGCCAAACGAGAAGACGGCGGCTTGGCAAATGAGATCAAAGATTCGCCTATTCGGGTGTCAACCCATTGCCGTGGACGGAGAAGCGGTCGAGCTCCTGAAGAAGCAGAAGGTTTACGGAGGGGAAAACTATGATTAGGGTAAAATGATGAAGATTATTGTGGATCGCAATAATAACCTGAGAGCAAGAAAATCTAACGGGCAGCCCTGAATACTATGCTCATACCGACTTGAATTGATCCTCATATGGCAGCATTCAATTTATCTTGTTATACTCATTGCGTATTAGAATGTTAGTGGAATTGAATATATTTTGTGACGATTAATTTGAACTTGATACTACTATCGTACGGTATATCCTGTGGCGGTGCGAATTTCACCGAATGACGAAGGCGCTTTCGACCAAACCGAGCAACTGGACGTCTGCCTGCAGCTTTATTACTCACTCTTTCTTACCACAAAATTCCGAACTCCTTCAACAAAGCAATCATAAACAAGACTTAAAACTAGGAAAGATTCAACGAAAGACTCGCTGATGCTTAGTCCACTACCTCATCTTTTCCACCCGCCAACTTCATGATGCCAGGGCTCCAGGATCTTCCAACGGAGCTTGTCGCTCAGGCCGTTTCTTACCTTCCCACCGCCCAGTCTGTCGCAAACTTGCGAAAGACCAGTCAACATATGCATCGAACGGTTGATGATGAAGCATGGAAGTCATTCGTCTGGTCTAAATTTCCCTCTATGTCAGTAAAGAGCGGTTGTGCCAAAGGCGACTGGGAGTTTGTCGCACGCAGCCTGACTACATTATCTCGGAATCTGGATCGGAAAGCCTTTCTAGCACGTTATCTAGAGCCAAAGCAATATACAAGGCTTCCCGAATTCCAGTCTAGCGATCGATGGCGGCTTGGTCGTGGCCAGAGCATGGGTTACAGGCCCATCATTGACAGTTACGAAGAGCGACTTGGAGAGCATTTCTGGCAAAGGCGTGAAATATTGGCATGGGGAGCTGGCTCTCAACTGGCCATTCGATCAAGACATCTCGACAAGAGTGTGAAACGAGGATCAAAGAATACACATCGACAGAGCAAGGATACATATGGACTATCTCAAGACTGGTTTCTTTGGAGACCTCAAAACGCCCGTGAGGGTGCGGACGACATTACGAGCATGAAACTACTCCCGGGATATTTTGATTACCCAGGCATGGACGATTGCATCAACCTCGTCTATTGTACAGATCAGGGACAGCCTTCTCTTGTCAGCCTCCCAACCGTCAGCGGTAAAGAGAAGAACGGTGTTTATACTCAAAAGTTCGAAACCGACAGAGTTCAGGTAAGAGATTTGGCAGCATCCTCCTCCAACAGCCGACTACTTGCCACTGTCTCGGTTGCGAGCATGAACATCAATAGGTTGTCCTTGTTTAGCATTCCTACATCCTTTGACTCCCACCCTATGCGGCAGAGCGACAGTATTGATCTCGAACTGGATGAGGACACAGCACTTGTATGGTCCACGGACTTTCTATCTGATAGCCGAGTGGCAGTTGGGCTAGGCCCTTCGGTCAATCAAGTCCATATATATGAACTCAGACCTGAAGGTATTAATAAAGAAGCAAACCGCAAAATCAACTGGACCACGGACCCAAGCGATTCTCTTCAAGATATTATGGACCTCAGCAAGTCTTCGGCATATGCAATCAAATCTCTCCCGGATTCATTTTCTGCTACCAACAAGCCAGGTGAACTCTTTCTCACCGGTGGCTACGACGGGGTCATTCGACTACATGACTTACGACTCTCAAGATCAGTGGTGTCGGAGTATTTCATTCCAAGTAGCCAAACCGCCATATACTCTGTCGCTACGATGGGGCGCGAACGACTAATTGCGGGATGTGCTCAACATGGAGCTTTGGTTATCTTTGACATCCGAATTACCGGAGGACGAAATTACATGTATCACAATGTAATGGGCGATCAACCGGGAGACTACTCATCCGGAAGTTTGATCTGGCTCAATCCCTGCTCCAGCCATGCCGATACCAACGAATCGCGTCGACGATGGAAATTAAACTGGCGGCTTGCACAATCACCTGTGTACTCTGTTTCGTCTCCCTCTCCATACTCGCCGTTCATCTATGCGGGCCTTGAAAACAACGTTATGGAGCTAGCCTTCAATAGCTGCACTGACGGTACTCCTGACCCAATATTCCATCGACCAAGACACCTAACCCCGAACGGGGTAAGCCCAGCCGAAGATAGAGGGATTTTGAATCTTCCCATGAACGATGAGGAACTGGGTCGTCCCAAGCTCCTGAGACAAAAGAGATTGCTAGATACCAGGCAACACGAAGGAATATCGGGCTATGACGAGCGTTGGGACTGGTAATGAAGTCTTGTGACAGTGGTCATCTCGGATAATGAAGCCAAGAGGTACTGTTGCAGTAGCATTAGAGGTAAATGGCCCTAGGTTATAAAGTTGGAGATGGGAGATATTGCAATTTCATGATCGAAGAACGGAAGAAGAACTACTTTGTGGATGGAAGACTTGGTGACGCACATGGAATTCACGTAACACAACTACCTAGCCATTCTGATGAGGCAGATTCAAAGTCCAAATGTTGTTGACTGCTACTTCGCTAGCCAAATATGTACCGTACCCTATAATCTCAGTGTCGCAGCCTTCCCCGCCGGGTTTGGCGGCACTCGTCCGCTCCCCTGCTGCGACCCTTGTCCCACCCCTGCCGCCTTGAATATGTATAAAGGAGTCGAGGTTATAGCGCGAGCTCAAATTACTCTTTAGCTTTTTTTTGGTGAGGAAGAGGAAGCTAAAGATGAGGTAGTTGAGCAGGGCCACCGTACGCATTCCTGATCTTCATACAAAAGCGAGGCGGGCAGCAGGTTAACTATCCTTGGAGGCAAATTACATGACAATGCAACCACAACCAAGACAACAGCCTCCAGCGAAACCTCCGGCGATAGCTGCGCTGTTAACAGCAATGTTATTATTATAGTCGTTTGCGGGATTTTGAGCTCTCGTATAATTGTAATTGCTTGTATAGTCGTGATGTGTTGTATAATCGTGATGTGTTGTATAATAGGGGTCTCTTGTATTATCGATTATCATAACTGGCTGGGGTTGTGTAACATGGATCGGAATAGGATGTAGCTCGTACTCCTCGTACTCTTCGTAGTAGATTAAGCTCATTTTGAGCTTAGATTGCCAAACTTAGCGCGCACAGGTGCAAGACGATGTTGCCTGAACGAGCAGAGAGGGAAAGGATTTTCAAGGTACACTGGAAAATTGGTTTCTGGACGCGGGGGCCATGAGGGAACACCGGGTCGAGAGAACATTCAGTATTTAACAAGGTGAAAGAATAAAGGGGGTAGGGGTTACAAACGCCACAAACGCCAACCCAATTTTGAGCCTTAGGCCAGCATTTATAGCTAGATGAACAATCAGACATATTCGTGGGCGTATGCCACAGGGCAATGTGCAATAAAAAACTAACATTTGTAAAGATACAGAACGGTTCGCTGCGCTCTCCAACTCTGGGAGCTCAGAGAATAGACAAATGCCCCTCTACCTCAGCAAAGGCTGATACCAGCTAGTGGTGTGGGCACCGATGTCGGTTGATGACACCAAACTTCGACTGTTATAAACAACTTCTACCAACAAGGACTAGATATTGATAGCACGAAAAGTCAGTTCGGGAGAGCGAAGCGGTCGATGCCGCCTAAAGCGGCAGCGAAACCACTAGATATAACCGTCGTCACCGCACCTGCCATAACAGCACAGAATAACGTTTCCTATGTACAAAGGCTGTCATCTCTAAATTTCTATGCAACAATTCTCGGTCACCAGTCATCCTTCATAAGAGTAGTATAGCATGCTCGCCTAATCCAAGATCGCAGTTTTGGCATATGCATCCTTCCAAGGAAGTAATTCTGCACTGTTTGAAAAAGGTTTCTTGATCTTCTGCTTCGTACAATGCAAATCTTCCACAGCGTTCAAAACATCCTGTCCTCTCAGGATGTTTTTGAATCATCAATCCTTTAGAACTGCTACCAGCAGACAGTATAAGGATTGCGTATATAGGATCTTGAGTAAGATGGCCTAGACGAGTGTCAAATTGACATGGATTGGCACCTTTCTCCACAGGCTCTCCTCGAAACACTGTGTCCTTGAATTCGACTCCTTTCAGTTTGGATTTAAATGACCGATATTTAGATTTGTCAGCTAATTCTTCTTGGGAATGAGTGAATTGAAGATCACAAAGGGCGATTGGCCCACGAATTCGAAGTTCCGCTTTGGTGACGCCAAGCACAAGGTTGTCATCATTGTACCTGACATCCAGATCGATGATCGTAGCATGTACACTTGACGTTTGGACACGATGTCTTAGAAGAGCCTGGCCATCAGTCGCAGCCCAAGACCAACTCAGCGCTCGCCACGGTTTCGATTTATGTATCCCGGGTCCAGAATCGCAATCGATCAATTTCCAAACCAAAGCTTGAGCAAGCTGGGATGACCAGAGACCAGCAACATAGGTATCGATTCCATGAAGCCGGTTTTGCAAAGAAAGTGCTAGGCTCCCAATGGCTACTAACTTATCGGAGTTTTCGCTCATTTGACACTGGGAATACCTCTGAACCATGGAATCCCATATTCGATATTGCTCCGTTTCTCGATCCCCATTAGCGCCCGGTTGATGCCAAGTCCATGAATCCAAAGATATGGTTTTTCGAAATGAACCCCGTTTAGGAATACCTTTTGGATATGCTTCATTCAATGTTAAAGTCGAGCATTCCCAAAAGAATTG
>Ga0335073_10010861_pt1 | contig 12803 bp, 7 predicted proteins | sample Lox_Sample_22_FD_207093 | JGI IMG/M metagenome (GOLD analysis project Ga0335073, IMG submission 207093) | Soil microbial communities from Loxahatchee National Wildlife Refuge, Florida, United States - Lox_Sample_2.2 | ecosystem: Environmental > Terrestrial > Soil > Wetlands | place: USA: Florida...
CGCGAGCCGCGCGAGGCGGGCGAGGTGCTCCTCGGTCTCCTCGTATCCGTCGGCCGCGAGCCGTGCCGGCACGGTCGCCGCGGCGCGCACGCCCGCGAAGTCGCGCCAGCCGCGGAGCGACTGGACGGCCTCGATCACCCGCTGCACGCTCGCCTCCGCGGTCTCGTCTACCGGCGCCTCCGGGGCCTCCGGAAGCCCCGCCGCGAGCAGGCCCGCGCTGCCCGGGACGTAGCGGTAGATCTCCTCGGTCACGAACGGGATCATCGGGTGAGCGAGCGCCAGCGTCTGGGTCAGGACGTACAGCAGCGTCGCCTCGAGCGCGGGCTCGCCGGCCCGCAGGCGGGGCTTGACGAGCTCGAGATACCAGTCGCACAGCTCGCCGTAGACGAAGTCGTACAGACCGAGCGCGGCGTGGGCGAAGTCGAATCGCTCGATCCGCTCGGCGGTCTGGGTCTTGGCGCGCTCCAGCCGCGACAGGATCCAGCGATCCTCGACCGCCGTCGGGTCGACCGCCGCCCGCGCATCCTCGCTCACGCCGAGCAGGATCAGCCGCGCCGCGTTCCACAGCTTGTTCGTCAGCTGAAGGCCCTGGGAGAGCTTGTCCTCGCTGAAGCGGACGTCTTGGGCGGAGGACATCGCGTACAGCCCCCACCGCACCGCGTCCGCGCCGTAGGCCGGGAAATCACCGCCTTCGGGGAATGCCGGCGGCCGCGGGCCGCCGTCGATCAGCGCCAGCGGATCGACGCCGGTTCCGAGCGACTTCGACATCCGCCGCCCGTCGGGGGCCTGGATGATCGAGTGGACATATACGTCCTCGAACGGGATCTGGCCCGTGAACTCGATGCCTAGCATGATCATCCGCGCGACCCACAGGAAGATGATGTCGCGCGCGGTGCACAGCGCATCGGTGGGATAGAAGGCGCGGAGCGAGGCCGTGTCGTCGGGCCAGCCGAGCGCCGCGAACGGGAACAGCCCCGAGCTGAACCACGTGTCGAGCACGTCGGGATCCTGCTCCCAGCCCTCCCCCGCGGGCGGCTCGGTGCCCGCGTAGATCTCGTCGCCGCGATACCAGACCGGGATCCGATGACCCCACCACAGCTGGCGCGAGATCACCCACGGCCGGATGTTCTCCATCCAGTTCATGTAGACCCGGGTGTAGCTGTCGGGCCAGAACCGGACCTGACCGCTTTGGACGACTTCGATCGCGGGCTTGACCAATTCGTCCATGCGCATGAACCACTGCAGCGAGATCAACGGCTCGATCCGCTCGCCCGAGCGCTGCGAATACGGCACCTCGTGGACTAACTCCTCGGTCCGGGCGATCAGGTCCTCGCGACGTAGCTCTGCCACCACCTCGCGCCGGGCCTCTTCAACGGTCATCCCGACGAAGCGCTCGGGCGCCTCGTCGGTCATGCGCCCGTCCTCGCCAATCACGTTGATCTGCGGCAGCCCGTGGCGCTGGCCGATCTCGAAGTCGTTGGGGTCGTGGCCGGGGGTGACCTTGAGCGCGCCGGTACCGAACTCGGGCTTGACGTAGTCGTCGGCGATGATCTTCAGCTTGCGCCCGACGAGCGGCAGGATCGCCTTCTCTCCGACGAGACGCCGGTAGCGGTCGTCGTCGGGATGGACCGCGATCGCGACGTCGGCGAGCATCGTCTCGGGGCGCACGGTCGCGATCGTGATCGCGCCCGATCCCTCGGCCAGCGGGTAATCGATGTAGTACAGGGTGTCGGTGACCTCGCGGTCCTCGACCTCGAGGTCGGAGATCGCCGAGCGGCTGCCTGGATCCCAGTTGACCAGGTAGCGGTCGCGGTAGATGTAGCCCTTGTCGAACAGGGCCACGAACACGTCGCGGACGGCGCGAGCGTAGCCCTCGTCCAGCGTGAACCGCTCGTCGTCGTAGTCGAGCGAGGAGCCGAGCCGCTTGAGCTGCTCGATGATCTGGCCGCCGTACTCGTCGCGCCAGCGCCACACGCGCTCGACGAACGCCTCGCGCCCGATCTGCTCGCGGCTCGACCCCTCGGCGACGAGCGCGCGCTCGACCTGAGTCTGGGTGGCGATGCCGGCGTGGTCGGTGCCGAGGATCCACTTCGCGCGCCGGCCATGGATGCGGTTGAAGCGGATCAGGCAGTCCTGGATCGAGTTGTTGAGCGCGTGGCCCATGTGCAGGACGCCGGTGATGTTCGGCAGCGGGATCGCGATCGAGTAGTTGTCGCGCGGCGAGCCCTCGGGCTCGGGTCCGAACAGGCCGCTGTCGAGCCACACCTGCTCGATCCGGGGTTCGACCTCGGACGGGTCGTACCGAGTTCTGGCTTGGAGATCGGAGCGGTCAGGCATGGCGACCGCTCAGTCTAGGTCGCCGGTAGGGTGGGCGGCGTGCTGCGACGGTGGTGGAGGCTGATCCGCTACGCGCCGCAGATTCGGGTGCTTCCGGCGCGGGTGGCGCTGTTCCACTGGCGAGCCCGGATCGCGGCGGTGCGGGCCGACGACCAGTTCAGCCTGGCGTCGGCGACGAGGCCGGCCGACATGGCCGTGCTGCTGGAGCTGGCCCAGGGCCGGCGGCACGTTGTGGAGCTCGGAACCGGCACCGGCTGGACGGCCCTGTCGCTCGCGCTGGCCAACCCTGAGCGGTCGGTCATCACCTACGACCCGATCGATCGCCCCCAGCGGGAGCTGTATCTGCGCGTGGCCGGCGCCGACGCCCGCCGCCGGGTGACCTTCGTCACCGGACCGGGCTCTGACGGCCCTCGGGAGGGACCTCCGGACGGCCAGCCCGTCGACCTGCTCTACATCGACTCCGAGCACGAGCGCGAGGCCACGATCCGGGAGTTCGGGGCGTGGCGCCCGGTCCTGCGGGCGGGCGCGATCGTCGTCTTCGACGACTACGGCAACACCAATTTCCCGGGAGTGCGCGAGGCCGTCGAGGAACTCGGTCTCGCCGGCGAGGAGCGTGGAACGCTGTTCGTGTACCGGGCTTAGCCCGAAAACAGCAAGACCGCCTTCTAGGCGGCCTCTTCCTCGGGGGTCGCGACAGTCACGAGCGTCGGGGACGTTCCCTTCTCGATCGTGTCGCGGGTTACTACACACTTGCGGACGTCCCGGCGGGAAGGAAGCTCGAACTGGACCTCGAGCAGGACCTCCTCGATGATCGACCGCAGGCCGCGGGCGCCGGTCTCGCGCTCGAGCGCCTTGTCGGCGATCGAGTGGAGCGCCTCGTCGGCGAACACGAGTTCGATGCCGTCGAACTGGAAGAACCGCTGGAACTGCTTGACGAGCGCGTTGCGCGGCTCGGTCAGGATCTGCATGAGCTCGTCGCGGCTGAGCTGGTGGATCGCGCTCATGACCGGGAGCCGCCCGATGAACTCGGGGATCAACCCGTACTGGATCAGGTCCTCGGGGAGGCAGTGCTCGAAGATCTCGCCGGTGTCGCGCTGGTCCTTGGACTGGATCGCGGCGCCAAAGCCGACGCCCTGGTGCCCGATCCGCCGCTCGATCACCTTGTCGAGGTTCGCGAACGCCCCGCCGCAGATGAACAGCACGTTGGTTGTGTCGATCGACAGGAACTCCTGGTGGGGGTGCTTGCGGCCGCCCTGGGGCGGAACGCTGGCCGTCGTGCCCTCGAGGATCTTCAGCAGCGCCTGCTGGACGCCCTCGCCCGATACGTCCCGGGTGATCGAGGGGTTGTCCGCCTTGCGCGCGATCTTGTCGACCTCGTCGATGTAGATGATCCCGGTCTCGGCCTTCTTGACGTCGTAGTCGGCGGCCTGGATCAGCTTCAGCAGGATGTTCTCGACGTCCTCGCCCACGTAGCCGGCCTCGGTCAGCGCGGTGGCGTCGGCGATCGCGAACGGGACGTTCAGGATCTTGGCCAGGGTCTGGGCGAGCAGCGTCTTGCCGCAGCCGGTGGGCCCCAGCAGCAGGATGTTCGACTTCTGCAGCTCGATGTCGTTCTCATCGGACTGCATCATCTGAACGCGCTTGTAGTGGTTGTAGACGGCGACGGAGAGGCTCCGCTTAGCCTGCTCCTGCCCGACCACGTACTCGTTCAGGACGTCGTAGATCTCCCGCGGCTTCGGGAGATTCTCGATGTCGAAGCTCGGCGGGGTGGTGAGCTCCTCATCGATGATCTCGTTGCAGAGGTCGATGCACTCGTCGCAGATGTACACGCCTGGTCCAGCGATCAGCTTCTTGACCTGCCTCTGGGACTTGCCGCAGAAGCTGCAGAGCAGCTGTTCGTTGGAATCGGTCGGACGTGCCATGTGATGCCCTCTCCCGGAGTCGCCTCGCGCCGCCTTACCCGAGCCCTAAGGGTAGCCCCTCAGTGCTGGGAGATGACGCGGTCGATGATTCCGTAGTCCTTGGCCTCCTCAGAGCTCATGAAGTAATCACGTTCGGTATCCGACCGAACTTTCTCAAGGCTCTGCCCAGTGTGCTGGGCGATGATCTCATCGAGGCGCCGGCGGACGTCGATGATCTCCTTCGCGTGGATCTCGATATCGGTCGCCTGGCCCTGGAATGCGGACGACACCTGGTGGATCAGGATCTTCGCGTTCGGAAGCGCCATTCGCTTGCCCTTGGCCCCTCCAGCCAGGAGCAAAGCGCCCATCGACATCGCGATTCCCACGCAGATCGTCTGCACATCGGGCTTGATGAACTGCATCGTGTCGTAGATCGCCAGCCCGGCATAGACCGACCCGCCGGGGGAGTTGATGTAGAGCGAAATGTCTTTGTCCGGGTCTTCAGATTCCAAATGGAGAAGCTGGGCAACGATCAGATTCGCGATCTGGTCGTCCACGGGGGTGCCCAGGAAGATGATCCGCTCGTTGAGCAGACGGCTGTATATGTCGAATGCGCGCTCCCCGCGCGACGTCTGTTCGACAACCATCGGTACGAGTGGGCTCATCGTCCTCGCTTCTTTCGCTTCCTCGGCCGGAATCCTGCCGACTGTAGCAACCGGCCAGGTCTGGCTGGGCGGGCTGGGCAGGGGGCGTCCCCGGTTTGAGAGGGCGTTTCTACAGGGTCAGCTGCCGGGAGTCCAGAGCTGTCCGGTGGGTGAACGGGCTCCTTCTTCACGGGCCTCCTTGCCCGGGGTCCAGAGCTTCTGGCGGGCCTTGGCCTGCTCCACGGTGATCGGCTTGGCTTCGGCGACGAGCAGCTCGATCGCCTGCCGGGTGGCCACTTCGCGCCGCACGCGGTCGAGACGACCGCCCGAGTCGAGCTGCTCGAACAGCTTCTCGACAGGCGTCCCCTGCCGCTCGGCGGTCGGCTCGAGCGCCTCGCGGACCTGCTCGTCGGTCGGCTCGATGTTCTCCGCCTCGACGATCGCGGCGAGAACGGCCTCGCGCTTGAGCGCGGCGGCGGCCTCGGGCTCGGCCTCGTGGGCGAGCGTCTCCTCGTCGCGCCCGGTGATGCGCAGGTAAGCCTCCTTGGAGATGCCCTGGCGCGCGAGCACCGAGAAGGTGTCCTCGAGCAGCTCGTGCGCGCGCGCATGGACCAGCTTCTCGGGCACGTCGACCTCGGCCTCGGCGACGGCCGCCTCGACCACGGCGTCCTCGAACTCGCGTTCCAGCGCGCTCGCGTCCTGCTTGGCCAGACGCTCGCCGATGTCATCGCGAAGCTCCGTGATCGTGTCGAAGCCGGCGGCCTCGGAGGCGAAGTCATCGTCGGGTTCGGGCAGATTCTTGGCCTTGACCTCGTTGACGGTGACCGCGAACTGCGCCTCCTTGCCAGCCAGCTCCTCGGCCGGATAGTCCTCCGGGAACGTGACCGTGACCGTCCGATCGTCGCCGGCGCTTGCGCCGACGAGCTGATCCTCGAACCCGGGTATCAGCCTGCCCGAGCCGAGCTCGAGCAGCTGATCGCGCCCCGCGCCGCCCTCGAACTCCTCTCCGTCGACGGTGCCGACGTAGTCCATCACGACGTGGTCGCCGCTCTCGGCGGGGCGCTCGACGGTGTCGAGCGTCGCCATCCGGTCGCGCAGCCGGTCGATCTCGGCGTCGATCTGGGCGTCCTCGACCTGGGGCTCGCGCCGGCCGACCTCGAGGCCCTTGTACTCCCCGAGCTTGGCGGTGGGGCGAACGCCGATCTCGATCGAGAACTGGAGCGGCTGCCCCTCGGCGGGAAGCTCGTTCGGGACGTCGAGCTCGGGCTCGCCCACAGGCGCGATACCGGCCTCGTCGATCGCATCCGCGTACCAGCGCCCGAGCGCGCTCCGGAGCGCCTCGTCGAGGACGGCCTCGCGGCCGAGGCGGCGGATCACGACGGTCGGCGGCACCTTGCCCTTGCGGAAGCCGGGCACGCGCAGCTGGCGGCCGAGCTCGCGCGCGGCCTGCTGGACGCGGCGCTCGACCTCCTCCGGAGAGACCTCCGCCTGGACGCGCACGCGTGATTCCGGGAGCTCGGTGACGCTTGTGGTGACGCCGGTAGCCATGGTGATGCTGCGAGACGATAGCTTGGGCGGGTGCTCTCCAGGGTTGCCGGCCGGCTCGTCACGGGACCGGGCGCGTTCTTCGTCGCCGGGATGATCGACGCGAGCGTGCTGTTGTTCGCCTACCTGCGCTGGCGAGCGGGCGCGCGGGGCCGTGCGCGGCGGGCGCGCGCGGCCCTCCGCGGCGGGTCGTGAGCTAGCCGCTACTCGGCCATCGTGACCGAGCCCATCCCGATCGGGATGCCGGCTCGGGTGGTACCGCGGAGAAGGCTCCGGACCTCGCGCAGCGCCACCGGCAGCGTGGTGTTGTCGTAGATCCGCGACGCCCTGACCTCGCTGACAACTCCGAGCGCTCGCTCGAGCTCCGCGGCGTTGCGCTCCGACCAGGCGTCGATCGCCTCCTCGCTGCCGTCCTCGGACCCCGCGGCCTCGAGCACCTTGCGCGTGATCTCGCGATAGAGGTTGAACAGGTCGTCGCGCAGGGCCGCGCGGGCCAGCGCCTGCCAGCGGTTCGCGCGCGGGAGCTCGATGATCCGGTCGCGGAGCCAGTTGAGCTCGAGCCGCGAGCCGAGCCGGAAGTAGACGCGGAGCACCTTCTCCTGGTTCTGATCGGTGGCCGAGGCGACCTCGACGATGTCGAACAGCGCGAGCATCGACTGCATCCCGGCCGTGCGCCGAGCGAGGTCGGCCGGAACACCGGCCGCCTCGAGCTCGGCCGCGATCGCGTCGAATGCCGCGCGGTCCGCGCCCTCGAGCGCTTCGGGCAGCGAGGCGGCAAGCATCTTCGCGCCGGCCTCGAACCGCCTGATCGTCTGGGCGATGCTGACCTGGTAGGGGTTCGCGCGCACGAGCCAGCGGGTGGACCGCTCGACCAGGCGCCGGCCCTCGATCAGCATCTGGATCTGGGTCTGGGCGGGGACCGTGTTGTCGAGCGCCTCGACGGCGGCCCAGAACGAGCGCATCTCGAGGACCTCGCGCGCGGTCGCGTACGCCCGCGCGAGGACCGCCGGTCCAGTCCCGGTCTCCTCGCCAAGCCGGAACGAGAACGTCGTCCCGGCGCGGTCGACCAGCTGGTTGGCGACGACCGTGGCGATGATCTCGCGCTTCAGGCGGTGGCCCGCCATGCGGTCGGAGTAGCGCTCGGGCAGCGGCTCGGGGAAGTACCGCTCGAGGTCGTGGGCGAGGTATGGGTCCTCGGGCAGGTCGGATTCGAGCAGGAGCCGGTAGAGGTGGATCTTGCAGTAGGCCATCACCACCGCGAGCTCGGGTGTGACGAGGCCCCGATGTGCCGCCTTGCGCTCCTCGATGGCGTCGTCGGAGGGCAGGAACTCGAGCTTGCGGTTCAGGCCGGCGTTCTGCTCGAGGTGCCGGATCAGCCGGGCGTGGACGTCGACCATCGGCGGGGCCTGCGCGAGCGCGAGGCTGATCGCCTGCGTCTGGGTGTAGCTGCCGTACAGAACCTGGTCGCCGACGGAGTCGGTCATCTCCGCCAACAGCTCATTCCGCTGCTTCTCGGTCAGGTCCCCATCCGCGACCAGGCCGTCGAGCAGGATCTTGATGTTGACCTCGTGGTCTGAGGTGTTGACGCCGGCGACGTTGTCGATCGCGTCGGTGTTGATCCGACCGCCCTTGTTTTCGGGGCCGCCGCTCAGCGCGTACTCGATCCGGGCTCTCTGGGTGAGCCCGAGGTTGCCCCCCTCCCCTACGACCTGGCAGCGAAGCGCGCGCGCGTCGATGCGGACGGCGTCGTTCGCCTTGTCGCCGACGTCGGCGTGGGACTCGGTCGAAGCCTTCACGTATGTGCCGATGCCGCCGTTGAACAACAGGTCGACGGGCGCTTTGAGAATCGCCTGGATGAGCTCGTTGGGGGCGAGTTTTTCGTCCTCGATGCCGAGCGCCTCGCGGACCTGCGGGGTGATCGGAATCGACTTCGCGGTGCGCACATAGATCCCGCCGCCCTCGGAGATCAACGACTCGTCGTAGTCGCTCCACTGTGAGCGGGGCAGGTCGAACAGCCGCCTTCTCTCGACGTAGCTCGTCTCCGGGTCCGGGTCGGGGTCGATGAACACGTGGAGGTGGTTGAACGCGGCGATCAGCCGGGTGTGACGGGAGAGCAGCATTCCGTTGCCGAACACGTCGCCGGACATGTCCCCGACCCCGACCGCGGTGAAGTCGGTGGTCTGGATGTCGGTGCCGAGCTCGCGGAAGTGGCGCTTGACCGACTCCCAGGCCCCGCGCGCCGTGATCCCCATCTGCTTGTGGTCGTAGCCGTGGGAGCCGCCGGACGCGAACGCGTCGCCGAGCCAGAAGCCGTAGTCGGCCGACACGCCGTTCGCGATGTCGCTGAAGGTCGCGGTGCCCTTGTCGGCGGCGACGACGAGGTAGGGGTCATCCTCGTCGTAGCGGACCACGCGCTTGGGCGGAACGACCTCGCCCTCGACGATGTTGTCGGTGACGTCGAGCAGCCCCGACAGGAAAGTCTTGTAACAGGCGATCCCCTCATCCTGGAGGGCCTCGCGACCGCCACTGCTCGGGGGTCGCTTGACCACGAACCCGCCCTTCGCCCCCACCGGGACGATCAGCGCGTTCTTGACCATCTGGGCCTTCATCAGGCCGAGCACCTCGGTGCGGAAGTCCTCGCGGCGGTCCGACCAGCGGAGCCCGCCGCGGGCGACCTTGCCGCCGCGCAGGTGCACGGCCTCGACCCGCGGCGAGTACACGAAGATCTCGTACTGGGGTTTCGGCAGCGGGAGGACGGGAATCTGCGCGCTGTCGAGCTTGAACGACAGGTACGGGTGGAGCTTTCCGTCGGCGTCGTTCTGGAAGGCGTTCGTGCGGCAGATCGCGAGCACGACGCTCAGGAAGCTGCGGAGGATGCGGTCCTCGTCGAGGCTCGGGACGGCGTCGAGCGCCTCGCCGATCTCGTTTCCGAGCCGCTCGGCGACGTCGTCGTCGTGGCCGTCGGGGTCGAGCCGGGCCTCGAACAGCCTGATCAGCAGCCGCGCGATGTCGGGGTGACCGGTGAGCGTGCGCTCGATGTACGCGTCCGAGAAGCCGATGCCGCCCTGGCGCAGGTACTTGGCGATCGCGCGGATGATCGACACCTGACGGCCGGTCAGGGTCGCGCCGAGCACGAGGCCGTTCAGCCCGTCGTCCTCGAGCTCGCCACGCCAGACGCCCAGGAACGCGTCGTGGAGCAGGTCGCGAACCCGCTCGAGGTTCTCGGCGTCGGCCTGGAGGCCGAAGTCGTAGATGAACGCGGGCGGCCGGTCGGCCGGCGTGATCTCGTACGGGCGCTCGTCGGCGACCTTCGCGCCGAGGTGCTCGAGCGTCGGCAGGACATCGGACAGCAGCACCCCGCCCGAGCTGAACAGCTTCAGGCGCACCAACCCCTCGGGCGCCTCGAGCGGGCGATAGGTGCTCGTGATCGGGTCCTCGGTCGAGACGAGCTCCTCGATCCGGGCGATGTCGGCGACCGCCGACCGCGCCACCCAATCCGACCGGTAGCCGGCCGGGAAGGCCTGCTCGTAGCGCTTGAACAGCTTGACGCCGTCCTCCTCGCCGTGGTCCTCGATCAGCGCCTCGCGGAGCTCGTCGCTCCAGGCGCGGATCACCTGGACGAGGCGGGCCTCGATCGTCGCGACGTCGTAGCCGGTGACGGGCTGCTCGCCGAGCCGGATGATGTAGTGAACCCGCGCGAGGCGCGACTCGCTCAGCTGGAGCGTCCAGTCGAGCGCCACCCCGCCGAGCGCCTCCATCAGGATCCTGCCGACGCGCTCGCGATTCTCGGTGTTGAAGCGATCGCGCGGGATGCACACCAGGCACTCGACGAAGCGCTCGAGCGGGTCCCGCCACACGAACAGCCGGAGCCGCTGGCGCTCGCCGAGCCCGAGGATCCCGATCGCCAGGTTGAACAGCTCCTCGGTCTCCATCTGGAACAGCGAGTCGCGCGTGTAGGACTCGAGGATCTCGAGCAGGGCCTTGCGGTCGTGGCTCGCCGGCGGAAACCCGGCCCGCTCGAGAACCCCCTCGACCTTGCCACGGATGATCGGGATCGACCGGGGACTCGCCTTATACGCGCGCGTCGTGTACAGGCCGAGGAAGCGACGCTCGCCGATAACCTGGCCGTCGTCCGAGTACCGCTTGACGCCGATGTAGTCGAGGTAGGCGGGCCGGTGAATCGGCGACGGCGAGTTGGCCTTGGTCAGGAGCAGGATCTGCGGCTCGCGGCCGACCGTGAGCGCCTTGCCGGTCAGCTTCTTGGGCGCCTTGGTCGGCGCGGTCTTGAGGATCCCGAGCCCGGAGCCGGCGATCGGTCGAAGGCGCGCCTCATCGCCCTCGTCGACCAGGTCGTACTCGCGGTAGCCCATGAACGTGAAGTTGTCCTGCGCCAGCCATCCGAGGAACGCCTTGGTCTCTTCCACGAGCGCTTGGTCGATCGTGGGTGGCGGGCTCTGATCGAACTCGTCGATCAGGTCTTGGGTGCGCGCGCGCATCGGTTGCCAGTCCTCGACGGCGGCGCGGACGTCAGCGAGCACCCGCTCGATCGATTGGCGCAGCTGATCGAGCAGCACGCGGTCGTGCTCGCGCGCGACCTCGGCATGGAGGATCGATTCGCGGATGGTGCCCTCGGCGTCCGTGGCCTCGGGGTCGAGGACCTCGATCAGGTGACCATCGGCGTCGCGCCGGACGCGCATCACGGGATGGATCACGAGGTCGATCCCGTAGCCGAGGCGCCCGAGTTGCATCGTCACCGAGTCGACGATGAACGGCATGTCGTCCGAGACGATCTCGATCAACGTGTGCGGCGACTGCCACCCGTGCTGCTCGAACTCGGGGTTGTACACACGGACCTTGGCCTCGCCGGGATTGCGCTGCTGGGCGAGGTTGTAGTGCGCCACCGCGGCGCCGTAGAGATCGAGCGGGTTCCGATCCGCCAGATCTTCGGCCGGCACCCATTGGTAGTACTGACGAACGAACGACTCACACGGCGCGACCTGCTCGGCGGGAAGCCTTTCCCGCACGCGCTCGCAAACCGTGTCGATCAACTCGGACTCGAGATCCGCCCCCTTCACCGCCATTCCGAGAACCTCCTCTGTTTTGCGCTCCTAAAGCGCGCCCGCCGCAGCCTACTCCGCGCGAGATGGCTGTGCATGACGTGAGAACGGGCTTGCGTGGTGCGCTTGTTATTGAGGTTAGTCCGCTGCGTGCGGTCTGAGGAGGCCTGGGGTCAGCGGGCGTACGTCCGCTCCGTATGCGAACGTATGTTCGATGACGAGCGACGGCAATCCCTACGCCCGATTCCGCCGGGCGCTCGAGACCGGCAACGAAACGCTCGTCATCACCGCGGCCCGCGAGCTGCCGACGGTGCGGCTCGACGACGCGCTGCGGATCTGTCTCGTACTGCGCGGCAGCGATCCCGAGCGCTATGAGCGGGCGGCGGTGCGGTGGATGGGGCGGTTTGCGCTCGAGGGACGCGAGGTGACGATCAACGACCTGCGCGTGGCCGCCGGCGCGCTCGACGCCCTGCCCGAGCATCCGGGCGAGGCGATGGAGTTGTTACAGCGGCTGTGCGTTGCTCGGGGGGTCGGGTGATCGCGGTCGCCGTGGCCGCGCGGACGGCCGATGGCGATGGAGTCACGTATATGTCCACGTAATCGCCAAAGTTCCCCAGTGATGCTGCCGGATTGGCCTCCCGAGACCGTAACGATTCTCGCGACCGCGGGCGACGGGCCGCACGCGATCCCGGTGTCCGCGGCCGTCCGCGCGGGACCGAGCCGCGTGGTGCTCGCTCTCGCCGCGAGCCGCGGGTCGCTGGAGCGGCTCCGCGCCGACCCGCGCGTGTCGCTGGCGATCGTGTCCGAGAACCTCGCGGTGACCGCATACGGCCGCGCGCGCGTACTCGACGAGCGAGAGTTTCCGGCGCCGGGTGTGGTCGCGGTCGAGATCGAGGTCGAGCGCGTCCAGGATCACGACCGGCCGACGTTCGCGATCGAAGCGGGCGTGCGGTGGCGCTGGACCGACGCGGACGCCGAGCGCCGGGACGCCGAGGTGCGCGCCGCGCTCGCGGCCCTCGCCGCGCTCCCCCGCCGTCCACACGCGAGCTAGTCCGGGAGCAGTGGCACCCATATGCCGGGGTCGCGCCCCACCAGCACGCCGCGCGTGATCGCCTTGGACCCGAACCGATCCCGCACCCGGTCGACGACGGCGTCGAGGTCGCGGGTGCGGTCGAACGGGAGCACCAGTTGGACCGCGCCCACGTCGGACAGGTTGGTCAGCGCGATCCCGATCAGCGTGAGCCCGCGGCGCTCGATCATCGGCATCGAGGCCTTGAGCAGTCCGTTCGCGGTCTGGAGAATCCTCGGCGTCTGGTCGG
>Ga0335073_10010863_pt1 | contig 12801 bp, 11 predicted proteins | sample Lox_Sample_22_FD_207093 | JGI IMG/M metagenome (GOLD analysis project Ga0335073, IMG submission 207093) | Soil microbial communities from Loxahatchee National Wildlife Refuge, Florida, United States - Lox_Sample_2.2 | ecosystem: Environmental > Terrestrial > Soil > Wetlands | place: USA...
CGGTGGCCCGCGAGATCACCGACAACGCGGCGCCCGTGTCGGTGGCGCTCGCCCGGCGGATGCTGTGGACGATGCTGGGAGCCGAGCACCCGATGGCGGCCCACCGGGCGGACTCGCGCGGGATGTTCTTCCGGGGTCGCTCCGGCGACGCGGCCGAAGGCATCGCGGCGTTCCTGGAAAAGCGCCCCGCGCAGTTCCCCGACAAGGTCAGCGACGGCCTCCCAGACATCCTGCCGGGCATCAGCACGCCCGAGTTCGGCTAAACATGCGGGTTCTGGTCCTCGACAACTACGACAGCTTCACCTACAACCTCGTCCAGTATCTGGGCGAGCTCGGCGCCGACGTTGAGGTGGTCCGCAACGACCACGCTGCCGTCGAGGAGCTGCTGGTGCGGGGCTATGACCGTGTGATCGTCTCGCCGGGGCCGTGCACGCCGAACGAGGCCGGCATCTCGCTCGAGGCGGTCAAGCGGTTCCCCGAGGCGAAGATCCCCACGCTCGGCGTGTGCCTCGGCCACCAGGCGCTGGTCCAGTCGTGGGGCGGAAAGGTCGTCCAGCACGAGCCGGTTCACGGGAAGACGACCACGATCGAGCACGACGGCCAGACCATCTTCCGCGGCCTGCACCGGCCGCTCGAGGTGGGCCGCTACCACTCGCTCGTGGTTGATCCGGACCTCCCCGACTGCTTCGAGGCGAGCGCTCACGGCGGCGATGTGGTGATGGCCGTGCGCCATCGCGAGCTCCCCGCCGAGGGGGTGCAGTTTCACCCGGAGTCGGTTCTCACCGAGCAGGGCCGGGAGCTCTTGGCCAACTTCCTGGCTCGGACCAGATGACCGGCGGAATGGATCTCCTCACGCGGGCGATCGACACGCTCGCCACCGGCCAGGACCTGAGCATCGACGAAACCGCCGCCGTGCTGTCGGAGATCATGGCCGGCAACGCCTCCGAGGTCCAGATCGCCGGCTTCCTGATCGCGCTCCGGACCAAGGGCGAGACGGTCGAGGAGCTGGCCGGCCTCGCCCGGGCCATGCGCGAGATGGCCGCCCAGGTGCCGGTCTCGAGCGACGACCTGCTCGACACGGCGGGCACCGGGGGAGGGCGGCGGACCTTCAACGTCTCGACCACGGCCGCGCTGATCGCCGCGGGCGCTGGCTGCACGGTGGCAAAGCACGGCAACCGCTCCGCCACCGGCCTGTCGGGCTCGGCCGATGTGCTCGAGGCGCTCGGCGCGCGCATCGACCTCGGTCCGGGCGAGGTGGCGCGCTGCATCGACGAGGTCGGGTTCGGGTTCATGTTCGCCCCCGCCCACCACCAGGCCACCCGGTACGTGATCCCGGTGCGGCGCCAGCTCGCGGTCCGGACCATCTTCAACTTCCTCGGCCCGCTGACCAATCCCGCCGGCGCCACCCGGCAGCTGATCGGCGTCTCCGACGCGGCGTACCTCGACACCATGGCCGGCGCGCTCGCGCTGCTCGGCACCAAGCACGCGCTGCTCGTCTCGAGCGAAGACGGTCTGGACGAGCTCAGCATCTCGGCCTCCACGCGCGTCGTCGAGGTCATCGGGGGTGAGGTCCGGAGCTATGACGTCTCACCCGAGGATGTGGGTCTCGAGCCGGCGCCGGCGGACGAGGTCCCGGGTGGTGACCCGGAGGAGAACGCGCAGACGGCGCGGGCCATCTTCGCCGGGGACCCGGGCGCGGCACGCGACCTGGCTGCCCTGAACGCGGGCGCCGCCATCTACGCCGGCGGGCGGGCGGACACGCTCGCCGACGGCGTGCGGGCCGCGCTGCAGGCAATCGACGAGGGCGCGGCGGCCGACGCCCTCGAGCGCTTCGTCCGGCGCACGCGCGAGCTGGCGCCGTGAACCGTCTCGATCCGATCGTCGCCGCCGCCCGGGCGGAGGTCGAGCGGCGCCGGACCGCGATGCCTCTGTCCGATCTGGAGCGCGTGGTCGCGAGCCGTACCACCGCCGGCGACACGCGCTCCTTCCATGCGGTGGTCGCCCGGCCGGGACTGTCGCTGATCGCCGAGCACAAGCGCCGCTCGCCTTCGGCCGGACGAATCCGGGATGACCTCGAGCTCGAGGAAGTCGTCGGCGCCTACGAGCGGGGCGGCGCCGCGGCGCTCTCGATCCTGACCGAGGGTCCGAACTTCGGCGGCTCGCTCGAGGACCTGCGGGCAGCACGGCGCGCCAGCCGCCTTCCCCTGCTGCGCAAGGACTTCGTCGTCGATCTCTACCAGGTGTACGAGGCGGTCGCGGCGGGAGCCGACGCGGTTCTGCTCATCGTCGCCGCGCTTGACGACCGCGAGCTGTCGGCGCTTCACGACGAGGCGCTGGGCCTCGGGCTGAGCGTGCTGGTCGAGGTCCACGACGAGCGCGAGCTCGAGGCCGCGCTTGAGCTCGGCGCGCGGGTGATCGGAATCAACAACCGCGACCTGAAGACGCTGCAGGTCGACACCCGGCGAACGTTTGACCTGCTCCCGCGGATATTGGCCCCCGCCCAGCGCGCGCTCGTGGTCTCCGAATCCGGCTTCAGCCGGCCCGGCCAGCTCGCCGAGCTCGACGCCGCGGGCGTGGACGGCGTGCTGATCGGCGAGGCGCTCATGCGCTCGCCCGATGTCGAGGCGGCCTGCCGCGAGCTGACCGCTCGCTGAGCCGCCGTCGACCCTACGATTGTCTTCGTGACCGAGATCAAGTTCTGCGGGCTCACCAACCTCGACGACGCCGAGCGCGCCGTGGCCACCGGCGCGTGGGCGATCGGATTGGTCTTCTGGCCGAACTCGCCCCGGCGGTGCGAGCTCGACGACGCGGTCGAGATCGCAGGCGCGGTCAGGCGCCGGGTCGAGGTGGCCGGAGTGTTCGTCAACGCCACCCTCGACCGCGTGACGGCGACGGCCGAGGCGGTCGGGCTGACGATGCTCCAGCTCCACGGCGACGAGGGCCCGGCCTACTGCTCAGAGGCGGCGCGCCGCACCGGCTGCAAGGTGATCAAGGCGGTCCGGGTGCGCAGCGGCGCCGACGTCCGGGCGCTGGCCGCGTTCCACACCGACTACCACCTGCTCGACAGCTACACGGCCGGCGTTCCCGGCGGCACCGGGGAGACGTTTGCCTGGGAGATCGCTCGCTCGCGCCGCAGCCGGGTTCCCGTGATCCTGTCCGGCGGGCTGAACCCCGACAACGTCGCCGACGCGATCGCGGCCGTCCGGCCGTTCGCCGTCGACGTGGCCAGCGGTGTCGAGCGCGCCCCGGGGGTGAAGGACCACGAGAAGCTGGAGGCGTTCGCGGCCGCGGTGCGCGCCGTGGAGGCGGTCGAGGTGGCAAAACGATGAGCACGATCGAGCACCGGTTCGGCCCCTACGGCGGCCAGTACGTGCCCGAGACGCTGATGCCGGCGCTCGCCGAGCTCGAGGAGGCATGGGCCGTCGCCCGCGACGACCCACGTTTCAAAACCGAGCTCGACGAGCTGCTGCGTGACTACGTCGGGCGGCCCTCGCCGCTGTATCGGGCCCGGCGGTTGAGTGAGGCGGCCGGCCATCCGATCTACCTCAAGCGCGAGGACCTCAACCACACCGGCGCGCACAAGATCAACAATGCGATCGGGCAGGCGTTGCTGGCCCGGCAGATGGGCAAGCGGCGGATCATAGCCGAGACCGGCGCCGGCCAGCACGGCGTGGCCTCGGCCACCGCGTGCGCGCTGCTCGACCTCGAGTGCGTCGTCTACATGGGCACCGAGGACATGCGCCGGCAGCGGCCGAACGTGGAGCGGATGCGGCTGCTGGGTGCCGTGGTCGAGCCGGTCGAGGCGGGGGCGCGGACTTTGAAAGAAGCGGTGTCGGCGGCCATCCGCGACTGGGTGACCAACGTCGAGACGACCCATTACATCATCGGCTCCTGCGTGGGCCCCGCGCCGTATCCGGCGCTGGTCCGGGACCTGCAGCGCGTGATCGGCGACGAGGCCCGATCCCAAGTGCTCGAGCGGGCGGGCCGACTGCCCCAGCGCGTGATCGCGTGCGTGGGCGGCGGCTCAAACTCGATCGGCGTCTTCACCCCGTTCGTGGCCGACCCCGACGTCGAGCTGGTCGGGGTCGAGGCCGCCGGCGAGGGGATCGAGACCGGCCGGCACGGCGCGCCGCTGACCGCCGCCGGGCTGCCCGGCGTTCTCCACGGCGCGTTCTCGGCGGTGATGCAGGACGAGGACGGCCAGATCCTCGAGGCCCATTCGATCTCCGCCGGGCTCGACTACCCCGGCACCGGTCCGGAGCACGCCTGGCTCCGCGACTCGGGCCGCGCCCGGTACGTCGCGGTCACCGATCGCGAGGCGCTTGAGGCGTTCGCGTTGTGCGCGCGGCTCGAGGGAATCATCCCGGCGCTCGAGAGCGCCCATGCGCTCGCCTGGGCGGCGGCGAACGGGCCGAGCGAGCTCGATCTGATCTGCCTCTCCGGGCGCGGCGACAAGGACCTGGCCGAGGCACTCGATCACCTCGCACGGATTTGAGGAAGAGCGTCGGGCCATGACCGGGGTCGAGCGGATCGCCGCGGCGTTCGAGTCGGCCCGCGCCAGTGGACGCCGAGCCGCGCTGATGCCGTACATGATGGGCGGTTTTCCCGACCTCGACACCTCCCGGCGGATCGGCCTCGAGTATGTTCGCGCCGGCGCCGACCTGATCGAGTTGGGCGTGCCCTTCTCCGATCCGCTCGCCGACGGACCGGTGATCCACGCCGCCGCCACCGCCGCGCTGCGCGCGGGGGTGAGGCTGCCCGACGTCCTGTCAGAGGTTGGCCGGGCGATAGCCGAGGAGGGGGTCCCGGTCGTGGTCATGTGCTACGCCAACCCGATCCTCGCCCGGGGCCTCGAGCGCTTCGCCGACGCGCTCCTGGGCGCGGACGCCAGCGGCCTGATCGTGCCCGACCTCCCCCTCGAGGAGGCGCCGCCGATCCTCCAGGTCTGCGACGAGCGCGGTCTGGCCCTGGTACCGCTGGTGGCGCCGACCACGCCCGACGCCAGGCTCGCGCGGATCGGCGCCCAGGCGCGGGGGTTCGTCTACGCCGTCTCGCTGACCGGGACGACGGGCGAGCGCACAGCCGTGGAGGAGGGGCTGGCCGCGGTGGTGGCGCGCGCGGCGGCCGGCACGACCGTGCCGGTGGCGGTCGGCTTCGGCATCTCGACTCCCCAGCAGGCGGCGGCCGCGGCGGCCGCCGGAGCCAACGGCGTGATCGTCGGCAGCCGCCTCGTGCGGGCCGCCGGCGAGGCCTCCGATCCCGTGGCCGCGGTCGGCGCGCTGGTCCGAGAGCTGGCCACGGGACTGGCCGAGACGGTCGTCGGTTAGCATCTCTCGCGCGATGGGCCTGATCCTGACCGCCACTGCCGGGCTGTGCATCTGGATCACTCTGTGGGCGGTGCTGCCCGTGAGCGGCTTGGACGCGAGCCTGATCACGGTCACGATGGTGTTGATCGCAATCGGCGTCCGGCAGCTACTGCCGTTCCTGCCCGGCCGGCGGGAATAGCCGGAGCTGGTCGTGGGACGCCGGGTGCTCGCACGCGGACGGGCGGCGCTGACGCGCGGCCGGACGGTCTGCGCCTGTGCGATCGTCGCCGCCGGCATCGCCGGCTGCAGCTCGACCGGGACGTCCGGCTCGGCCGTGACCGTGTCCGGAAAGACGCTCACGATCTATCTGAGCGACGCGCCGACGGACCAGCCCACGGTCGCCCAGGACGTACTCGACGCCGAGCGGCTCGCCTGGTCTCAGTCGAGCCACCGGGTCGGCAGCTACACGGTGCAACTGGACGTGCTGCACGGCAAGATCTCTGACCAGGCGCGCACCGCGATCCAGGACCAGAGCGCGATTGCCTACCTGGGCGAGGTCGTCCCGCATTCGTCGTACGCCTCCTTCGGAATCACCAACGCCTTGGAGCTGCTCCAGGTGAGCCCCACCGACACCGCCGTCGAACTCACCCAGGCCACCCCGGCCGTCCCCGGCGCCCCCGACACCTACTACCAGTCGCTGAGCACCTATGGGCGGACGTTCGCCCGGATCGTGCCGACCAGCGCGCTCGAGGCGAAGGCCCAGGTGCAGGAGATGCAGGCGCTCGGGGTGACCAAGCTCTATGTCGCCGACGACGGCGGTCCGTACGGCGCGGCGATGGCCTACGCGATCAGGCACGACATCGGCGGCACACTAACTCTCGTGAGCAGCGAGAGCGCCGCGGACGGCATCTTCTACGCCTCGAACTCCGAGGCCACCGCCGCGCACTTCTTCGCGCGCGCCGGGGCCGCGAACCCCTCGGCCAAGCTGTTCGGCCCCTCGGCGCTCGCCGATCCGTCATTCCCGGCCCAGCTGTCGTCCGCCGTGCACAACCTCTACATCTCCTCGCCTGGGTTCCTGAATCAGGACCTGTCGCCGGCGGGCAGCACGTTCGTGTCGACCTTCAAGAGCGCCTACGGCCACGCCCCGGTGCCGCAGGCGATCTTCGGCTACGAGGCGATGTCCGCCGTCCTGGCCGTGCTGAAGGAGGCCGGTTCGGGAGCCAACAACCGCTCGACCGTCGTGCACGACTTCCAGTTCCTCAAGCGGTCGCAATCGGTGCTGGGGCCGTATTCGATGAACGGCAACGGGGACACGAGCATCGCGCCGTTCGTGTTCAGCCGCCTGGCGCACGGCAGCCTGGTTCCGTTCGCACAAGTGCAGGGGTGAGGCTGGCCACGGCGTCGACTGGGGCTATGCGGAGGTCGGCGAGCCTCCTGCTCGCGACGCTGGCGGCGCTCGTCGTGCTGACCGGCTGTGGCACCAAGGATGCTCTGGGCACGAGGATCCGGGGCAGGACGCTTTCGATCTACGTCAGCGTCCCGCTACGTGGTGCCTCGAGGGTGAGCGGTCAGGCCGTGGTCAACGGCGCGGAGCTCGCGCTGAGCGAGCTGCACGGGCGGATCGGTGAGTACGCGATCGACCTCAAGGTGCTTGACGACGCCACCGTGGCGCGCGAGGGGTGGGACCCCGGGCAGACCACGATCGGTGTCCGGACCGCGGTACTCGATCCGACGACGATCGGCTATGTCGGCGAGCTCAACTCGGGCGCGAGCGCGGTATCGATCCCACCGCTGAACCGCGTGGGGATCCCACAAGTGAGCCCCACGAGCTCCGCCGTCGGCCTCACCTCGAGCGCGCCCGGCGCGAACCCGGGAGAGCCCCAGAAGTACTACCCGACCGGGGTGCGCACGTTCGCGCGCGTGGTCCCGAACGACAGCGTCCAGGCGACCGCGCAGGTTCGTGTGCAGCAGAGCATGGGCTGCAAGAAGGTGTACGTGCTCGACGACGGCGAGGTGGACGGCACCGACGCCGCCGTCAGCTACGAGATCGCCGCGCGCGCTGCCGGCCTGCGAGTGGTGGGCAACCAGTCGTTCCCGCCTGACGCGACGAGCTATCAGGCGCTGGCGACGGGCGTGGCGCAGCACCGGCCGGACTGCGTGCTGATCAGCGCCGACACCGAGTCGGGGGCGGTGCTGCTGACCACGCAGCTCGCGGCCGCGATGCCGGAGGTGAGGATCTTCGGGACGGCGGGGCTGGCCGAAAGCACCTATTACGACCCCACCCAGGGTGGCATCCCGCTGTCGGTCGATTCGCAGGTGATTCTCACCTCGCCGACGCTCCCGCTGGCCGAGTATCCCGCCTCCGCGCGAGCCTTCGCCGTGGCCTACGAGCGCCGCTACGGGCCGCCCGAGCCGGACTCGATCCTCGGGTACGAGGCGATGAGCCTGCTGCTGAGCGCGGTCACGACGGCCACCGACCACGGCAGGGCCCCCGCCGCCCGGCCAAGGGTGCGGGCGGCGATCTTCGCCACCCGCGACCGCCGCAGCGTGATCGGCACCTACAGCATCGACCCGAACGGCGACACGACGCTCAACCGCTACGCGGTGTACGAGGTCGTCGACGGCCAGCTGTCGTTCCTGGAGGCGATCTCCGGCTGAGCGCGGGTTAGCGTGCGCCCCCCGCGCGATTGGCGTTGCGTTAGGCGCCCCGGCGGCGGCTTGAACGGTCGGGAGCCGGGATTACGCTGGTTGCAGGTCCGAGCCAAGGGAGGTTCGGCGCCGAGATAGAGGAAGTGAATGAGGCTGGCCACTTGCAAGACGCTTGCGGCGGGCCTCGTGGCGCTTTCCGCCGTCGCCGTGGCCGCCTGTGGGAGGAGCGGGGGTGGCGCCCGCGCCGCGAGTGCATCGACCGGCCCCGCCGTCAAGGTCGTGGACATCTACTCGAGCCTGCCGCTGCGCGGCCCGTCGGCTGCCGACGCGATCCCGCTCGAGAAGGGGATCAGGCTGGCGCTCGAGCAGGCGGGGGATCGGGCCGGCGCCTTCGCCGTCCGGTACATCTCGCTCGACGACTCAGCCGGCCCGGCCGGCTGGGACCCAAGCCAGACCGCCGCCGACGCCCGGCAGGCCGCGGCCGACCCAAAGACCGTCTTCTACATCGGCGAATTCGACGACCAGGCCAGCGAGGTCTCGATGCCGATTCTCAACGTGGCCGGCATCCCACAGGTCTCTCCGGCCAACACGTACGTCGGGCTGACCACCAATGAGACCGGCGCGTCGGGCAGGGTCACGCCATACGCCCCGTCCGGGACGCGCACCTATCTGCGCATCGTCCCCACCGACGCGGTCCAGGCCGGGGCGGACCTGCTCGCGATGAAGCAGGCCGGGTGCACGCGCGTGGCGTTGGCCGACGACGGGGAGGAGTACGGCGTGGGCCTGGCCAAGCTGGTCGAAGGTGAGAGGCGCTCCTACGGCGTTGACGTCGTGACCGGCAGCGCTCTCGTGCCGAGCGCACAGGTGCTCCGCTGGTTCGCCGATATGTCCACGGCCAAGCAGCCGGATTGCGTCCTGCTCGCGGGGGTCGAGTCGGACGCGACGGTTCGGATGACCAAGGAGGTTCACCTCGCGCTCCCGGCGGCCAAGATCTTCGCGCCGGCCGCGATGTGCACGAGCGCGTGGACCAACCCGCGGGACGGCGGGGTGCCGGCCACGATCGATCCGCTGATCGAGTGCACGGCGGTGACGCTGAGCCTGAGCGCATATCCGGGGGGCAAGACCTTCCGCTCCGCTTACGAGGCCGCCTACGGGGTCTCCAACCCAAGCCCGTACGCGATCCTCGGGTATGAGGCGATGAGCCTCGGCCTGAGCACGATTGCCAGCCTCGGGCCCAACGGCGACAGCAAGTCGGCCGTGCTGAACGCGCTGTTCTCGACCACCGACCGCCATTCGGTGCTCGGCACCTACGGCTTCGACCGCGAGGGCGACACCACGCTGCGGTCGATCGGGTTGTACAAGGTGGGGGCGACCGGGAGTCCCGAGTTCGTCCGGACGATCACGCCACCGCGCGTGTCGTGAGCCGGCGGCGGGCCGGCCGTCGCGGGCCTGCCAAGCACGACAATGCGTGACGATTCGTGGGGCCGTGCCGTGTAGTGCACGCCACACGTGTATGGGCCGACACGCCCTCCCGGGGAGGCACGCAATGTCGTGTTTTGCAGGTCGGTCCGCAGACCCAGGGAAGCGCCGGCGTCAGGCGGCCCGCCGGCGGGGGCGCGTCCCGCGCGATTCCCGCTTGACCACGAGCAGGCGCTGATCGGCCGCCTCGAGCAGCTCGCCGGCGCTCTCGCCGTCGGCCGGATACACCGCGGCTCCGGTACTCGCCGCGAGCGCTTCGACGCCGGCCACGACCCGCGTCACCGCCGTCTGTACCCGGCTGATGAGCCGCTCCGCACCGGCATCGTCGGTCTCCGGCGCCAGCACGCAGAATTCGTCGCCTCCCACCCGCGCCACCGTGTCCTGGTCGCGGATCACGCGGGAGAGCGCGCCTGCCACCTCGCGCAGCAGGTCGTCGCCGGCGGGATGCCCGAAACGGTCGTTGAGCTGCTTGAAGCCGTCCAGGTCGAGCATCAGCAGCGCGAAGTTCCGCCGGGTGCGGGCGTGGCGCGCGATCTCGTAGTCGATCCGCGACAGCAGCGATCGGCGGTTGGCGGCACCGGTGAGCGGGTCGGTGAGGGCCGAGGCCCGGAGCACGTCCCGCTCGCGCTCGAGGCGCTCGCGCATCGCGAGCAGGACCGCCACGCTCAGGGCGGTGACCACTACGAGGAGGACGGTCGACGGCCGGCCATGGGTGCTCGCTCCGGCGAGTAGCGCCGCGAGGGCGCCGGCGATGACGGTGCAAGCCGCGGTTACCCCCGTGAGCCGGGTCCGGGTGGCGCCGGCGGCCAGCAGCGCCGCCGGGACGCACAGCCAGGCGGCCTGCCCGCCCCGCGCGATCGCGACCAGCGCCGCCGTCGCACCGGCGATCGCCACCGTGCCGACGAGCGTGCGCCGGGCGGCGCGGACGGACGCCGGCCGGGAAGCGAGATCATGCCTTCCCTGGGTCCTCAGACGATGGCGGTGGCGGTCACGCACGCGCGGCAGTCTCGCGAGCGGGGCGGACGGTGGCGTCGACCGCCAGTCGCCACCGGGCGAGATAGCCTGAATGTGTGGCGACGAGCACCGCTGAACAACTCTTCCTGATCGATGGGAACAGCCTGGCCTACCGGGCTTTCTTCGCCCTGCCCGAGTCGATCGCCACCTCGACCGGAGTACCCACGAACGCGATCTTCGGCTTCGCCTCGATGCTGGTCAAGATCCTCACCGACTACGGCCCGAAAGCGACGGTCGTCGTCTGGGACGCGGGGGACACGGGGCGAAAGGCGGTCTACGCGGATTACAAGGCGCAGAGGGCCACCCGACCGGACCTGCTCAAGGAGCAGTGGCCGGCTCTCGAGCCGCTCGTCGAGGCGTTCGGTTACCGGAACCTCAGAGTCCAGGGATATGAGGCCGACGACGTGATCGCCTCGATCGTGGAGAAGGCGCGGACGAGCGATCCAAAAATCCCGGTGATGGTCGTGACCGGCGATCGCGACGCCTACCAATTGGTCGACGATGGGGTGGTGAAGATCATGACCACGTCGCGGGGCATAACCGACACGCGCGTGTACGACCGCCAGGGGGTGATCGACCGCTACGGCATCCCGCCCGAGCTGATCCCGGATTTCATTGGCCTGAAGGGCGATACCAGTGACAACATCCCCGGCGTCCCAGGCATCGGGGACAAGACTGCGGCGGAGCTGCTGCAGAAGTTCGGAACCCTGGAAGAAGTCCTCGACCACATCGACGACATCAGCGGCGACAAGCGCAAGCAGAACCTCCTCGAGCACGCCGAGGCCGCCCGAGTCTCCAAGCTCCTGGCGACCGCCAAGCGCGACATCGACGTCAACCTCGACCTTCAGGAGTTCGCCGCCGCCGCCCCCGATCGCTCCAGGCTCAGGGACACGTTCCGCAAGTTCGAGCTCCGCGAGCCACTCAGACGGCTCGAGGAGGCGCTCGGCTCGGCCGACGCCGCGGCGCCGGCCCCGGAGGCGGAACGAGCCCTCACGGCACGTCTGCGTACGAACGCCACGCTCAAGGACCTGCAGGGGCTGCCCGACAAGGAGGTGGCGGTGGCGGTCAGGGCTCCCGAGGCGCCACCCGACCAGCTGTTCTCCCCCGATCTGGCGTGGCGCTTCGGCGTGCACGCGGAGGGCGCCGCCGATGTCCTGGCCGGCGCCGCGGAAGGCCCGGAGCAGGTCGTCAAGGCGCTCGGCCGGCGCCCGGTGATCGCCCACGACGCCAAGGCCCTGAAAGAGGTGCCGGCGACCCTCGCCCATGACACCGAGGTCGCGGCCTACCTGCTCGAGCCGGCCCGGCGCGCCTACCCGTTCCGGGAGCTCACCGAGGAACGGGGGCTGGGCACAGACCTGGAGGACCCAACCGCCGCCGACGCGCTGCTTCTGACCGCGCTCGCCGCCTGGCAGCGCGAGGAGATCCGCGGTCGCGGGTTGACCGATCTGTTCGAAGGAGTCGAGTTGCCCCTGGTCCGGGTCCTGCGGGAGATGGAGCTCGCCGGTTCCAAACTCGACACCGGGCGGCTGCGCGAGATCTCGGACCGCGTCAAGGCCGAGGCGGACCAGCTCGAGCGCGAGATCTTCGGCATGTGCGGCGAGGAGTTCACGCTCGGATCGCCCAAGCAGCTCGAGGAGGTCCTGTTCGGGAAGCTGGGCCTGTCGCGCAAACGCCGGGGCAAGACCGGCTATTCGACCGATGCCCGTGTCCTCCAGGCGATCCGTGAGGAGCATCCGGTGATTCCGAAGATCGAGCGCTGGCGCGAGCTCACGAAGCTCGCCCAGACCTATCTCGACGCCCTCCCGCTGCTGATCGCCCAGGATGGCCGGATCCACACGACCTTCAACCAGACCGCCGCCACCACCGGCCGGCTCTCCTCCAACAACCCGAACCTCCAGAACATCCCCATCCGGACCGCGCTTGGCCGTGAGATCAGGGCATGTTTCGTGGCCGAGCCGGGCAATCTGCTCGTCTCGGCTGACTATTCCCAGGTCGAGCTGCGTCTCCTCGCCCACATCGCCGGCGAGGACGCGCTAAAGGAAATCTTCCGGAAGGGCGAAGACGTGCACACCGCCACGGCCCGTCGCGTGTTTGGGGTTACGCCCGAGCAGATCGATCCGGGAATGAGGTCCAAGTCAAAGATGATCAACTACGGAATCGTGTACGGCCTGTCGGCCTGGGGGATGGCCGACCGGCTCGACATCCCGCAGGAGGAGGCCGAGGAGTTCATCCAGCGCTACATGGCCGGCTTCCCGGCGGTGGCGCGGTGGATCGAGGACACGATCACCCAGGGCACCGAGCACGGCTACGTCTCGACGCTGTTCGGCCGCCGGCGTCAGGTTCCGGAGCTCCG
>Ga0335073_10010864_pt1 | contig 12801 bp, 12 predicted proteins | sample Lox_Sample_22_FD_207093 | JGI IMG/M metagenome (GOLD analysis project Ga0335073, IMG submission 207093) | Soil microbial communities from Loxahatchee National Wildlife Refuge, Florida, United States - Lox_Sample_2.2 | ecosystem: Environmental > Terrestrial > Soil > Wetlands | place: USA...
GCAACCAGTGGAGCTCGTCAACAACGTGATGGCGCAGCCCGATGAGATGGCGGATGCCCCGACGCTCGATGTGGAGCTTTCCCTCAAGACCCGTTTCGTTGCGGCCACCGATCCTCGTGGCCTGGCCGCAGAAAAGTTCCGCGCCTTGGTGACGCGCCTCGAAAACCTGCGCAAAGAGCGCGATTTCAAGTCTCTGCAAGTGACTAGCGCCGTAGGCAAAGAAGGCAAAACTCTAGTATCGGCGAACCTCGCGATCACGCTGGCAAAGCACACGGGGTCGCGGGTTCTTCTGATCGAGGGTGACCTACATCGGCCGACTCTCACCGACTTGCTCGGCATTGGCAAGCGCGAAGGTATTGGAGAATGGTGGTCGGCCCGGGAAGAGAAAGAACGGATATCGAACTATGTATATCGCCTGAAGCAGCTATCATTGTGCTTTTTGAGCGCCGGGGCGATGACCGATCAGCCCTCGCAGGTTTTGCAGTCCGCTCGTTTTGCGGAAACCTTCGCTCGCCTAGTGAGTCTGTTTGACTGGGTGGTAGTGGACTCTGCGCCCATTCTGCCGGTGATTGACACCAACCTATGGTCTCGTATGGTCGACGGCACACTCATGGTCGTACGTGAAGGAGTAACGCCCCTGGATGCCTTGAAAAAGGCCTTCGAGAATCTCGACAACCCAAAATTGATAGGCGTGGTCCTGAATGAGGCTTCCGAATACGACCGCATCAACTACGCGGATCAATATTACGCTCTCGAACGCTACTGAACGGACCAACTCTCTTGCTGCAACAATTACAACCTATCCGAGTTAGCTTGGCCTGTTCAGTTTGTTGTCTGTTGTGCTATATTCCTACGCCTGCTGCGTTGACTTGGAGGTACGCATAAGATGGAATGGACCACTCCTCAGCACGAAGAGATCGAACTGAACTGCGAAATTGGTTCTTACGCCAACGCGGAGCTCTAACCTCCTCGCCGTCCCGGCTGTTTGGTTAGAGACCGTGTAGTCGTCCGGGAAGAACTGAACGATGATTCTTAAAGTTCTCGGATCAGCCGCGGGTGGCGGATTTCCGCAATGGAATTGTTCCTGTCCCAACTGCGCGGGTCTCCGCGCCAGAACCTTGCCTGCCAAGCCTCGGACTCAATCGCAACTGGCCCTTTCGCCTGCGCTTGGACTCTGGGTCTTAATCGGTGCCTCGCCCGATCTCAGAACTCAGATCGTTGCCAACTCGGAGCTTTCGCCTTCGCGGCCGGATCCGGGCAGATCTCCTATCGTCGCCGTCTTTCTTCCTTCTGCCGACGTCGATGCGGTGATGGGTCTACTCCACCTCCGGGAGTTTCAAAGCTTTGTTGTCCTTTCGACTGCGGCGGTCCGGCGGATCCTCTGCGATCACAACTCATTGTTTCGGGTTCTCAATCGAGCCACACCACGCGTCAACTGGCTCGAATTCTCTGTTGACCAGCCTGCTCCCTTTTATCTGCCCGGCTGCCAAGACACTCGGCCCGCCTTTCGATTCACCGCAGTTTCTGTTGGAGGGAACTATCCCGACTACGCCGGCGAAAACGGAGATTGTGCAGCGGCCGCTGACCAAAGCAATGTCGGTTTCGTCATTGAGCAGGACGAGAAGAAGGTTTTCATCGCCCCTTCATGGTCTGCGATGAGTCCTACGTGCTATAAGCACGCGACTGCCGCAGACATCGCCCTCGTGGACGGCACCTTTTGGTCGGACACAGAATTACTGGCCACCGGTCGCACCCAGAAAACAGCTCGAGAGATGGGGCATCTACCATTATCCGGTCCGGACGGCTTGCTGGCGCTTTATCCCCGCGAAGCGCGCGGACGCAAAATACTCATTCATATCAACAATACGAATCCTATACTCGACGAAACCAGCGCCGAGTACCACGCCGTGCTAGAAGCTGGCTTTGAAATTGCCTACGATGGTTTGACGATCGACTTATGAATGTTCCCACGCATCGTGCGCCGTTCAGTGAACAGGAATTAGTGTCGGCGTTCCACGCCATTGGCGAAGAGCGTTATCACCACAAACATCCCTTTCACCTGTTGATGCACGAAGGAAGACTAACTCGCGGGCAGTTGCAGGCATGGGCTCTGAATCGCTATTACTATCAGGAGCACATTCCGATCAAGGACGCGAGTCTCCTGGCCCGCACCACCGACCCGGCATTTCGCGCTGTGTGGAGGAAGCGGCTTGTCGATCATGATGGGGAAGGGGACAATTCCGGCGGTATTGAAAAGTGGCTGAAGTTAGTCGAAGCCACGGGTCTATCGCGGGAGCAAGCCATTCGCGGAGAAGAAATCCTGCCCGCTACTCGGTATGCGGTTCAAGCCTACATCCAGCTGGTGTCAAGCCGGTCTCAATTGGAAGCTGTAGCGTCGTCGCTCACCGAATTGTTCAGCCATAAGCTAATCACCTTACGAATAGATTGCCTGCGGGAACACTATCCGTGGCTCATTCCCGCACTCGATTATTTCCAGGGTCGTTTAACACAGGCACCTGAAGACGCCAACTTTGCGCTTGCCTATTGTGTGCGGCAGGCGGTTACGCGAGAGCAGCAGGAACTAGCCCTTGCGGCTTTGCGTGCCAAGTGCGACATCCTCTGGGCGCAACTGGATGCGCTCTATTTCGCGTACGTGAGTCCGGGATGGCCACCTCCCGGGGCATTTCGAATTGTGCAGGGAATCGCATGAAGCCAAATCACAACGCCATCCCAAGACTCGCTCCGGGCGTCCGCCTTGGCGACAACGATCGCCAGCCAAAAATTCTCTTGATGCCGGAACGAGCGCTTCGCTTGAATGGCCCGAGCTTTGAGATCTTGCGCCTCTGCGATGGCCAAAACAGTGTGTTGGGCATCGCGGAGAAGCTCCAGGCTGCTTACCCAGCAGCTGACCCGCAACAAATTCTCAACGACACCATCGACTACTTGGCCGCTTTGCGCGATGAGCGGGCCATCGACTTCTAAGTCCGTGAATATCGACTCTTCCAAGCCGCTTGCCCTCATCGCGGAACTCACTCACCGTTGCCCGCTCCGCTGTGTTTACTGCTCGAATCCAATGGAGCTGTCCCTTCGGGAAAGCGAGTTGCCAAGCGCGGTATGGACACGAGTGTTTCGTGAAGCTGCCGCCCTTGGTGTATTGCACTTGGACCTAACGGGCGGCGAGCCGCTCGTCCGCCCAGACTTAATTGAACTGATTGGCGCAGGTCGCAGTGCAGGACTGTACATCAGTCTGATCACAAGCGGATTGCCACTGACCGAAAGCAAGCTCGCGGCCCTGGTGGAGGCAGGTCTCGATCACGTGCAACTGAGCTTCCAGGGAGCCACCGCTGCTACCGCGCACGAAATTGCGTTAACAACCTCGCACGGCCACAAACTTCACGTCTTGCAGTGGCTGAGGAAACACTCGATTGGTGTCACATTAAATTTCGTCATTCATCGCCGTAACATTCATGAACTCGAACAAATGATTGCCCTGGTGGAAGACTACCAGCCCGGCTGCGCCGAATTTGCCAGCGTCCAATATTACGGTTGGGCATTTGCGAACAAAGAGGCTTTATTACCGACACGAGCGCAAGTGGATCACTGCGTCGAAACGCTGCAATCCGCACAGATTCGGCTGAAGGGTAAAACTCGGGTGATCTTTGTCGTGCCAGACTACTATGCCAAATATCCTAAGCCGTGTGTAGGCGGTTGGGGACGCAAGCTTATGCTTGTTTCTCCGGATGGTTTCGTCCTTCCGTGTCACGCGGCGCGAATCATTCCCGGACTTCCGTTCGATAACGTAAAGGAAAAGACGTTGGCAGATATTTGGGAGAGTTCCGAAGCCTTTTGCCGATTCCGCGGTGAAGACTGGATGAAAGAGCCTTGCAAATCCTGCAGTAGGCGCCAGGAAGATTTTGGGGGCTGTCGCTGCCAAGCGTTCCTGCTGACCGGAGATGCATTCTCCACCGACCCGGTCTGCTCCCTAGTCCCAACACGCGCGCAAGTGGACGTCACTCTGGCTGCGATCAATGCGAAAATTCCATGCGGGCCGGAGGAACCACCTCGATACGTCTATCGCAAGACATGCAAATGATTGAATCCTGTGATCCTAAGGATCGCGGTAGCAAGGGTCAGTCTCTGACCACCGCCTCGCCAACGGCTACCGCTTAGGATGGGTGGCGAGAGGCGGATAATGAGCCACCACAAGCGCCTCATCCGTTTGAAGCTTCCGAATACGACCGTATCAACTACACGGATCAATATTACGCTCTCGAACAATCCTGAATGCCCTAAGCTCAGAGAATTGTCGGCACAAAACAAGTCTTCTCACCGAAACCCCTGAGAAGCGTATTACGTTGATTTTTCTCAGGCGAACTAACTTGCCGATCACAGTTCTTTCGCCCGCGCGCCAGCCTAAAATTTCCGTTTGGGCAAGTTCGTCGCTCGATTCAGTAGCCTGACCCATGCTTCAGCCGTTCGCTCTCTCCGCCACCAGCATAGACTGCATGATCTGATCGGAGACATCCTTGACCGACGCGGGGGAGTGAGACAGAAACAACGTACTGGTTTTGTCGTTCTCGCCAATGGACTTCAGGGTGTCGAAATACTGCGTGACCATTACCAGCTGCATGACTTCCTTTGCCGACGCCCCTTCCACCACTTTCTGAAACTGTTCGATCGAAACCTGCAGCCCCTCGATGATGGCCTTCCTTTGATTTGCGATCCCCTGTCCCTGGAGCGCCTTGCTTTCCGCTTCGGCCTCCGCCTTCTTGACCACCAGAATTTTCTCCGCTTCGCCCCTGGCATTGGCGGCCACTTGCTCGCGCTGTGCTGCGTTGATATCGTTCATGGCGGACTTGACCTTTGCGTCGGGAACAATATCGGTCACCAGCACATTCACAATTTCGTATCCGAACAACGCCATGTCCGCATCCAGTTCCTGCTTGACCGCAGCGGCAATGCTGGACTGTGTGGCGAACACTTCGTCCAGGGTCATTCCCGGAACGTGCCCTAGGATCACCTGTTCAACGTAGGATTTGATTTGCGCCACTGGATCGGCCAACTTGTAGTAAGCGTCGTAGACTTTTTCCGGACGCACACGATTCTGCACCGATATAGGGATGGTGACGAATACATTATCTTTGGTCTTGGTCTCCATGGTCAGCGTGATCTGATTCACACGCAGACTCACGATGCCCGTTACGGAATCGAAAAACGGCCGCTTCCAGTTCAATCCAGGCTGGGCGACTCGAAGGAACTTACCGAATCGTGTGATCACAGCGACTTCGGCAGTGCGTACGGTGAAAAAGCTCGCAAAAATCAAGTACAGCACGATGAAAGCAGCGACCGCCAACGGAATCCAGTACAAAGTATCCATTTTGTTTCCTCACGTAGCGAAGCGGCGTACACAGCAAAAAACTGACGGGAAGCAATTGCGTCGAGAGAAGTTCTCGTTCTCCGTTCATCATCTCCGACTCTGAATTCAAGATTGCTCAAGGGCAGCGCGAAACGGTTGGCCCTCGATTTCAATCTGATATCCGAATCGTCCATCGGCCAATTTATCACCGCAGACAACACGACCGTTGAAATCGCTCTCGCAAAACGGACCGTCCGTGGGCCTCCGAACCTGGATTCGAGTCAGACGCTCGCCAACATGTAATTTCATTTCGGTGGCGATTATCAAACTCTCTGGGGAGCGGCTTATGATCTCAGCTTCGTGTTCAACTTTGCCGGTTAACATGCGGAAGCGGACGAGAAATCTCGTCATACGCAACTCGCATTGACCCGGAGAGACAATGCACTAAGCTAACTGCGCTCATTGCGGGGTGCTGTGATAACCATCACGCATCGGTCTGACAAGCGCGGACCACTGCTACGTCAGAATAATGACCCTGGGTCGGCGCACGGCTGAGAATGGTTACCTGGGAGTTAGGTTAGCTAAATTGATGAATAAGTTGGCAGTTGGCCTTTAGGTGGCCCAAGGAGTGCCCGGAGATATAGGGCAGATCTACACATTTATGAAAATTTTCTTGCGCCAGAGGAACCAGAGCGCCAACCAGCAAATCAGCACGGCTCCGAGCGAATAGACTAGCGAGGCATTGGCGACATTCAGCCCAATGGATTCGAGATAGGCTTGGGCGGCCTCATGCCAATTCATTTTTGTGCCGTTCGTAGTAGTGACGGTGAAGGTATAGCCGGGACCGTAGATGAGCGAGTCCGCGACAAAGCCGGCGATGGCGTTCATTCCAAAAACGAGAAAAGGCATGGTCCATTTGCCGCGCCACTGCTCCACTTCCGTGATCCAATAAAGAAGAGACAGGAAGAGAAGGCAGAAGCCACCGCTAAACAGAACAAAGGAACTGGTCCACAGGTTCTTGTTGATGGGAAACCATCGATTCCAGAGCTCACCAGCAAGCATGCCCAACAATCCGAAGAAGACCATCGCTGCGATGAGTTGCTTGGAGCTGCGCTTGGATTTGAGCCAGTGACCGGTGAAGACGCCGAGGAGCGTGGTGGCGATAGCGGGAATGGTGTGGATGATTCCTTCCGGATCGCGAGTGCCATCGTAGAGATGGCCCATAAAGAGTTTGCGGTCGAGCCAGGCGGGAAGATTTTGGACTTGGTCCATCAATGGAATATCGCGCCCGGGAACGCCCGCGCCCGGAACCGGAACAAAACGTAAGATCGTCCAGTAACCAACTAGGCAAGCAAAAAAGGCAATTAGTTGGCCCCGGCGGCCGGTCCAAAGTTCCAGGATCGCGGCGAAAAAATAGCAAAGGCCAATGCGCTGGGTGACTCCCTCGAAGCGCCATGTGTGCAAGTCGAGGCCGTAGATGGGAGAGGCGTTAACGAAAAGGCCTATCGCGATGAGGATGAGGCAGCGCTTGAACGCATGCCAGAGAATTTGTTTGTTGGTTTCGCCCCGGCGGCGCCGGGCGTCAAAGGAATAGACCAAAGAAATTCCCACGAGGAAAAGGAATGAGGGGAAGATGAAATCGGCGGGAGTCCAGCCGTTCCATTTGGCATGCATGATGGGCCAGTAAGCGTGTTCATCGCTGCCGGGATTGTCGACGAGGATCATGCCGGCAACCATGAGCCCGCGGTAGATGTCGAGACAAACCAAGCGGCCGGAGAATGCCGTTGAGGGGGTGAGGTCAAGATTTTGAGTAGGCTGAACTGCCAGATCCGTCACTGACATGGGACCACTATAGTCCGACCTGGTGGCAGGGGCCACCGGGAAGTTCGTTCAGAGCGCAAGGCATGCTTTTATGCAGCTGAGGCGCCGACAAGTAGTTTCTGGCCGTGAATGCCAAAGTGCAGACTCCTCATGTATCGAAGCAGGCCGCTCACAACGATGTTCGGCACTGTAAGCCTACCTGTAAGATTCCTCGCGGTCAGCGGGCAACTCGCGATTTGCAGTCGTCGACGAGCGCAGAAGCAGGAATCCGGAATCTGTGGCGTAACTGAGCGCTAGGCTAGACCGACGCGGCGAACCAGGTCTGCGAATCGAGGGTCGGCGCGGATCGGATCAAAGAACGGATGCACTTTGAGGAACTGAAGAATATTTGATTGCTCCTTGTAGCCCTGCTCAAGCGATGCAAAAGTCTGCTCGTTTTCGCCGAGACCTAAATAAGCGTTCACAAAGGCGCCAGCAGGAACGTAACCAGTTTTGCTGCGTTCCTTCAGTTCCGCGAGGAGGCGAAGAGCATCGCTGCGACGGCCAGCGTGGGCATAGGCCCTGATGAGCACGCCAATCACGCCAGGGCTACGGTTCGAAACAGAAAGCGCTTTCTCCAGCGCGGGAATTGCGTCTGCGGGCTGATTGTTTGCGATCAACGGGAATCCAAGTTCGAAAAGGGCGGTTGCGTCGTCCGGCTGTACCACCAGTACACTACGGAACTCGTGTATGGCCTCCTCGTAGCGGCGGGACTGAAAGAGAACCTCTCCCAAGGTAGTGTCGGAAATCGAAAGGGGATCGAGTTCACGGCCACGCCGAGCCCAGACCAAGGCCTCGTCCGTGCGTCCCTGGCATACCATCCACATAGCAAGTCCGGTGTGAGCGGCAGCGTCATTGGGGTTCAATTCCAGGGCCCGCCTATACTACGCACCGGCCGCAGCCCACTGCCACTGCTCCTGTAGTACGTCTGCCAGCAAAACATGAGCCTCAGAAAGGTCAGGATCGAGTTCCAGCGCTTGTCGGGCGAAGCTTATCACTTTGGGACGGTTCTCTACGGGGGAAGCGCCGATAAAAACTGTGCCGAGTTCGCTGAAGGCCTCTGCCAGACCGACGTAAGCCGGCGCAAACGTCGGATCCTTCTTCACCGTGTCCTCGAAATAGCCGATACTTTCCTCGACGCCGGATTTGCTGTTGGTGAGAGCATACCGTCCCTTCAGGTAGCTCTCGTAGACCTCAGGTGCAACGGGATGGGCTCTCGTAAAGCTCTTCTGCTCTTCCCCGGTGACCGTTGCTTGGACCTTTTGAGCAATCGATTGTGCCAACTCGCTCTGTAAACTAAGTACATCGCGCAGTTCGCGATCGTAGGTTGCCGACCAGAAGTGGTCGTCGGTCGCGCCGCGAATCAACTGGGCGGTGACACGAAGCCTGCTGCCATCGCGCATTACGGATCCTTCGACAAGGGCATCCACGCCCAGCGTTCGGGCGATCTCTGGCAGGGAGACCTGCGGATTCCTGAAGCGCATCACTGACGTGTGAGAAATGACGCGCAGATCGTGGATCGCAGAAAGGCGTCCGATGATGGCCTCGGTCATCCCCTCTGCAAGGTATTCCTGTGAGGGGTCGGCCGACAGGTTCTGTAGCGGCAGCACCGCCAGCGACTTGATTTTGGGTTGGGCCACATGCTCACTGCGACCTCGGAACGCGGTGTAGGTTATAGCAAGCAAAGCGACGACAGCAAGCCCGACCACTTCGCGCCAGCGCCGCGCCCACGTCGTCGCGTAGGGGGCTTTAGGAGCGGTTGTTAAAGGTGACGGCGAAGGGTGCTCGCTGAGGTGACCGACAGGTACGGCACTATGATTTGGCACCCACTCCACGGGAATCAGGAAGCGATAACCAATTTTCGGTAAGGTCTCAATGAACTTGGGATGGTCGGCCGGATCCGCGAGTGCCTGCCGAAGTTTCTTCACAGCGGTGTTCACGCCGAGTTCGAAGTCAACGAAGGTGTCTTCCGGCCAGAGAAGCTTTCGGATCTCGTCGCGAGAGACAACTTTTCCCTCCGCTTGCAGCAACAGACGCAGCACTTGGAGCGGTTGGCTCTGCACGGGCACACGGATTCCGCAGCGCTCCAATAGACCGGTGTTGAAATCAACCTGGAATTGACCGAATCGCGCACAGGCCGGATAGGGACTTGAGGCAGTCATTGGGAGTTCCTGGTCGCCGTGCCGAGCAGTATAGCCCAGTTTTGATAATGCGCCGGGTGAACTCTGCAATTCATCAGGTTGGCTAAGTCCCGCCAATCTAGAGAGTTAGGTAGTTCACTTCCAATCCACTCGAAGTTCTCCCGGCGTCTATGGTGCGGAATTGCAGTCGATGCGACCGTGCAGCCACACGGGGCGAATCGCGAAACCAGCGAAGTTCAAATTACGGCCCCGGAATTGAGGAGATCCTATGAAACGCATTCTCTCTCTCGCAGCAGCTACGGTGGCACTCTGCTTTATGACACCAACCAGTCAGGCACAAAGCAAACACATGAGACTCCAGTTTTATGTGCCGTTCTCGTTCAGCGTTAACAACCAGACGTTTAGTGCCGGTGAATATGAGTTCGCTCAACAATCGCATTTTGCCCTTCAGGTGTCGAATCTGAAGGATCACATCTCAGAGTTTGAAACAGTACAACCTGCGCAATCCCGCAACGAGGGAAATGGGAAGGTGCGCTTGGTGTTCCACTGCTATGACAACCAGTATTTCCTAACTGCCGTCTCCGATGGCTCGCGGGAGTCTACTTACGATTTCAAAATTTCGCCGGAAGAGAAAGTGTTGGCCCAGGCAAGTGCCCGCAAGCCAGCAATGATCGTAAGTATCGACCCCTCCGGCACGGTTCTCGTTGCCTCTCGCGGCCAAAACTAAATTCTTCGCGCAGCCCACGCCGCGTGAGTAACTCTCCGCCCACGCAGAGGCGAACCCCACAGTTCGCCTCTGCCCTTTCTGCACGAAGCCTCTCGGATAAAGGTGTACCTTGGGTTTTTGTGCGCGAGCGCCTTTGCGGAGCAACCAGTCCATGACGGTCCATGATGGCGTGGATAGTGCTGCAAGCGGGCACGCGGACATGGTTTCTGGCCGTGAATGCCAAAGTGCAGACTCGTCATGTATCGAAGCAGGTTGTTCACAATGAGTTAGAGCGAAAATCCGAAAAAGCTCCAACCCACAATTCAACCCACAACTGCATTTTATTGCACCCTTCCCGGACTTACTCCCACTGCTTTCAGGAATTTTCCCTGCGCTCCCCGGGCTTCGTCGCTGTCTTCTTGAGTGTAGAGATCAGGCGTCGTCTGAATTCTTGAATGACGCAGGATTCCCTGCACGGTCTTGGGTTCGACGTTAGCCTTGTTCACAAGCCAGTTGCTAAGCGAGTGGCGGAGGTTGTGAAGTCCGAACCTTTGACCATCCTGAATCTTCACCCCCGCCGCTTTCGCGGCCAGCCTGAGATGGTCAGCAACGAATACCGAATCCAGCTACTCGCGTATCTACGCGACCATTCCTGAGCGCAAGAATCAGAACATAAGCCATCGCTAGTAACTGTGATATTTCGGTGGCCATTCTTCAGAACGGTCACGCGAGGGAAAGTGGGTGGCCAAGGCGACTCGAATAGACCGCCGGATCTTAGTTGTCGACTCGGACTATTTTGCGTTCCCTTCGACAACTTCCTTTGTTGGCTTTCCTGATTTCTTGGCCCGCTTCTCGGCATTCCCAGTGGCAACCAGGCAACCTTGTTGTGAGTTGCTCACAGAGATCTGTTTGAGATATCGGGTGGTGCCGTATTTGTTGAAGGTTAATTCTGTTTTTGTTGCGGTCGAGGGCGCGTCGTACTCCTCGCAGTACGTGAAACCCGCATGTCCCTTCGCTCCCTGAATGGCGAGTACGTCCAAATCATCCTGTGTGGGTTTGATCGTATACGTACCTGCAGGAAACGTTTCGGTTCCCACCACGAACGAAAACGCGGCCTTGAATTCGACTCCATTCGGTGGGAGTTGCGCGTTAATTCCACAAACCGCCACTCCTCCAAGGACAAACAACAGCACTAAAGATCTGCAAATCAATTTCATATAACCTCCATTTCGACTTGAATGGATCCGCGCGGGGCCATTCACGGTGGAACGATTCCTTTTGCCTCGCAACCGAAATATGTATTTATGCGATGGCGGATAGAACTGTCGCTGGCGACAGGGAGTCTTAAGTCGCGAATTGGCCAATGCCCCCCAGGCGCACAGTTTGGCTGCTTGTAGCCTGTCAATCCCGCCAGTCGTCAATCCTTTTCTCGTGGGTTACATCTCTGTGGGAATCCGATTTCTGGTGATGCAACTCAGGAGGTGCCATTGAGTTCAACTAGCATTGGTCGAACATTTACTCTGCTGATGGTCTTGGCCTTCTCCGAGCCCTTCCATGCGTTGACGCTGAGTCGAACTCACACGACGTCCAACTCCGACTCCGCCGTTACCACCGCGATTCCGCAAACCAAGGGCTGGTACACTTCCGCGCAAGCGGCGAGTGGTGCCAAGAGCTACAAGAATGTCTGCGCTGGTTGTCAAGGCGCAAACTTGCGCGGCGGCATGGGGCCCGCCCTGGTCGGAAGGCAATTCTGGACGACCTACGGGGGCAAGAAGCTCTCAACTCTGTGGTCCACAGTGCATACAGAAATGCCTATGGCGGCTCCCGGTTCCGTCTCCCCCCAAATCTCGATTAACATCATGGCCTTTCTTCTCCAAAAAAATGACGTGCCTTCCGGAACCACGCCACTGGATGACACTGTCGATCTTTCAAAGGTGCTTCCGGAGAAGTAGCCCTAATCGCGGATTCGGGGAGGTTATTATGCGGACCCAGATTTCGCCGGAAGGAACGCACGCAACTCCAAGCCGCTTGCTCCGAATATGCCTCGCCGGCCTGCTTCTCGTTTTTGTCGGCGTCAGCCTGGTAGCCTTGACGAATCATCTTGTGGTCTGGTCAAGTTCCGACGCTTATTGCGGAGACGTCTGTCACTCGATGAGCTGGGCGAAGGCGGCGTATCAGAGGAGTCCACATTACGCGAACTCCGTGGGGGTGCGTGCCAGCTGTGGCGACTGTCACATTCCTTACGATGCTGGCCACACGACAGCGATTGATTATGTGAAGCTGCTTTTATTCAAGACCGATCGCGGCGTTAAGGACATCTGGCACGAGACCACTGGGAGCATTGCAACGAAAGAAGAGTGGAAAAATCGCCAACCAGCACTGCGTGCGACCTTTGAGTCCTATCTGACTCGACACCACTACATCACCTGCCGTGGCTGTCACTCTCTGCAATCCTTCGCCGGCTCACGCAGCCAGATGAAAATGGTTATTCATCATGGCCTCGCGACCCAGAATAACTACAACTGTCTAGAGTGTCATTCGGGCGTCGGTCACGTTTATGTAGAACCGGGAGCTGCACGTAGTTCGGCAGCGAGTGGCTGGTATACGGTTGAACAGGCCAAAGCCGGCAAGCAACTGTTCGAGCGTTCCTGCTCTCCTTGTCACGGTAGCAAGTTGGAAGGAATGGCCGGAGCCCCGGCCCTCAGCGGCGCTAGCTGGAAACAGCGCTTTGCAGGCTC
>Ga0335073_10010865_pt1 | contig 12801 bp, 11 predicted proteins | sample Lox_Sample_22_FD_207093 | JGI IMG/M metagenome (GOLD analysis project Ga0335073, IMG submission 207093) | Soil microbial communities from Loxahatchee National Wildlife Refuge, Florida, United States - Lox_Sample_2.2 | ecosystem: Environmental > Terrestrial > Soil > Wetlands | place: USA...
CACCATGAGGAAGACGACGATGACGGCGACCGGGCTCCACAACGTCTCGAGGTGCCAGATGACGTCCGACAACGTGGGCCACGGCGGGTTCGCGATCCCGGCCCAGCTCTCCGGGACCCCGAAGACAAAGCCGACGAACAGCCACACGGCGTAGCCCCACATCTCCCGCGCGCCGACGCGACGACGGGCAGATGGCTCCCGGCCGGCGGCCGCTCGCCGGGGCGGGGGCGTGGGCCGGCCCTGCTCGATCATGTGCGCAAGGGTATGGCCACCGCTTCGCGGCCTCCCGGGCGATAGGAAATCGGCGCCCGGCACGCAGGCCGGGGAGCACGTCAACCTCACGCTGTTCAACTACGAGGGCGCGGCGCTGCCGTCGATCGGGATCTTCCGCAACCCGGCCGCGGTCTGCGAGAGCTACGACCCCGGCGAGGTTCCCTGCGTGATCGGAGGCTGACGTCGCGGGCGCGGCGGTCGCCGGCCGGCGGCCGCCGCGCCCGTTCGCCAGACGGGTCAAGCGGGCCGGGCCGGGCCGGGCCGGAGGCCGGGCTGCCGCATTTCTGCCGATCCGGTGGCCTTCCTCCTGGTCGGTTACGGCCGTGCCGGCCAGCGAGGCCAGATCGCCCGCGGCAAGATCGCGGCGAGCGGGCCGTACCCCCGGCCGGGCCTGGCTTTCGGCAAGCCGATCACGAGCCCGTGACCCCATGGCGGGGTTGTTGCGCGCTCTCGAAGATCTTCCGTTGGTCCAGGGCGGGTAGTAACTACCGCACAGCAACACCACCGGCTGGCGGTTGGGTAACTGGAGCCGACGCGAGAGGTCTGTCGTGGGGGACGACGCAGCAGCATCCGGCCCGGGAGCGGCACCGACGCTGTCAACCGAGGCGGAGCCCTCGGTTATCGCGGTCGAGCATCGCGGCATCGAGCATGTGCCGCTGTCCAGCCGCTGGGGCAGCCCCAGCAACCTGTTCTGGATGTGGGCCGGCGCCGTCTGGAACGTCGAGTTCGTGGTCTACGGCGGCCTGGGGGTGGTGGTGTTCGGCCTGTCCTTCGCCCAGGCGGTCGTGGTCATCGTCCTCGGCAACCTCTTCTACCTGCTCACCGGGCTGGCCAGCCTGCAGGGCCCGCGGGCCGGGACCACGACGTTCGCCATCAGCCGTGCCCCGTTCGGGCCCAACGGCAACCGGCTGCCCTCGTTCTTCAACTGGGTGACCCAGGTCGGGTTCGAGATCGAGGGGATCGCGCTCATCGTGCTGGCAGCGATCGCGCTGGCGGCCAAGGCGGGGTTCTCGGCCGGCACCCCGGCGAAGGCCGTCTTCATCATCCTGGCGGTGGCGATCCAGGCGGTGCTGCCCCTGCTCGGCCACGCCGCCGTGCTCCGCGTGCTCAAGTGGCTGACGATCCCGTTCGTCGTCCTGTTCGTGGTCATGGCGATCATCACCGCGTCCAAGGTGAAGCTGCACTCGATACCGCACGGCGCCGGCTGGGGATCCTGGTTCGTCTTCCTCGCCCTGGTGATCTCGGCGGGCGGCCTGGGCTGGACCGAGAACGCCAACGACTACTCGCGCTATCTGCCGCCCGGCGCCAGCCGGCGGAACATCGTGATCGCGGTCGCGCTCGGCGGCGCGATCCCGTCCGCGCTGCTGGAGATCCTGGGCGCCGCGGTCGCCACCGGGGTCCCCGGCGCCACCTCGATCACCGGGCTGACCGCCGGCTTCCCCGGCTGGTTCGTGTGGCCGTACCTGATCTTCGCGATCTTCCAGCTGTTCGCGATCAACACGATCGACCTGTACTCCTCCGGCGTCACGCTGCAGAGCCTGATCCCCGGGCTGCACCGGCTGACCTGCGTGGGCATCGACACCGTGGTCTGCGGCGGGTTCGCCGCGTACGCGATCTTCTCGTCCCGGTTCACCACGCTGCTGGCCGACTTCCTGCTGTTCATCATCGTCTGGCTGGGTCCGTGGTGCGCGATCTTCCTGGTGGACTCCTGGCTGCGGCGCAACCGCTACGACCCGTTCGCGCTGCTGAACGAGCGGGGCGGGCGCTACTTCCGCCGCGGCGGGGTGTTCTGGCCCGCGATCATCGCCCAGGTGGTCGGCATGGTGGCGGCCGCGTTCTGGCTGAACGCCTACTCGCCGTACGTGTCGCCGCTGTCCAGCCGCGTAGCCGGGTCTGACTTCAGCGTGTTCATGGGGCTGTTCTTCGGCGGCCTGGTCTACTGGCTGCTCGCCCGCAAGCGCGTCCGCGCCGAGGCAGCGGCAAGCCCCGCGGCGCCCTCCTAGCTCAGGCGTTCCAGCGCGCGCTGATCTCCGCCCACGTGGGCGGCGGGCCGGGCAGGCCACCCGGGCCCGGCGCGCGCAACCCGTCCAGCAGCAGGGTCAGGTAGCGCTCGCGGAGCTGGGCGGTGCGCCCGGCGTCGCCGAGGCGGACCGTGGCGACCATCTCGAGGATCCAGGCGATGTCGTCAGCGCTCACGTCCGGCCGGATCACGCCCGCGCCGCGCACCCGCTCGAACAGCGCGACGCTGCGGGCCTGTGCCCGGGCCGCGTCCCGGTAAAGCTCCTCGGTGGGCCGGAACGTCCCGGCCAGGCGCTGCGTCAGCGAGTGGGTGTCGGCGGCCACCACCCGGCGCAGGAACGCGGCGAACGCGGCCCACGGGTCCCGCTCGTCGGCCAGCGCCGCCTCGGCCTCGGCGATGTAGCGGCGCAGGCCGTCGCCGCTGAGCCTGCGCAGCATGTCTTCCTTGCTGGGGTAGCGGCGGTACAGGGCCGCGATCCCGACTCCGGCCCGCCTGGCCACCTCGGACACCGGGGCGGCCGGGTCGGCGACGAACACCGCGCGCGCGGCGTCCAGGATCAGCTGATCGTTGCGGGCCGCCTCGGCCTGCCGGCCGGGCAGCGAAGCCTTCCTCATGCGTCCGACCCTACTACCAGAGCGGAGCGTTCTGTTCTGTCTTGGTGCCACCGCTCGGCGGTACCAGAATGGGGTGCCATGAGCGACTCCCCGTCAGAGGCGCCCGGCGCGCCCGGCGCGGCCGACCCGGGTGCCCCGGACGCGGCCGGACAGGACGGCCCGGACGCCCCGGACGCGGCCGAGCGGGCCGGCCTTGAGGCCCTCAACGCACTGCCCGCCGGGGCGGCGCGCCAGCACCTGCTGGCCTGCTGCGCGTCCGCACGCTGGGCGGACGAGATGACCGGCGGCCGCCCGTACGCCTCGGTCGGCGCACTGCTCGACCGTTGCGACGCCGCCCTGGCCGGGCTGACCCGGGCCGACCTGGAGCAGGCGCTGGCGGGGCACCCGAGGATCGCCCGGCCGGCCGGTCCGGCCGGCGGCTGGTCACGCCGGGAGCAGGCCGGGGTGCAGGCTGCCGACGCGGCCACGATCGCGGCCCTGGCCGACGGCAACGAGGCCTACGAGCGGCGGTTCGGCCACATCTACCTGGTCCGCGCCTCCGGCCGCAGCGGCGAGGAGCTCCTGGCGCTGCTGCGCGAGCGGCTGGGCAACGACCCCGCCGCCGAGTGGGAGGTCGTGCGCCGCGAGCTGGGCCAGATCAACCGGATCCGGCTGCGCCGCCTGCTGGCCGAGCGCGCGATCCCGGTGACCAGCGCGATCACCACGCACGTGCTCGACACCGCGCGCGGGGTGCCGGCCGCCGGGGTCCCGGTCCGGCTGGACCGGGTGTCCGAGGCGGGCGCCGAGGAAATCGGCCGCGCCCGCACCGGCGCCGACGGCCGCGTCCGCGCCATCGGCCCCGGCCGGCTGCCGCCAGGCACCTACCGGCTCACGTTCGGCACCGCCGACTATTTCGCCGACCACAACGATAAGGCCGCCCCCGGACATCCCCCGTCCGGCCAACCGGGCGCGTTCTTCCCGGAGGTGGCCGTCACCTTCACCGTTGACGGCGAGGCGCCGCACTACCATGTTCCGCTGCTGCTCAGCCCGTTCGGCTACTCGACCTACCGCGGGAGCTAACAACATGGCGATCGTGCTCGGCCCGAACCAGTACGGCAAGGCGGAGACCCGCGTGGTGCGGGTTTACCGGGACACCGCGCGGCACGAGATCCGCGACCTCAACGTGTCGACGCTGCTGCGCGGCGACTTCGCCGCCGCGCACGAGCGCGGAGACCAGGCCAGCGTGCTCCCGACCGACAGCCAGAAGAACACCTGCTTCGCCTACGCCAGACAGAAGGGGGTGGGCGAGATCGAGGACTACGCGCTGGAGCTTGCCCGCCACTTCCTGACCGACATCGGGCCGGTCAGCGCGGCCAGGGTCGAGGTCGAGGAGTACCGCTGGGAGCGGGTCAGCGTGGCCGGCCGGCCGCACCCGCACGCGTTCGTGCGGGCCGGCGACGAGGTCCGTACGACCGCGGTGACCGCCGAGGCCAGGGAGCGGGCCTCGGTGGTGTCCGGCCTGACGGGTCTGGTGGTGATGAAGACGACCGGCTCGGAGTTCTCCGGGTTCCTCAAGGACCGGTACACGACGCTGGCCGAGACCACCGACCGGATCCTGGCCACCTCCCTCAACGCGCACTGGCGCTACCGGGCCTGGCCGCCCGTGGACGGCTGGGGCCAGGCCCACGCCCAGGTGCGGCAGATCCTGCTGGAGCGGTTCGCCGAGGTGCACAGCCTGGCCCTGCAGCAGTCGCTGTGGGAAATGGGCCGGGCGGTACTGAGTGCCCGCGACGACGTCGCGGAGGTCAGGCTGTCGGCGCCCAACCGGCATCACTTCCTGGCCGACCTGGCCCCGTTCGGGCTGGACAACCCGGGCGAGGTGTTCCACGCCGCCGACCGGCCCTACGGCCTGATCCAGTGCGCGGTGCAGCGCGACGACCCCGGCGACGACCCCGGCCCGGCCTGGGATTCCGCCGCCGCGTTCACGTAGCCCGTTAGCGGGGAGCATCTTCAGTCGTATTGACTGACAATCCTCCCAGCTAACTTGATCATGGTCGGCGAGGGTGCGGCGGGTAAGAGCGAGGAGGAGCGGCGGGTGGATTTCCTGCAGCCGACGAGCTGGGCGGACGCGCTGGCCATCAAGGCCGAGCGGCCGGAGGCGCTGCCGATCGCCGGCGGCACCGACGTCATGGTGGAGCTCAACTTCGACTCCCGGCGCCCGGCGGCGCTCCTGGACCTGACCAAGATCCCCGAACTCGCCGACTGGTCCGCCGGCGCCGGCCTGGTCCGGCTCGGCGCGGGCGTCACCTACACCAGGCTCACCGGGGAGCTGGCCGGCCTGCTTCCCGGCCTGGCCATGGCGGCCCGGACGGTGGGCTCGCCGCAGATCCGCAACCGCGGCACGGTGGGCGGCAACCTGGGCGCCGCGTCGCCGGCCGGCGACTGCCATCCGCCGTTGCTGGCCACCGGGGCCACGATTGAGGTCGCCTCGGTCCGCGGCACCCGCGCGATCCCGGCCGCCAGCTTCTTCACGGGGGTCAAGCGCAACGCGCTGGAGGCCGACGAGCTGATCGCGGCGGTGCTGATCCCGGCCGCGACCGGCCCGCAGCAGTTCAGCAAGATCGGTACGCGCAACGCGATGGTGATAGCGGTGGCCTCGTTCGCCATCGCCCTGGACCCCGGGCGCAAGGCGGTCGGGACCGGTATCGGCTCGGCGGCGCCCACGCCCCGGCGGGCGGCGGCCGCCGGGGCGTTCCTGGCCGGGGCGCTGGACGAGGCCGGGCTGTGGGAGTCCCGGGCCGGCCTGCCCGCGTGGGTCGTCAGCGAGTTCGGCGAGCGGGTCAAGGCGGCCGCCGACCCGGTCGACGACGTCCGGGGCACCGCCGCCTACCGGCGGCATGGCCTCGCGGTGATGGCCAGGCGTACGCTGACCTGGGCCTGGCGCTCCTACCAGGGTGGGGCGGGTGACTGAAGGCATGCGGGTAACGGCGATCGTCAACGGCGAGACGCGGCAGGCGGACGACGTCTGGGAGGGCGAAAGCCTGCTCTACGTGCTGCGCGAGCGGATGGGGCTGCCCGGCTCGAAGAACGCCTGCGAGCAGGGCGAATGCGGGTCGTGCACGGTCTACCTTGACGGGGTCGCGGTGTGCGCCTGCCTGGTCGCGGCGGGCCAGGCGGAGGGCCGCCGGATCGTGACGGTTGAGGGCCTGGCCGACGGCGACGCGCTGCACCCGGTGCAGCAGGCGTTCATCGACGCCGGCGCCGTGCAGTGCGGGTTCTGCACCCCGGGCCTGCTGGTCGCGACCCACGACCTGCTGCGGCGCGGCGGGCGGCCGGCCGACGCCGAGATCCGCGAGGCGCTTGCGGGCAACCTGTGCCGGTGCACGGGCTACGAGAAGATCCTGGACGCGGTGCGGCTGGCCGCCGACCGGTGGCAGGACCGCGCGTCATGAGCGGCCTGGTCCTGCGCGGGTGCCATGTCCTGACCATGAACCCTCGGCGAGACGAGTACCCGGGCGGGTACGTCGCCGTCGACGGCAACAAGATCACCGAGGTCGGCGCCGGTCCGGTGCCGGAACGCCTGAGCGCCGGCCGTGTGGTCGACGCGCCCGGCTGCCTGGTCACGCCGGGCCTGGTCAACACCCACCATCATCTGTATCAGTGGGCCACCAGGGGCCGTGCCGCCGACGCCCCGCTGTTCGGCTGGCTGACCGAGCTGTACCCGGTCTGGGCCCGGATCGACGAGACGACCGTGCGCGCGGCCGCGACCGCCGCGCTGGCCTGGCTGGCCCGGACCGGCTGCACGACCACGATGGATCACCACTACGTGTTCCCGCGCGACGGCGGCGACGTGCTGGGCGCGACCGTCGAGGCCGCGGCCGCCGTGGGCCTGCGGTTCCACCCGACGCGCGGATCGATGGACATCGGCGAGAGCTCGGGCGGGCTGCCACCCGACGACGTGGTCGAAACCCTGGACGGCATCCTCGCCGCGACGCAGGCGGCCATCGACCGGTTCCACGACCCGTCCCCGGGCTCGATGCTGCGCCTCGGCGTCGCGCCGTGCTCCCCGTTCTCGGTCAGCGGCGAACTGCTCAAGGAGTCGGCGGCGCTGGCCAGGGAGCGCGGGGTCCGGCTGCACACGCACCTGGCCGAGACCGCCGACGAAGACGAGTACTGCCTGGAGCATTTCGGCCGCAAGCCGGTCGAGTACCTGGAGTCGCTCGGCTGGCTGGGGCCGGACGTGTGGCTGGCGCACGCGGTGCACCTGGACGACCGCGCGATCTCCGGCATCGCCGCGGCCGGCACCGGCGTCGCGCACTGCCCGTACTCCAACGCCAGGCTCGGCTCGGGCATCTGCCGGACCCGGGCGCTCCTGGACGCCGGCGTGCCCGTCGGCCTCGGCGTCGACGGCTCGGCCTCCAGCGAAGCGAGCTCGCTGATCGGCGAGGTCAGCGCGGCGACGTTGTTCGCCAGGGCGGTCGGCGGCGCGGGCGCGATGACCGTCCGGGAGGCGGTGGAGCTTGGCACGCTCGGCGGGGCCCGGGTGCTCGGCCGGGAATCCGAGATCGGCTCGCTGGAGCCCGGCAAGCTCGCGGACCTCGCGCTGTGGCGGCTGGACACGCTGCCGCACGCCGGGATCGCCGATCCCGTTGCGGCGCTGGTGCTCGGCCCGCCGCCGCCGCTGGAGTTGCTGCTGGTCAACGGGCAGGTCGTCGTCGAGCACGACCGTGTCGCCACCGTTGACGAGCGGCAGGCCGCGCAGGCCGCCCGGCAGGCCAGCGAGGCGCTGACGCGCTAGCGCTGGAGCGGACGGGACTCTGGTCCCCCGCGGGACTGGTCGCAGAGTTCAGCTGCGCGGGCGGTCGGACGTGCCCGCGGCTGCGCTCCAACACAAGCCGGCGGCCGCGGGCTGGCCGGCCGCGCCTGGCTCGCGGGCTCGTCGGGCCGGGGTGCGGGCCGGTAAGCTGACCTGGCGTTTGAACGGCTCGCAGCCGGTGAGGAAGCGTTACCGATTATGACCGTCGGGCCGATATACACCTCTCGGCTGAGCGGCCGTCCCCTCCTGGATAGCGACGGGCTGGCTATCGGCCGGATCCGGGATGTCGTCATCCTGCCCGCAGCGGGCGGCGAGCCGCCCTGGGTCCTCGGGCTGGTCGTCAGCTGGCAGCGGCGTGAGATCTTCGTCAACCTCGGGCGGATCGCGGAGATGACCGTCGACGGCGTGCACCTGCGCGGCGGCACGGTTGACCTGCGGAGGTTCGGCCGCCGGACCGGGGAGATCCTGGCCTCTGAGCTCTACGGCCGGCGCACGGCCTCCGGGGCCGTGCTGGACGTCGGCATCGCCGCCGCCGAGCACCGGCGCGGGGCCTGGGAGGTCTCGGTCCTGGCCATCGGCCGCGGGCGCGCCCTGGGGCTGCGGCACAACGGCGCGACGATCGAGGCCTGGGACAAGCACGAGGAGCTGTTCGCGGTCAGCGCGCTGGCGGAGCAGCTCGTGCAGCTCAGGGAGATGCATCCGACCGACCTGGCCAACGCGGTGAAGGCCCTGCCAGATGCCCGGCGGCGGCAGCTCATCGAGACGCTGCATGACGAGCAACTGGCCGATGTGCTTGAGGAGCTGCCGGAGCGGGACCAGGTCCGGGTCCTGGTCGGCATCGGCCTGGAACGTGGCGCCGACGTGGTCGAGGAGATGCAGCCCGACGATGCCGCCGACCTGCTCGCCGAGCTGCCGTCCGAACAGCGGGAACGGCTGCTGGCCGCGATGGAGACGGTGCCAGCGGCCGACCTGCGCCGGCTGCTGCGCTACGACGCGACTTCGGCCGGCGGGCTGATGACCTCGCAGCCGCTGATCGTGCCGCCCGACGCTCCGGTGGCCGAGGTGCTTGCCCTGATCCGCCAGCCCGAGATCGCCGCGACCGCGGGCGCCCAGGTCTACGTGTGCGAACCGCCCTCCATGACGCCGACCGGCCGCTACCTCGGCACCGTCGGATTCCAGCAGCTGCTGCGCTACCCGCCTGCCGCCAGCGTCGCCGACTGCATCGAGGAAAGCATGTTCGTCCGGCCCGAGCTGTCCGAGCAGGAGGTGGCCCGGCACATGGCCGCCTATAACCTCGTCGGCGTGGCCGTGTGCGACGACGACGGCCACCTGCTCGGCGCGATCACCGTCGACGATGTGCTCGACCGCATCCTGCCTGCGGACTGGCGAAAGGGTGAGACCACATGAGGATGTCAGCGCTGCCGATCAGCCTCGGCGCCCGCTCCGACCTGACCGCTCCCCGGGGCGCATCGCCGCGCATGGGCGCGCGCTACGACGCGGACGCGTTCGGGCGGATGTCGGAGGCCGCCGCCAGGTTCCTCGGCACCGGCCGCTACCTGGTCGGCCAGTCGGTGTTCGTCGTCGTCTGGATCGCGCTCAACACCATTGGCTTGATCCGCCACTGGGATCCGTACCCGTTTATCCTGCTCAACCTGGCCTTCTCCACCCAGGCGGCCTACGCCGCCCCGCTGATCCTGCTCGCCCAGAACCGCCAGGACGACCGGGACCGGGCCAGCATCGAGCGCGACCGTGAGGTGGCGGCCCGGACCCAGGCCGACACCGAGTTCCTCGCCCGCGAGCTTGCCTCCGTCAGGCTCTCGCTGGCCGACGTGGTGACCACCAGGGACCTGGACGAGCGGCTGGCCAAGCTGGAGAGGCTCCTGGTCGAGCGCTGGGCCACCGATAGCGGTCGCCCGGCGTGAGCCCCGGCCCGGCTTGGCCGCTCATGAGCGCCGGGTGCAGCATGGGCTCGTGACAACGCCAACGCGCGCGCCGGGCAGGGCGCCGGCCGACACCGGCCGCCCGGCCGGCGGCGTCGGCGACAGCGCACAGCGACCGGACGCGACGCCGAAGGTGACCGGCCAGTTCGCCTACGGCAGCGACCTGTGGATGGACGACATGATCTGGGGGGTGACGCTGCGCAGCCCGCACCCCCACGCCAGGATCCGCTCGATCGCGATCGGTGAGGCGCTGGCCACGGTCGGGGTCTACGCGGTGCTGACCAGCGAGGACGTCCCCGGGCGCAACATCACCGGCCTGGAGGTGGCCGACCAGCCGGTGCTGGCCGACGGCGTGGTCCGGTACCAGGGCGAGCCGGTCGCGCTGGTGGCGGCCGACCACCCGGAGATCGCCAGGCAGGCGGCGAAGAAGATCGCGGTGGACTACGAGGTGCTGACCCCGGTCACCGACGCCAGGCGGGCCCTCGATCCCGCGGCCCCGCGCCTGCACGAACGGGGCAACCTGGTCCGGCATCTGAAGATCCGCAAGGGCGACCCGGCTCCGTCCGCGGACGTGGTGGTGACCGGCAGCTACCACGTCGGGATGCAGGACCAGGCGTTCCTCGGCCCCGAGGCCGGGCTGGCCGTGCCGGACGGCGCGGGCGGGCTCGACCTGTACGTGGCCACGCAGTGGCTGCACGTGGACCAGAGGCAGATCTGCGCCGCGCTCGGCCTGCCGCCGGAGCGGGTCCGGCTGGTGCTGGCCGGGGTGGGCGGCGCGTTCGGCGGGCGCGAGGACCTGTCCATGCAGGTGCACGCGTGCATGCTCGCGCTGCACACCGGCAAGCCGGTCAAGATGGTCTACAACCGCCAGGAGTCGTTCTTCGGCCACGTGCACCGGCATCCGGCCCGGATGCGCTTCGAGCACGGGGCCCGCCGCGACGGCACCCTGGTCTACGTCAGGGCCGAGATCTACCTCGACGGCGGGGCCTACATCTCGAGCACGCCGGCGGTGGTCGGCAACGCCGGCACCATGGGCATCGGGCCGTACGTGGTGCCCAACGTGCACGTCGACTGCTACGGGCTCTACACCAACAACCCGCCGTGCGGGGCGATGCGCGGCTTCGGCTCGGTGCAGGCCGCGTTCGGCTACGAGGCGCAGATGGACAAGCTGGCCGCGGCCCTGGGCATGGATCCGGTCGAGCTGCGCTGCCGCAACGCGATCAGCATGGGCGGCGAGGCGCCGACCGGCCAGATCGTGGACAGCCCGGCGCCCGTGGCCGAACTGCTGCGCCGGCTGCGGGACATGCCCTTGCCCGGTGAGGCACGGTCCGATGACGTGCGCTCCGGCGCGCCGCGGTCCGCCGCACGGCCTGGGAAACCGCAGTACGGGAACGACGCGGGCGGGCTCGACCTGCGCGCCCTGCCCGGCGGGGTGGCCAACACCACCCACGGCGAGGGCGTGGTGCGCGGCGTCGGGTACGCCGTCGGCTACAAGAACGTCGGCTTCTCCGAGGGTTTCGACGACTACTCGACGGCCCGGGTGCGGCTCGAGGTGGTCGCCGGCGAGCCGGTGGTGACCGTGCACACCGCGGCGGCCGAGGTCGGCCAGGGCCTGGTCACGATCGAGCAGCAGATCTGCCGCACCGAACTCGGCGTGGACCAGGTGGTGGTCAGCCCGGCTGACACCGCGGTCGGCTCCGGCGGCTCCACGTCGGCCTCCCGGCAGACCTACGTGACCGGCGGCGCGATCAAGGCCGCCTGCGAGCGGATCCGGGAACGGGTGCTCGCCCTGGCCCGGCGCGGGCTGGGCCGGACCGTGGCCGGCCTGCGGCTGGCCGGCGGCGGCGTGGTCAGCGACTCCGAGGGTCTCCTCGGCCCGATCGCGGCCTTCGTCGGCGGCGAGGTGATCGAGGAGACCGTCGAGTGGCGGCACCGGCCGACCCACCCGATCGACCCGGAAACGGGGCAGGGCTTCGCGCATGTGCAGTACGCCTACGCCGCGCACCGCGCCGTGGTCGACGTCGACACCGACCTCGGCCTGATCAAGGTCGTCGAGCTGGCCTGCACCCAGGACGTGGGCAGGGCCATAAACCCGCAGGCGGTCGAGGGGCAGATCCACGGCGGCAGCGCCCAGGGCCTCGGGCTAGCGATCATGGAAGAGATCCAGGTCCGGGACGGGCAGATCGCCAACCCGTCCTTCACCGACTACCTCATCCCCACGATCCTCGACATGCCGCCGATGCGGATCGAGATGCTCGAGTACCCGGACCCGAACGCCCCCTACGGCCTGCGCGGGGTCGGCGAGCCGCCGACGATCTCGTCCGGGCCGGCCATCGCCGCGGCGATCCGCGCGGCGACCGGGCTCGACCTGCCGCACATCCCGATCAGGCCCGAGCACATCACGGACGGCCGATGACGGCCCGCGCGCGCGAGCCGGCGGACCTGGACGCGCTGGTCGCGGAGGCCGACCGGCTGCTGGCCGGCGCCGACCAGGCGCTCGCCCGCGGCTACCCGGGGGAGCGGGCCGGGCGCCAGCCGGTGCACACCGCCTACCTGCCGGCCGACCGGTTCGGCCCGGGCGTGGCCGCGCGGTGGGGCCGCGAGGCGCTGACGTCGCTGCAAACCTGGGCGCCGGACCCGGCGGGGTTCGGCCTGGCGATGGGCCTGCCGGCCGCGCTTGCCGCGGACGTGCGGTCCCGGGTGCTGGCCAAGCTGGTCGCCGAGCCGGTCGAGGACCTGCGGCTGGACTTCGAGGACGGCTACGGCGACCGGGGCGACGACGCCGAGGACGCCGACGCCCGGCGCGCCGCCGGGTGCCTGGCCCGCGAGGCCGCGGCCGGGGCCGCGCCGCCGTTCACCGGGCTTCGCTGCAAGAGCCTGGAGCCGGCCACCCGCCGCCGGGCACTGCGCACGCTGGACGCGTTCCTGGCCGGGCTGCTGTCCCGCGGCCCGCTCCCGGCCGGCTTCGTGATCACGCTGCCCAAGGTCACCTCGCCCGACCAGGTGACGGCGATGGCGCGGTTGTGCGGGCGGCTGGAGCGGGCGCACGGTCTCGAGCCGGGGGCACTGGTCTTCGAGGTACAGGTGGAAACCCCCCAGGCGATCCTCGGCGCGGACGGCACCGCGGTCATCGCCCGGTGCGTGCACGCCGCCCACGAG
>Ga0335073_10010866_pt1 | contig 12800 bp, 10 predicted proteins | sample Lox_Sample_22_FD_207093 | JGI IMG/M metagenome (GOLD analysis project Ga0335073, IMG submission 207093) | Soil microbial communities from Loxahatchee National Wildlife Refuge, Florida, United States - Lox_Sample_2.2 | ecosystem: Environmental > Terrestrial > Soil > Wetlands | place: USA...
CACGGTAGCCCATGACAGACGTGCTCCTGGCGATGGTCTCGAGGGGGCCAAGCACAGCTATAGGGCACGTGGGACCGGCCACGATGAAACGGCCGAGGCTGGTCGAGAACCAACCTGGAAATACGCTGAAACGCATGAGGCGACCGCATACGCGATGGCGTATAAAAGCACATAATACGCTGAAACGTATATTGACGTGAATACGCTATGGCGTATACTCGCGAGCAACGATGGAGCTGCTCGCATGGCCGACCAGATTGCCCGTACTCCCAAACAAGTCGGAAACGCGGTGCGCCGCCATCGGCGCATGAAGGGCATGCGGCAAGAGGATCTCGGCGCAAAAACCCGCCTGCGCCAGGCGACGATCTCGGGGCTGGAAGCCGGAGAACCGGGCACTCAGCTGCGGACGCTTTTTGCCGTGCTCACAGCACTCGATCTGGAGCTGGTGATCCGTCCGCGCACGAAGATCTCCAACGAGAAGATTGAGGACCTGTTCTGATGGCGCGCCGCGGGACACGCGTACCCCTCAACATCTTCCTGAACGGACGGCTTGTCGGCCGCCTGCGGCGGCAGGCGAGCGGCGCCATCGACTTTGAATACGACAGCGACTGGCTCGCTTGGGAATACGCCCTCCCCGTGTCCCTCTCACTGCCTCTGCGCGAAGACCGCTTTGTCGGCGATCCCGTCATTGCCGTCTTCGACAACTTGCTTCCGGACAACGACCAGATCCGTCGCCGGCTGGCCGAACGGGTCAGAGCGGAAGGCTATGACGCCTACAGCCTCCTCGCCGCCGTAGGACGGGACTGCGTCGGTGCCCTGCAGTTCCTGCCGGACGGCGAAGACGCCGGCCCTGTGGGAGGCGTGTCCGGACGCCCGGTCAGCGACAAGGAGATCGCCGCTGTCCTCGGCGACCTCAAGCGCACCCCATTAGGCGTCGATGAAAGCGAGGAATTTCGCATTTCGCTGGCCGGCGCCCAGGAAAAAACAGCGCTGCTCTATTGGCGGAATAAGTGGCAGATTCCTCATGGCACGACGGCCACGACGCACATTCTCAAGCCCGAAATCGGCAAACTGCCGAACGGGATAGACCTCTCGCAAAGCATCGAGAACGAGCATCTCTGCATGCGGCTGACCGCAGCCTTCGGGCTGCCGACGGCCCGGACGGAGATACAGGATTTCGGCGGCAAGCGCGCTCTCGTCGTCGAGCGCTTCGACCGGCGCCGGACGAAGGACCGACGGCTGCTGCGTCTCCCGCAGGAGGATTGTTGTCAGGCCCTTTCCGTGCCTCCGCCCCGCAAATATGAGCCCGATGGCGGTCCCGGCATCCGCGATATTCTCGAGCTCCTGAGAGCCAGCGACGAACCGGAAGGCGACCAGAAGCTATTTCTCAAGGCGCAGATCGTGTTCTGGCTGCTTGGTGCTACCGACGGCCATGCGAAGAATTTCAGCATCTTTCTGCTGCCCGGCGGCCGGTTCCGGTTGACGCCGCTCTACGACATCATGTCGGCGCAGCCCAACGTCGATAAGGGGCAGATCCAGCGCAACAAGATGAAGCTGGCAATGGCCGTCGGCGACAAACGCCACTACGTCATCGACTCGATCATGCCGCGTCATTTCCTGCAGACGGCGGCAAAGTGCGGCATCCCCCCGGCATTCGTCCAGGGAATCATGGATGAGATAGCGAGCGATGCCGATCGCGCCGTCGACGCCGCGATTCGGGATCTGCCCGCGGGATTTCCGGCGCCATTGGCCACCTCCATCGTTGAAAGCCTGCGCCGGCGACTTCGTCTCTTGGCGCCCGCCACGGAAGCGGCCAGTTGAGACGAGGGCATTTTCTGCGTTGAGCCTTGGTGAGAACTGCTCAACGTTGACCATTCCCCACGCGTGACAGCCGAAATCTGATGGCCCATCGAAGGGTGAGGCGCGGCGCAGAGGCGAGTTCTGCGCCGCAAATCATCGCTCTTTCCACTTCAGAAACTCGGTTCCACGTGGCGGGCCGGCCGCCGAGCGCTCGGTGACAGGATGGCAGTCTTAGATAGGGACTGGCTGCTGCGGCCGTCTCGCTTCCCACTCCTCGAGCTACTGACGGCGGTGTTCGCACAACCTGCCGCCAGCTATTTCAGGACCTCAAGCCACGATGCCAGATAAGCGGCGCCATCCTTGTGCGGTTTCGGCCGACGTGGATCAGCACCGCGTCAGCGCATGGCCGCAATATAGTTGTAGCCGAGAGAGTCGATCGAATAAGTCTGCCCGCTCTCGTTAGCAGGAAGCGGACCATACGTGAACGATCGCGAGATCTGGAAGACTTGCCTCACGGTGCTCGCGTTGAGCTGCACGCCCATGAGCACATCCGGGGTGGAAAAACCAAGCAGAGAAGCCGTAGCACCACCCGTTACTACTGCGAAGAAATAAACCCCGGGCGCCAACGTGACGTTGACGGTGGCGGTCTTTACCCCGGTCGTCGAGACATCGATGGCTCCGCCATCAACAACCAGTGTCCCCGGTCCTCCGGTGGATACGTTCAGATTGTAGAGCCCAATTCGTGCAAGAGCACCCGTGCTTGCGGCGGCCACGTCGACCGCGAGAGCGGTATAGGTTCTCGTGAAGGGAACCACGATTGGCGTCACGCGCAGTATGTTGTTGGTAAGAAACGTCGTGCCCGTCGAGAAGCCCGCAGGGATATTCGTGAGATAGATGTCTGACTGCGAGAAATAAGGTGTTTGAAATGCGGATGTCGTCGACCCGCCACCGGAGCCATTGCTTGCCGCCGTGATCCGGCCTTCCGCATCGACGGTTATGTTCGCGCTCGTGTAGGACGTCGGCGTGACGCCGCTCGCCGGGAGGTCGATATTCATCGTTCCGGCGCCGGTGACCGGGCTTCCCGAGACCGAAACTGTGCCGCCCGGAGAAGCGATGCCGACGCTCGATACGCTGCCCTTGGTATTGATGCAGGCAATTATCGAATTGAGATCGGCCATTACCTGCGTCGCATCCGCGGTCTGTCCATTCGTGAGCTGGTAGGGTAGCGCAGGGCATGCCGCCTCGGCGGTATGCGAGCCGCTCAAAACCACACAGGCGATGGACAAGATCGAAGCCAAAATGCTATTTCGCCGCATGAACGTACCTCCGCACGAATGATCGTTTAGGTGGTCTCGCGATTGTTCGAGATTCCTGTCGGCCCGTTGAATTCGGATTTCATCCTGGCGCGCCCGATGGTCCAATTTCGAAGTTCCAAGTCGTCACCATCGATCGTCGCGATCTGTCGAAATCAAAATTGCAATGTCAGATCTATCCAAGCCTTGCCGCGCTCCACGACCGCATAGCCACTGATATGCTAAACCGGTATTTGCCATCGTAAATGGCTTCATAAAGCCCGCGAAGTGCTCTCTGTTGAGCAATCCTATCATTCGCTTCAGGCATCAGAATTGCCCCTCGCTACGAGTCATGGGCCACCCAACGAATATTTTACGCTCACCCCGTTAGGTCCAAAATACTGGGCGCCCGGTGCGCCCGTGGTTGTCCTTGTATATATCGTATATGTGGATTGCCCATTGGTAAGAACAGTGGTGGGTCCATTTGTTCCGGTCACCTGGGACGTCACCGTTGACGCCACTTTAGTTTCTTGCTCATTGAGCAACCTGGAACCGCGAAATAGGGCCATTGCCCGAGCATCTTCAAGCGCGCCCCAAAATTCTCGGAAGGACTGCTTCCATTCAGTGCCCGCGCTCTGCAAGGAACTCAGTAAGCCTTCAAGATCAGCTATCAGAATATCCAGAAAGATTCTCCCGTTCTGGAAGTCAGTCAGTCGTTGCAGCATGAGCCCATATTGCCGCTGATCGTATTCGGTCATGTTGCTTCCAAAATCGCGTCGCCGAGCATGAGGCTAATGCGTAAAAATCAGAAGAACCACAAATGCGAACCAAGTGGCGAAGACAGCATACTGACTGACCCTGACGATCTTGATCAGCTGTTCGCATCGCTCGTCCAACATTTCGTGGACTCTCTTGCAGTAGAGAATCAGATAACCCGGAACGGACAGCATCGGAAAGAACGGTCTCTGACCGAGCCTCCTGAGCCGTGAGTAAAGGAGATGAGAGCATATCGTAAATGTAAACAACGACGTCCCCGCAAGGAGCGCGGACCCGACCAGAAGAATTCGTTCGATCGTTATCACCATAGCACCGTATAGTTTGTAACTGTTCCACCATATCCGATCGGTGGTCCTAAAGACGCTCCAACTTGGACGCCGGAATATCCATTGCTTGCATTGAAGTCAGGTGATTTGAACGCTCCACCTGCTGCAGGTCCTATATTTCCTTCACCCTGAACGAATGGTCCCTGCCAAGACCCATGACCAATTGCGAAGTTGACCGAACCACCAATCCCCAATTCGAATCCATGCGACTGAACGTTGTTCGGGGTTCCATATCTGTATATGTGAAAACCACAGTCCGACGTGTATTCGAAGTTGACGCCGTAAGCTCCACCGCCTCCCGAGGTAAAGGGATTGATCGTCGAGACGCCAACCGAAATTCCAAGTGCCAATAGGCCCATAGGGTCCATTAGGAAGAGCGGGTTCCCTCGGACGTACGCATAGAGATTGGCTTCTGGATCGCTGACTTCACCGAGCGGGTCACGCGAGAGCCAGCGGCCAACGACAGGATTGTAGGCGCGGTATTGCGTGAGATAGAGCCCGCTGTCCGCATTGTAGAACATGCCGGCGTAGCCGAGGTCGGTGAGCGGAGCCGCCGCCTGCAGCGCACTCCCGTACGGGTCGAAGTCATAGGTCGGCGCATTGCTGCTGCTCGCGAAGGCGCGCCGGACAGAGCCGAGCTGGTCCGAACCGTAATAATACGGTTGCGCCGGGGTGCCGGGGGTGAGCTCGCCCTCGATATAGTAGCCACGCGTGACGGCGTTGCCGGCACTGCGCGCCTGGCAAATGCGCGAGCCGCACCAGAGATAGGAAGTGGTGACCGCGCTGCCGCCTCCCGCCGGCGTGCTGCTGATCGCGGTACGCCGGTCGAGGCCATCGTAAGCGAAGCTGGTCTGCTTGCCCGGCTGCGACGGGTAGGTGATGCCGACCAAGCGGTTCTCGGCGTCCCAGGTGTAGTTGCGCTGTCCGTCCGAGAGCAGATTGCCGTTCGCATCGTAGGTGAGCGGCTGGCTCGAGAGGGTCGTAAGCTGGTTCAAATTGTTGTAGCTCGCCGTCTGCGCGGTCGTGCTTGGATAGGCAATCGAGCTGTCGCTGCTTTGCGAGATCGCGGTGATGAAATTCTCTGGCGTCGTGGTGAACTGGAAGTTCGAGAATTGCCCCGCTGACAACCCCACATTGCTGATGCCCGAAAGGCGCCGGTCGCCGGAATTGGGCAGATAGCTCCAGGCGGTGGAGAGGGTGGAGCTCGCAAGCTGGCGCGACGTGATCTGCCCGGTCTGGCCAAGATAGGCGAGCGTGAAGGAGCCGAGGTCGCTGGCGTGGGTGATCAGCCGCCCGATGGCGTCGTACTGGAGGGTCTCGGCTCCGGAGCCAGTGACGGTCCGCGAGGTCAACCGGTCGAGCGCATCGTAGACATAGGCGATCGCGCTGTTCGCCAGCGGGCCGGCCTCCTGCTGCAGCTCCAGGGCGCCGATCACGCCGATCGGGAAGTACGTGTACTGCGTCGTGCCCGTGCCGTCGGTCATCGAGGCGAGGCGCGGGAAATAGGGATCGTAGGAGAAGCCGACATTCGGTGTCGGGTTGACCGCGTTCTGATAGGTGATGCCGACGAGCCGATCGTCTTCTGCGTAGGCGTACTGCTTCGTCTGGCCGAGCGCGTCGGTCACCGATTTGAGGCGGCTCGTCGTGTTCTCGTAGATGTAGGTGACCGTACTGTTATCGGCATATTGCTTGTCGGTGAGCCGCCCCTCGACATCGTATGTCCAGCTCGTGACATTGCCCTTGGGATCCCGAAGGCTGGTCAGCTCGTCGATGCCGTTGTAGCCGTAGAGCGCCTGGTTGCCTGAAGGATCGGTGACCGCGGTGAGACGCCGATTGGCGTCATGGGTATAGGTCCACAGCCGACCCTCGCGGTCCTGATATGAGGCAAGATCGAGCTTGTCGTAGGTATAGCGATCAGACGTGCCATCCGGGTAGGTGATCTGGGTCACCCGATCCGCGTTGTCGTAGCTGTAGGCGACCGTCCAGCCTTCTGAATCGGTGTAGGTCGCCACCCGATCGAAAGCGTCATAGGTGAAGCTGGCGGCGACGAGATTGTTGGCGTTCACGATCGTCGTCAGGCGATTTGATGTGTCGTACTGATACGACGTCGTCTGGCCGAGCGGGTTGGTGACGGAGGTCAGCTGTCCGGCGGCATTGTAGGAATAGCTCGTCATCTGGCCGGCGGCGTCGGTATAGAGGATCGGCCGGTGGTGAGTGTTGTAGATGAATTGCGCGATGGTGGTCCGGATGCCGTTGGCCGTGCTTTGAGCGACGGCGGCGAGATCGACGCCATTGGCATAGGCGAAGGCCGTCGTGCGGCCGACCGGGTCGATCGTCTGCGTCAGATTGAAGTAGTTGTCCGCGTCATAGGAAGCCTGGCTGAGCTGGGTCGTGCCGTCGTCGAGCACGCGACCGGTGGCGATCGGCTGATCGTAGCTCCCGCCATAGAGGCTGGCTGACTGGCCGGGATAATTGAACCAGATGCGGTTCTCGAGCGGGTATTTGACGCTTTCGATGCCCGTGGATTTGATCGTGGTATTGGCGACGTGCACGAAGTGGCGGTCGCGCGCCTTGGTGTAGTCGCACCCGCCGGTGGGCGTGCAACCGGCGACGACGTAGGCATTCTTGTCCCAGTGAAAGCTGTCCCGATAGGTAAGGTACTGATTGGTCGGCGCCACCGGCATCCCTTGCGGGACGGTGGCGGCGGGATCGCTGTCCGGAATTGGCGCCGGCTCCAGCCACTCCTCCCGCTCGTGATAGCCGAGCGGGTCGGTCACCTGTACGAAGCGCGGCGGAGCGCTCGTTCCCGGAGCCGTATAGCTGAAGCTCGTCGTGCCATAAGGGGTCGTAAGCGCGTTGACGAGCGAATTGGCGTCATAAGAGAAGCTGGAGGTCAGCCCGATCACATCGGTGATCGAGCTGAGGCGACCGCTGGAATCGTAAGTCAGGGTCGCGCTGCGGCCAAAGGGATCGCTGATCTGCGTGACGAGCAGCGGCTGGCCGGGTTGGCCGTACGTGAATGTGGTCTGGCGGCCGACGGCATCGGTCAGCGAGGTGAGCCGCAGCTGGTTGTCATAGTTGAGCGTGAGCGCATTGCCCTGGGGGTCGATCACCTCGCTGAGGAAGACGTGCCGGGGATAGGCGGCGCTGCCATCCGACTGGGCATAGACCTCGATGCTCCCGTCCCGAAGCTGCCGCTGATAGGTGACCGGCGTTCGCGATGCCAGCACGAGAACCGAGCCGTCATCGTCCTGGGCGGTGAAACGGCCGGTAGTGCTGTTGTAGCCGCTGTAATAGAAGGCACCGCCGCCGGCGAGGTAGCGGGAGACATTGGCACCCGGATTCGTCGGGTCGTCCGCCACGTAGCTGAGCCAGTTCAGCGTCCATTTAGGGCTGACATTGAAGAAATTGAAATTCTGCGGCTGGCTGTCCTCGCGCTGATTGTAAGTGATCTGAACCTTGGCAGACGGGCCGATCGGCGGCGTGTAGCCCACCGGCGTATCCGCGAGCGTCACGCTGACGCTCGATTCCAGGATGTTGTAGCCGCAGAGAGGGCAGGTACCCGTGGGCTTATTCGCTTTCACATCGCCGACATCACCTTGCCTCGTCCCATTGGTCGGCCCTTTCCCCCAGACGCGCTGGGCTTCCGTCGCATCGACGGCGCGCCAGCCGGCGCTCATCGGCATGCTGGCGGGCACCAGAAAATAGCCACTGGCCTCGGAATCGAGAGCCGCCTCGGTCACCCAGAGCTCGGAGCTGGCGAATACGGGATCGGCGACATGGTAGCGGCCGTTCGCCTTGCCCACGATCGCCGCGAAGTGGCCTACTTTCCAATGCACGATCGCCCATTGCGGCACCGGCTGCCCCGGCTTGCGGAAAACGAGGCGATAGGGAAACTTCGCCCGCTCCGCGAGCTGCGCCACCTCGGCGAGGCTCGTCCCGTTCGGTCCGGCGCGATACCACTGGAGAAAGCTGACCTGCTCGAAAGCGGAGCCCCGCGCCCGCATCAGCGACGAGAGCGCCAGCGGGCCGCAGTTGAACAGATGCCGCGGGTCGTTCTCCGCCTGCGCCAGCTCCTCGCGCGCCACTTGCACGGCCTCGGTCGCGGAGCCGGTTATCGGGCGATTACCGATCTCGGCAAAGAGCGCCGCGAGCTTCTCGTTTTGGCCGAGCGACGCATAGAGCCGTGCCAGCTCGCCGACGGCTCGATCCACAAGCGCTCTGGCATGCGGCTCGGTGGCGTTCCTGCCCAGCACCCATGCCTTCTGCCAGGCCTCGATCGCCCGGGAAAAATAGCCCTCGTGAAGGTATGCAAGCCCGAGATTCGTGAGCACCGCCGGCGCCCAGCCGGAATGGGGATGCTGCGACAGGAACGCGGCGAGGCTGTCGAGATCGTCCGGTCCTTTGCGCCGCTCATAGGCAGTCAACGCCTGCGCGAGGGCGAGATCCTCTGCCGCCGACGTGTGAGCGGTGGCCACCAAGGGCTCCGCAAGGCGAGCGGACTCTATCGTCGCCGCCGTTCCGGTGAGGCGATCAGGATTGGTTGCCGCCCATGTCGGCTCGACCGTGGCGATGAGAACCAGCGATGCGACGAGCATCCCGGCCCACGATGTGGCAGGCACCGGCCGCGTCGGCAATCCCGACTTCCTTTGGAATCCCCGTGCGACCGAAAGCCGGAGAGCCGACAGAACCTTCATCACTGCGATGTCCACGGGAAGCATCCCCACACGCCTGAGCCCCATGTCGGCGACACGGGCGCGCCGCCGATCGTGTTGGTCTGCAACGTCCGGTTTCCGGCGGCGTCATAGCCATAGGCGACGCACGTGCCGTTGTCGTAGAGCGCCGTCGTAAGGCGCCCGACCGGATCATAGGTATAGGTAGCGGAGACCGTCGCGGCAGCGGCCCCGATGGCGGCTATCGCCAGCAGCGGCAGCACAACAGATAGCCTGAACAGCGAGCTGTTGAAAAATGCGCGACCTTCGCCGACGCGCATCATCTCAGCTTCCCGGGCTCGGAGGGAAGACGGGCCCTCTCGGCCTTATGCGGTCGCTGGTATTGAAGCGATCAACATCGCCGATGCATTGGGACGCGCGGCCCGCGACCCGAGATTTTGACGGCGGTGCCGCGCCGTTGGCGATCCACCGCATGACGCCGCTCCCCCACCTGGCTGCGGAACATTCTCGTCAAAGCGAATCCACAGGCATCTTGGAGCAATCCGTCATTGGTGTCTATATCTAACAGATAGACTATATTTGAGTGTCACCGCTTCGGCAGCTTCGTCTCTTGGCGCGCCCGCTACGGAAGCGGCCAATTAGAGACGAGACATTTTCTGCGTTGAGCCTTGATGAGAATTGCCCCGCGTTGACCATTTTCCACGCGTCACGCCGAAATCCATGTTGGCCCATCGAAGGGTCAGATGCGGCGCAGAGGCGGGCTCTCCGCCGCATATCATCACCCTTTCCAGTCCAGCAGACTCGGCTCCAAGTAGCGGCCGGCCGCCGAGCGCTCGGTGACAGGCCGGCAGTCTTCTTTCAGCTGGAATAGTGCCGACTGCTGCGGCCGTTTGGCCTTCCACTCCTCGAGCTGCCGTCGGCGGCGCTCGCACAATTGCCGCCAGCTGTAGGCACGCCCATCGATCATAATGATGTCCGGCACGGTCATTGGACCGCCTCCACCGTCCCAGCGGGCAGCAGGCCGTTGAGATAGTCGGCGGCGCGCTGAGCGTGCGAGGCAGCGGTGAAAATGGCGCGCTTGTCGTTCTTCAGCACGCTGAGCCACCCGGCGATATAGGCGGCGTGATCCTCTCGAACCTCCGGAGTCAGCGACAGATTCGCGCACAGGAAGGCAGAGCCGAGCTCGGCGACAAGCTTCTCCACCGCGTAGCCTTCATCGCCGAAACGCTTTCGCCCGAAATCACGATCAAGCCGAGATGGATGACGCGTCCAGTGCGTGTTATGCCGATATCGGCATAACACGCATAATGCCGTAGCCGGGATTATGCCGCATGACCTCCGTCGGAGGCTTGTTGCCGGACGTGGGTCATGCGGTGGTTCGGCATAATCAGAGCCCTTCAAGGAACGCGAGAAGTTGGTCGTCGGGATGGAACCGGCTCGTCGGCGTTGCCGGCGCGGCGACGCGAGCAAGCGCCTTTTCCTTCATCCGCATGTCGGCGTGGATGTAGATCTGGGTGGTCGCGACGGACTCATGTCCGAGCCAGAGAGCGATCACCGCTTGATCGACGCCATGGTGGAGCAAGTCCATCGCAGTGCTGTGGCGCAGCGTATGCGGCGTGACCCGCTTGGTGCCGATGCTCGGGCACGCGCGCGAGGCCGTGAGGCAGTGCTTGCGGATCAGATGTTCGAGCGCATCGCGGCTCAGACGCTCGCCCCGGATCGACGGGAACAACGGCCCGTTGTCGTCGCAACGGTCGCCGATCCACGCCGCAAGCAGTTTCGCCGTATCGCGGCGCAGCGGCGTGCAGCGTTCCTTCCGGCCTTTTCCCATGCAGCGGATGTGCGCGCCGCTGCCAAGCGCCACGTCGCCACACTTGAGGTTCACCAGCTCGGATGCCCGCAGGCCCGTCTGGATCGCGAGCAGGAGCAACGCATGATCGCGCCGTCCCGCCCATGTCGTGCGATCCGGCGCCGCCAACAACGCCGCGATCTCGTCGGCGTCGAGGAACGTCACCGCGCGCTTCACATAACGTTTGTTGGGCATCGCGAGGATGCGCTGGCAGTGGAGCAGCCAAGTGGGATCAGTTATCGCGACGTAGCGGAAGAACGACCGAATCGCGGCAAGCCGCGTGTTACGGCTGCGCGCCGTGTTCCCGCGCGCCGTCTCGCCATGGACGAGGAAGTCGGCGACCAGATCGGCGTCGATATCTTCGACCGTGAGCTTGACCGGCGGCTTCCCGTGCCGGGCGCTCGAGAATCGCAAGAGCAGACGGAACGTATCGCGATAGCCAGCGACGGTATGGGGGCTGGCCTCCATCTGGGTGCACAGCCGGTCGGTGAAGAAGCGCTGGATCAGCGCGGACAAGGTGACGGCGCTCATTGGGCCGCCTCCCCATCGCTGGTGGTCGCGCGCGCCATCGCCAGATTGAGCAGCTCGGGCACCGCTTCCAGATACCAGAACGTGTTGTCGGGGTCGGTATGGCCCAGATAGGTCGTCAGCCGAATCATCTCGCGCGCCGGGTCCTTGTCCGCCCGGTACCAGTTGATCATCGTTCGGACGGCGAAGGTATGGCGAAGATCGTGGATACGCGGGCCGCGACCATGCCGGCAGTATTGCTGATCTGCGCGCAAGCCGATCTGCTGGCTGGCACGAGCGAAGTTGTATCGCGCGCCGCAGTCGGTCAGCCTCATTCCATTTTCGGTGACGAAGAACGCGGGCGCGGCACGTCCGAGCAACCGGTCGCGCTCGGCGGCATAGGCGACGAGCTGTGCCATGACGGTCGGGTCGAGTGGTAGCAGCCGTTCCTTGCCGAGCTTTCCGCGCCGCACGCGCAGCACGCCGTTCGCGGCATCGAGGTCGTTATCGTCCAGCGCCAGCGCCTCGCTGATCCTGAGGCCGGTGGCGGCGATAAGTCCGAACAGGGTCGAGCAGGTCAGTCCGCGCAGGCCATAGATCGACGGCAGAGCCTTGGCCGCAGCGATGATCGATGCGATCTCGGCCTCGCTGTAGATATAGGGGCGCTGCCGCCCGGAACGGTCGGGCAGCAGCCCGGGCGGCGGCACTTCATGGGCGGGATCGATGCCGCTCAGCCACTGCACGAACAGCCGCACCTTGCCGAACCGGGCCGATCGCGTCGATGTGCCCACATCGGGCAGGCTCGCATCCCAACGCAGGAACAGCGCCGTGTCGATGTGCGAAGCGCCTTCCTGATCGGCGAACCGGACGAAGCGGCGGAGTATCCGCTCGTCAGTGCGAAGGTCGTAGCCAAGGCTGCGTCTGATGCTCAGATAGCGGTCGAGCTGGGGCGAGATGCTCATTTTACGCCTCCCGCCACCGGCCAGGGCTGCGCGATCGACCGCAGCCCATCGATGTCGAGCCGGGCATATATCATGGTCGATGTCCGCGAGCGGTGCCGCAGCACATCGCCCACCTCGTCGAGCGACGCACCCGCGTTCACCAGCCGGGTCGCAAGGCTATGACGAAGCAGGTGCGATCCAACATAGGGTGTGACCGGCTTCTGGCCCGTCGCAGCCAGGGCGTCCTTGAGGATGCCGTTGACGATTTGGCCGTCCTTGAACGCACGGTGCGGCGCGCGGTGCGTGACGAACGCCGTACGGCACGTCGTCAACCCGCGTTCCTCGCGAAGATATCGGCTCAGTGCTTCGCCGACCTCGGAGGATATGGGCAAGCGGTCGTGGAGCTTGCCCTTGCCGCGCACCAGCAGTTCGCCCGCGCGCCAGTCGATATCGTCAAGCTGGATCGCGATGACCTCGGCGGCGCGAAGCCCGAGCCGCGCCATGAGCAGCAACATCGCGTAATCCCGCGTGCCATGCCGGGGGTTGCCGCGCACCGACGCGAGAACGGCCTCGACCCCATCGGGCGACAAGTGCCGGGGCAGTCGCGCATCCCAGCGGTGGGCTGCCTTGGGAAT
>Ga0335073_10010867_pt1 | contig 12799 bp, 9 predicted proteins | sample Lox_Sample_22_FD_207093 | JGI IMG/M metagenome (GOLD analysis project Ga0335073, IMG submission 207093) | Soil microbial communities from Loxahatchee National Wildlife Refuge, Florida, United States - Lox_Sample_2.2 | ecosystem: Environmental > Terrestrial > Soil > Wetlands | place: USA: Florida...
CTGCAGTAATCGGCTGGCGGATTCTCGCACCTGCGCGGGCCGGGCGACACGCGGCGTTCCACAGGCTAGGACTGCACTGACGCGGTTGTGCACAGCGATGCTCCAGCGTCCCGGACGGTCAGGGAAGCCGGCACATCCTTGGCAGGTGCGCTGGCGGCACTGGGCCGCCGGCCGTCAGCGGCGGCGCCGACAGAGTGACGGTGGGCGTGCCGGACGTCGAGGAGGCCCCGATATGGCCAATGAGGCAACTTTCAGCGTGACTGGCTACGTGGCGACGCCGCCGAAGGGCGGATATACCAGGAACGGGACGCGCACGCTCTACATGCGGGTTGGCTGGACCCCGCGCAGGTTCGACAGGCGCACCGGGGAATGGACGGACCAGCAGACGTCGTTCGTCGGCGTCACCTGCTACCGGAAGGTGGCGGAGAACGGCGCCGCGTGCTTGCGCCGAGGCGACCCAGTCGTGGTCAAGGGCACGCTCACGGTCCGCGAGTACGGTCCGGACAAGCGTGTCACCGTCGACGTGTTCGCTGAGTCGATCGGGCACGACCTGTCCCGCGGCGTGACCATCTTCAAGAAGAACACCGAGCAGCTGGAGCAGACCGCGCTCGAACGCGAGCGGGCGATGGCCGCGGAAGGACGCGTGCCGCTGCCCGGCGACCGGCAGGACTGGGACCGAACCGGGCAGCCGGACGCCATGGGACCGGATCCCGAGGAATCGGAGTACGGCGGGCCGGAGCCGGACCCCGAGGAAAATGACCCTGCCGAGAGTGAGCACGACAGCGGGACCAGCTACCAGGCCGAACTCGAGCCCGGCGCTGCGGGCGCGCCGGCTGCGGAGGGTGGCGCGGCGTTCGACGACGACGAAGCTCGGCAGATGATGGCGCAGGCCGGCGAGCCGGCTGAGCCAGTCACGGTGCCGGCCTGACTCGGGTCGCGTCGCGCTCCGGGCCAGCACCAGCGCCTAGGCCCGGCCTAGGCTGCGGGCCAGCCTAGGCTGCGGGCCAGCCTAGGCTGCAGGCCAGCCCAGGCTGCGGGCCGGCCCGGCTCCGGGCCAGGGCCGGCCGCCCCGCCGGGTCCGGAGCCCGGCCTGACCTGCACTTTGCGCTCGGCTAGCTGGGCAAACGGCGCCGGTCCCGGCATCGGAGGCCGCTGGTTCGTAACCCGGTCAGGTACCGCCTACCCTTGGAGCCATGCCGGAGTACATCTACCAGATGAGCCGTGTCCGCAAGGCTCACGGCGACAAGGTCATCCTGGATGACGTCACGCTCGCGTTCTTGCCGGGCGCCAAGATCGGTGTTCTTGGCCCGAATGGCACGGGCAAGTCGACGCTGCTGCGGATGATGGCCGGGGTTGAGCAGCCGTCCAACGGCGAGGCCAGGCTGATGCCTGGTTTCACTGTCGGGATCCTGGAGCAGGAGCCAGTCCTGGATGACTCCAAGACGGTGCTGGGCAATGTCGAGGAGGGCGTCGCCGAGACCAAGGCGCTGCTGGATCGCTATAACGAGATCGCCGAGCAGATGGCTACCGACTACTCCGATGATCTGCTGGAGGAGATGGGCCGGCTGCAAGAGCAGCTGGATCACAAGGGCGCCTGGGATCTGGAAAGCCAGCTGGAGCAGGCGATGGACGCGCTGCGGTGCCCGCCGCCGGATGCTGAGGTGAGCGTGCTGTCGGGTGGCGAGCGGCGCCGGGTCGCATTGTGCCGTTTGCTGCTGTCCCAGCCCGACCTGCTGCTGCTGGATGAGCCGACTAACCACCTGGACGCAGAGAGCGTGGCCTGGCTGGAGCAGCATCTGGAGAAGTACCCGGGCACTGTGGTCGCTGTTACCCACGACCGGTACTTCCTGGACAACGTGGCCGGCTGGATCCTGGAACTCGACCGTGGCCGCGCCTACCCCTACGAGGGCAACTACTCCACTTACCTGGAGACTAAGGCGGCCCGGCTCAAGGTCGAGGGCCAGAAAGACGTGAAGCGGCGCAAGCGCCTCGAGGACGAGCTGGAGTGGGTTCGCTCGAGCCCGCGGGCCCGCCAGGCTAAGAGCCGGGCCCGGCTGCAGCGGTATGAGGAGATGGCAGCCGAGGCCGACCGCGACAGGAAGCTGGACTTCGAGGAGATTCAGATACCGCCGGGGCCGCGGCTGGGGACCCAGGTTGTCCAGGTCGAGGGGCTGACGAAGGGCTTTGACGACCGGACGCTGATCGAGGACCTCAGCTTCAGCCTGCCGCAGGGCGGCATCGTCGGCATCATCGGGCCGAACGGCGTGGGCAAGACGACGCTGTTCAACATGATCGTGGGCGAAGAGCAGCCAGACTCCGGCACGATCAAGGTCGGCGATACCGTCGAGATCGCCTACGTGGACCAGTCACGGTCGAGGATCGCGCCGGACAAGAACGTCTGGGAAGCCATCTCCGACGGCGAGAGCTACATCACCGCAGGAAAGACCGAGATACCCAGCCGCGCTTACGTGGCGGCGTTCGGCTTCAAGGGCAGCGATCAGCAGAAGCCGGCCGGCGTGCTGTCCGGTGGCGAGCGCAACCGGGTGAATCTTGCCCTGACCCTCAAGCTGGGCGGGAACCTGCTGCTGCTTGACGAGCCGACCAACGACCTGGACGTGGAGACGCTGTCGTCGCTGGAGAACGCGCTGCTGGAGTTCCCCGGCTGCGCCGTGATCACCAGCCACGACCGGTGGTTCCTTGACCGGATCGCCACCCACATCCTGGCCTGGGAAGGCGGAGCCAGCTGGTTCTGGTTCGAGGGCAACTTCGAGGCCTACGAGAAGAACAAGATCGAGCGGCTCGGAGCCGAGGCCGCCAGGCCGCACCGCGTCACGTACCGCAAGCTCACCAGGGGCTGATAAGCAAGCGGGCGAGTGTCCTGCTTCCTGCGCATATATGCTCGACCGGCGCGCTCGCTGAGACGTCCCGCTGCGGGCGCACCTACCGGCGATCGGAGCGAACACGAGCATGCCCAGTGGCGAGCCCTCAGTTGACCGTACTAGCCTGCCCGCCCAGGTCCCTGCGGGCGCTGACGCCGGCGTCCGGGGCAGCGCCGGCCTGCCCGACCGCGCCCGGGTCGTGGTGGTCGGCGGCGGGATCATCGGGACCTCGATCGCGTACCACCTCGCGCACCTCGGCATCCGGGACGTTGTCCTGCTCGAGCGCGACCGGCTGACATCAGGCACCACCTGGCACGCGGCCGGGCTGATGGCGACCTTCGGCTCGACATCCGAGACGTCCACCGAGCTTCGGAAGTACACCCGCGACCTGTACCTGCGGCTGGAGGCCGAGACCGGCCTGGCTACGGGCATGCGCCAGGTCGGCCTCATCGAGCTGGCGATCGATCCTGGCCGGCTGGAGGAGTACCGGCGCGTCGCTGCGTTCAACCGCCACTGCGGCGTCGATGTGCACGAGATATCGGCCAAGGAGATCGCTGACCTATGGCCGCTGGCCAGGACCGACGACGTCCTGGCCGGCTTCTACATCCCGGCCGATGGCAGGGTAAACCCGGTCGACGTGACCATGTCGCTGGCCAAGGGGGCCCGGCAGCAGGGCGCCAGGATCATCGAGGGCGTCGCCGTGACCGGCTTCCTGGCCGAGGGCGGCACGGTGACCGGAGTGCGGACCGACAAGGGCGATATCGAGGCCGAGTACGTCGTGAACTGCGCCGGGATGTGGGCCCGCCAGCTCGGCGAGCTTGCCGGTGTCAGCATCCCGCTGCAGGCGGCCGAGCACTATTACCTGCTCACCGAGCCCATCAGTGAGGTAAGCCGCGACTGGCCGGTGCTGGAGGATCCGGCGAATTACGGCTACTTCCGCGAGGAGGGCGGCGGCCTGATGCTCGGCATGTTCGAGCCCGTCTGTGCACCGTGGAAAGTCGACGGCATCCCGGCGGACTTCTCGTTCGGTGAGCTGCCGCCAGACTGGGACCGAATGAGCCCGTTCCTGGAAAAGACGATGTCCCGGATCCCGATCTCCGCCCAGGTCGGGATCCGCAAGTTCTTCTGCGGTCCGGAGAGCTTCACCCCGGATCTTGCGCCGGTCATCGGCGAGGCGCCGGAGCTGCGGAACTACTTCGTGGCGGCAGGGCTGAACTCGATCGGGATCCTGACCGGCGGCGGCATCGGGCGGCTGATGGCGCACTGGATCGCCACCGGCCGGCCGGACATGGACGTCACCGGCATGAACATCGACCGGCTGCATCCCTACCAGACCAACCCCGAGTACCGGGCGACGCGAACCGTGGAGTCGCTTGGCATGGTCTACGCGACGCATTACCCCGGCAGGTCGATGCGGACCGCGCGGGGCGCGAAGCTGTCCCCGGTCCACCAGCGGCTGGTCGAGCAGGGCGCATTCTTCCGCGACGTAAGCGGCTGGGAAGGTGCCGACTGGTACGCCCCGGCGGGCACAGTGCCGCAAGCCGGCGAGCTGTCCTGGGGCCGCCAGGACTGGTATGTCAACTGGGAGGCTGAGCACCGCGCGTGCCGGGACGGCGTGATCCTCATGGACATGTCGTTCATGGCGAAGTTCGCGGTACAGGGCCGCGACGCTGGAGCTGAGCTCGACCGCATCTCCGCGAACGCTGTCAACGGCGAGCCGGGCGTGATCACCTACACCCAGTGGCTCAATGCCGAAGGCAAGATCGAAGCGGACCTGACGGTTACCAAGCTCGCCGACGATGACTTCTACGTTGTGGCCTCGGACACTGCGCACCGGCATGCGCTGACCTGGATGCGCCGCCATTTCGCGGCCAGCGGCGCGCACGCCTTCGCGACCGACGTCACGGCGGCCTATGCGCAGCTCAACATCCAGGGCCCGAATTCCCGCGCGTTGCTGGCTGCGGTGACCAGGGCTGATGTCAGCGACGAGGCGTTTGGCTTCAGGACAGCCAGGCAGATCGACATCGGCTTCGCCCGTGTGCTGTGCATCCGGATCACCTACCTCGGCGAGCTCGGCTATGAGCTGCATATTCCGGCTGAGCAGGCGGTGCACGTCTACGACCGGCTGGTCGAGGCAGGCCGCGATCTCGGGCTGCGACACGCGGGCCTGAAGGCGCTCTCGAGCCTGCGGATGGAAAAGGGTTACCGCGACTACGGCCACGACATCGACAACACCGACACGGTGCTTGAGGCAGGACTCGGCTTCGCAGTGGCACTTGACAAGGCCGGCGGTTTCACCGGCCGGGATGCCGTAGCAGCGCAGCAGGCGGCGGGGCCGCTGACCAGGCGCCTGGTGCAGGTGCTGCTCACCGATCCCGAGCCGCTGCTGTTCCACGCCGAGATCGTTCGCCGCGACGACGCCGAGGTCGGCTACGTCAGGGCCGCGTCCTACGGCTGGACGCTAGGCGGCGCTGTCGGCCTGGCGATGGTCGATTCTGGCGAAGAGCCGATCAATCAGGCCTGGATCGATGCTGGCCAGTGGACTGTGCAGGTCGGCGACCGGCTGATCCCGGCGCGAGCGTCGCTCCGGCCGCTGTACGACCCGGCCAGCAAGCGGATCAGGATGTAACGCGTTAGCGCTAACTCACCTGATGCACGTCCGAGCCGGAGATCACGCCATTGGTCACCGTGTAGGTGCCCTGGAAGACCTTGACTGTTCCGTCGGTCTGCACTGCGTCCAAACTGGCGGTAACGACGTTGCCGTCGACACGCGAGATCTTGACCAGGTCATGCTTAGTGCCAGCGAATCCGGCCCGAAACGTCGCGAACGAGCCGTTCTTCTCAGTGAGATTCCAGGCGGCCACGAACCGGTGGTGGTTGATGTAGAAGAAGTACTCGCGCACCACAAGCTTCGACTGCTGCTCGACGACCGACGGTCCGGTACTCGAGCCGCTGGCCGGCGGAGGCGCGGCGGCCTGGTGATGAAATAGCCTGTACCCGACTCCGGCAAGCCCCGCCAGAACGAGCACCGCAATGACGGCGAGCGTAATGTTGCGGCCCCTGTTGGAGCGTCGGCGCGACCAGGATGCGTGATCAGGCTGATGCGGCCTCGTTCCCTGCCCATCATCAAAGTGGTGGCTGAGCGGCCCGTTAACCCGACCCGCGAACTCACTCGGCGCGACCGGTGCCGCAGCAAGCCGCGATGGGCGAACAGGCTCGTGCTCGGCGAAGCTGACCCGGTCGTTTCTGGCAGGAACGTCGCGGTCCCAGCTGGTCACCGGAACCGTGCGCGGCGCACGGTCGGCACCAGCACGGTCGGCGCCAGCCCAGTCGGGTGGTGCCGGGTGATCAGCGACCTGCTGGTGGTCCGGCCGGTGCAGGACTGACCGGGCATCAGGCCACTGCGCGCGCATCTCGGCAGGCGCGGTGCGGGGCCGCGCAGAATGCTCGCAGGCCGCGCTGAGTGCCAGGGCGAAATCGCGGCACGTCTGGTACCTGCCGCTGGGGGACTTGGCCATGGCTGCGGCAATGACCTCGTCAACCGCCGGTGAGAGCTCAGGCCGCCGCTGTGTCACGCTCGGGGGAGCCGACTCGAGCTGGGCCCACATGACCGCCATGCTGTCGTCGTGGCGGAACGGCGGCGCCCCGGTGAGCATTTCCACGGCAGTGCAGGCCAGCGCGTACTGGTCGGCCCGCCCGTCGACCGGATGGCCCTGGATCTGCTCAGGCGAGACATAGTCGAGCGTGCCGAGGAACTGGCCTGTCGAGGTAAGCGTCGTGGGGTTGATCGAGTGCTTACTGAGCCCGAAGTCGGATAGGTAGACGTGGTCGGAGTCGTCGCTGGCCAGCCCGAGCAGGATGTTGCCCGGTTTCACGTCGCGGTGCACAAGGCCGTGGGCGTGAGCCGCGTCAAGCGCGGATGCGGCCTGGGCGACGATCGCCGCCGTGCGGGCTGGCGACAGCCTGCCTTCAGAGTCGATCAGCGAGCGCACGTCACCGTGCCCGACATAGCGCATCGCGATGAACAGCACACCGCCCGCCTCGCCTGCCTCGAACACCGGGATGATGTGCGGGTGGTCCACGCCGGCCGCGGCGCGGGACTCGCGAATGAAGCGCTGCCTGAAGGCCTCATCCTCGCCGAGGTGGGGCGCCAGCACCTTGAGCGCCACGACGCGGCCAAGCCGCAGGTCAAGCGCCCGGTAGACGATGGCCATCCCGCCGCGCCCGATCTGCTCCTGGACCTGGTACCCGGCGAGCTGTTCGCCCGGAACCAAACCCCCCGGGTCGGAGCGAACGTCCTGTGTCACTGCTCATTGCCTCCAGTGGCGGGCCCGTTCGGCGCCCTGGAACTAAGCGTTGGCGGTGCCACGGTCGTGCCCAGGTGAGAACTGGTTGTCCCAAGTATCTTGGGATGTGCGGGGCATCGCAAATGGCGCGGCTCAATCTGAGCAGTATGTAATCGGCCGGGAGCCGGGCGCCGGCCGGTCAGATTGCCGGAACACCGCAGCGGTTTACTGGCCGCAAAACCGGCAAATCGTTCGCGTCAGCGCAGGAAGTCGCTGCGGTGTCAGAACTTGCTGGGTCGCTGTCAGGCGGGGTGGGTCGCTGACCGGCGGGGGTGAGTCGCTGACCGGCCGGGGTGAGTCGCTGACCGGCGGGGGTGGGTCGCTGTCAGGCGGGGGTGAGCCCCAGGTCGGGTCCCCGGCCGGATGCGCTACCGGCCTGGTCGGGCTGGTTCACCAGGCTGTGCGCGGCCATGACCAGGTATTCCCACAACTGGGCGTCGTGCCCTGGGTCTAGCTCGAGCTCGTCCAGCGCGGTCCGCATGTGCCGCAGCCAGGCATCGCGCTCGGCCGGGCCGATGGCGAAGTGCACGTGCCGCATCCGTAGCCGCGGATGGCCCCGGCGCTCGTTGTAATCCGCCGGGCCGCCCCAGTACTGGATCAGGAACAGCCGCAGGTGCTCCTCAGCAGGCCCAAGATCGCGGCTCGGATAGACCCGACGCAGCTCCGGATCGGCGGCGACTTCGGCGTAGAAGCGGTGCACCAGGCGCCGGAAGGCTGGTTCCCCGCCGATGGCGTCGTACAGGCTGGGGGCTTCGGTTTCGCTCATGTCGCGACCAGCCTAATGGGTGGTCGGCGGTGATGATCACGCATGCGGCGGCTCAGCCTGCTGGGGCACGGTCTCAGCGTGCACCGGGTCGGCGGGCACGTGGTCGGCGGGCACGTGGTCGGCTGGCACCGGGTCGGCTGGCAGCGGGCCGGCTGGCAGCGGGTCGGCTGGCACCGGGCCGGCTGGCAGCGGGTCCGCCTGATCGAGCGCCAGGCCGGCGCTCGCATCCAGTGCCTCCTTGAGCCGCTCCCGCAGCTCCCTAGCAACCTCGAGCCTGACCTGCGGTGCCGTCCGGGCCGCGACCCGGATCACGACTGTGTCCGCGGACACATCCTCGACTCCCCAGACCTGCGGCCGGTCCAGCATCAGGGCATGCCAGGCAGGCTCTTCCCACATCGTCACTGCCGCGCGCTCCAGCGAGCCTCGCGCTGAGGTGATCGGCACCTGGGCAGGAACGGGGAAGTCGACGACAGCCCTGGCCCAGCCGTGCGTCGTATTTCCGGCCCGCTTGATCGTGCCATTGCGGATGTGCCAGACCACTCCGTTGACGTCGCGCACCCTGGTGAGGCGCAAGCTGACGGCCTCTACCGTGCCGGTCACGGTGTCGATGTCGACTACGTCACCAACGCCATACTGATCCTCCAGCAGCATGAAGATGCCGGCCAGGAAGTCCTTGACGAGATTCTGCGCGCCAAAGCCAATGGCGATGCCGAGTACTCCGGCACTGGCCAGTACAGGCGCGAGATTGAGGCCTAGGTCGCCGAGGATGATCACTCCGGCGACCGTGAAGATGGTGACTGAGGCGGCGTTAGAAAGTACCGACGCCAGCGCGGTAGCGCGCTGGCTACGCCGGTCGCCGAAGGCGACGCGCCGGGATCCGTCGTCGGCAGCCTCTAGCCCGGCTCGGCCGTGCCCGGCGCTCGCGCGCATGGTCAGCCGACCGATCAGCCGCCGCGCAGCCAGGCGCAGCAGCACCGCGAGTAGCAGCACGAACGCGATCCGCAGCACCAGCCGGACCGGGCCGGCCAGGTACACGGTCGTGAAACCGGCAGCGTGCGCGTTGTGCGACAGATCCCAGACCAGGCGACAGGCGATCCCCGCGGCTCCGCCACACGCCTGCTTCAGGTCGGTGACGGCCGCGGCCGGTGCGGGAAGGCGGGGCATTGACAGCCATTCTGCCGCGCCCGACATCCTGAGGTAAATCTGGCGTCCTATACGGACGCCGGATTTACATGCAGAATCCGCAGGGCATGAAGGCGGTAATGGCGCGCCGAGTCGCCCAGGTCAGCCGATCCGCAGCGCATGAAGGCGGTAATGGCGCGCCGAGTCGCCCAGGTCAGCCGATCCGCACCGCATGAAGGCGGTAATGGCGCGGCGACCACCAAAGTCAGCCGATCGGCAGGCCAGTCTGAGCTGCCGCGAATGCCAGCGTCTCGGCCGACAGCGCAATCGACCGGCTGAGCGCGCGGGCACCATGCCCGACCTTGGCCTCGTTCCGCAGCAGGATGGGACGCTCGCTGGCAGGCGCCTGCGTCGCTGCCTGCAGCGCGGCGCACATCTTCCGCGCGTGCAGCGGGTCGACTCGGGTATCGCCGTCAAACACGGTGAACAGCACCGCCGGATAACGCACGCCCGCACGCACGTGATGATAGGGCGAGTAGGAGATAAGCCAGCCGAATTCCTCGGCATCGGCGGCCGTTCCGTACTCGTCATTCCACGTCTCGCCGAGACCGAAGCGCTCGTATCGCACCATGTCGAGCAGCGGCGCGGAGCACACGGCCGCCGCGCTCAGGTCGGGCCGCTGCGTCACGCTCGCACCCACCAGCAGGCCGCCGTTCGATCCGCCCCACACCGTGAGCTGACTGCTGGTCGTCCAGCCATCGGCGACGAGCTTCTCCGCCGCCGCGTGGAAGTCATCGAAGACATTCTGCTTGCGCTCGCGCATACCCGCGCGGTGCCAGTCCTCGCCTTCCTCGCTGCCGCCGCGCAGGCCCGCGACCGCGTACACGCCGCCAGCCTCGACCCAGGCGAGAATGGCGGCGGAAAATGCGGGCGTCAGGCTGACGTCGAAGCCGCCGTATCCGTAGAGAATGGCTGGACGCGTCGGACCGGGAACGGGGCCGCCGGTGTAAGCGGCCGCCGGACCCTCCTCGGCCGTCGGGGGCGATGTACCTGTGCGGCCAGGGCCAGCCGAGATGACCACCATCCGGATCGTGGTGCCATCAGCCGATGCATACGCGATCTGCTCCGCGCGTGCCGCCGGAACCGTGATCGCGCCCGGCGCCTGTGCCCACTCGGAGACGCTGTCGGCCACGGCGTCGTAGCGCAAGATCACGCCCGGCGTGGTGTAGTCGGTGTAGGCGAGCCACGCCTCATGGCCGCCCTCAGGGCGCTCAGTCAGCCCGCCGACGGTCCCGAGACCGGGCAGCTCGAGCTGCCGGAGGAAGTCACCGAACGCCAAGTCGTGCACGCTGACCTCGCTGATCGCGTGCCGGGACCTGGTGGCCAGCAGCACCGGCTCCGCGACGCCTGGCCCGTCGAGGATGGCGAAGCTGGTCAGCACCGCGTCGGGGTCCTCGGCGATCAGGTCCTGCCAGCTGGCGTATTCGGGGAACGCCGGATCGGCCGGGTCGATGATGGCGATACGGCCGCGCGGCGCGTCCCGGTCAGTCAGGACGTAGAACCGCCCGTCCCGGCCAGCCACCGGCCAGGCGGTGGCGTCGACACCTCGCTGCATGACCTGCAGGTTCGGCCTGCCGGCAGAGCTGGCGGCCAGGTCCGCGATCCACACGTCGTTGCGCGGCGCCGTGCCGGCCGAGGCCGTGATGATCAGCCAGTTGCCGTCGCGGCTTACTGAGACGCCGTAGTAGTTCGTCTTCTCCATGCCCTCGCCCAGGATGAGCACATCCTCATCGGCGGGCGTACCGACGCGGTGCAGGAAGACTCGCCGGTGATACTGCTCCTCGCCAGCCGGGACGGCGCCAGGAGCAAGGCGCCGGCTGTAGTAGAAGGCCGCGCCGCCCGGCAGCCACGCGATATCGGAGTAGCGGCAGCGGTCGATCGGGCCGTCGACGTCCTGACCGGTTGTGATATCCATCACCCGCAGCACGGACTCCTCGCTGCCGCCCTCAGACAACTGGTAAGCCAGCAGCCTGCCCTCCCAGTCCGCCCGCCAGCTGTCCAGCGTGGTCAGGCCAGTCGGGTCGATCGCGGTCGGGTCAAGCAGCGCCTGCTCGCCACCGGCCGGGGTGGCGGTGTAGAGGACAGCGTGCTCCTGGCCGGCCTCACGGCGCGTGTAGAACTGGCGCTCGCCCCGCCAGACTGGTGGTCCGACTTCGCCCGCCGCGAGCAGTTCGCTCAGGCGCTCGGCTAGCCGTTGCCGGCCGGGCAGCCTGGCCAGGTACCCGGCGTACAGCTCTTCTTCAGCCTGGAGCCACGCTTTCGTCTCCAGGCTGGCCGGATCCTCGAGCCAGCGATACGGGTCGGCCACGGTGCGGCCATAGAGTGTCTCGGTGAGCGCGAGGCGACGGGCAGCGGGGTAGGAGGCGGTCGTCATAGAGGCACCCTAATGTCGCGATGCCAGCGGAGCCGCCCCGAGTTCGCCCGAGCTTCGCGGTGTGTTGGGTGCGGCTTAGCGCTGCGATTGCTCATTTGGTGTTGGCTATCCGGGCGGTCGGCAGTCACACTGGTCACGGGTGCCCCGGCGGCACGACGCCGGTTACACCGCAGGCAAGGGGTAAGGCCCCGTCACAAGCGGGAGGTGCAAGTGCGCCGGGTGCTGCTGCTCAATATCACCTATGAGCCGCTGACCACGGTCGGCCTGCACCGCGCCGTGTGCCTGGTGCTCGGCGAGAAAGCCGACGTCGTGCACTCCGACGTCACCGGCATGGAGCTGCATTCCACCTCGACCCGGCTCGCCGCGCCCTCAGTGATACGGCTGCGCAGGTACGTGCGCGTGCCGCATCGCAGCCGCGTTCCGCTCACCAGAGCCGCGCTCATGCGCCGGGACAACTACCTCTGCGCTTATTGCGGCACCAAGGCCGACACCATTGATCATGTGATTCCGCGCAGCCGGGGCGGCGCTCACGCCTGGGAGAACTGCGTTGCCTCGTGCACGCGGTGCAACCACCGCAAGGCCGACCGGTTCATCGAGGAGCTCGGCTGGACGCTGGCGCGAGATCCGGCGGCCCCGCGCGGGCCACACTGGCGCCTGATCGGCGCTATCAATGACGGCGACCCCCAGTGGGTCGCCTATCTCCGGGAGCCCACGGCTGCTTAGCGTAGTCACTCGGTTACGGGCCGCTTCGGCCGAGCGCGAGGCCCGATGTTAGCTTCAGGCATGACCAGTGTGCCGGAGCCTCCATCGCCAGGCGGACTGCCGCCGCGGCGAAAGTGGCCTGCGGGAATTCAGCGCCGCCGAGTCAATCCTGTCCCTTATGTCGCCGGGCTGCTGCTGTGGCAGGGCATCTCCTGGCTCGTGCTTGCCGCCGTGGGATTCTGCGTCTGGATCATTGCCCTCCCGGCTGGCCTGGGCCCCGGCAGCGGGAGCGGGGCGGTTCTGCTGGCGGGCGGTCAGCTACTGGCCATCGGCATCGGCGCAGGGATGGGAGCCGCCGAGATCGGCATGGCCTGCAAGCTCCGCGGCGGCCCGAGGTGGGTGCTGAAGGCGACGGTCGGCCTGGATGGCGTGTCTCTCGGAACCGTCCTGGTCGTGGCGGCCGTGTCCGTCATGGTCGTCGGCAGCGTCCTGGAGCTGCTGGCACTCAGCGGGGTGCTCTTACCCGCGCCAGCCGCCGCGAGATGACCGC